>ENA-OYYZ01001247-OYYZ01001247.1-human-gut-metagenome-genome-assembly--contig:-NODE-1247-length-11310-cov-17.916926_pt1 | contig 11310 bp, 9 predicted proteins | sample MGYA00243256_ERZ653463 | MGnify/ENA primary metagenome ERZ653463 (study PRJEB26926, sample SAMN06165173) | human gut metagenome | biome: ENVO:00009003; feature: ENVO:2100002; material: ENVO:00002003... | reverse complement strand
AGGGCAGTTTAGGGACTTGCACCCTTTAGAGTATGTTCGTGCTGGACGAACAAAACGAAGATGTCGCCCAAGAACTTGAGCGACATCTTGTAGATTCGTATCTGCGTCTTGGCGAGATTTCTCATCTGGCAGTACAACGCGATACCATAACTAACCATTATAATAACCAACCAATAATATTATTCACTTGATTCTTCATATTGCATTAATCGTGCCAAACTGATTTTTTTAGAAGAAACTAGTGTCGACATAATCTCTGCCCTCGAACCAAGCAATAATTTATCGGCATTACAAATATAGGTATTCCATTTTTGAAAACAAACAGCCAAGCGAAAAAAACATCGAAAAATCTATGCATAGCTGTGCATTCCGCCAAGAAAGAAGTTTACACCGAAATACGTCATCAGGACACTCAGAAAAGCCACGATGCAATACACATGGAAAAAAGTCGGTTTCCGGAAAGACTTCAGCGATGCCGAATGCAGCGGTGCCATGTAGACGAACATCGTTATCAACGCCCAGACCTCCTTCGGATCCCAGCTCCAGTAACAGCCCCAGGAGACATTGGCCCAGACCGCACCCACAAATATTCCGACAGTCAGCAAAAAGACTGCAGGATAAAGCAATGTATGCGAAAGCGCCGCGAACGACTCTTCCCTTACGGCGTCACATTTCCAATGCATGACAAGTCCCTGGACACCTATAAGCATCATCAGGGCAAACAATGCATACGAAAACATTATCACCATCACATGCACAGACAGAAGCGGTGACTGCAGAACCGGCATCAACGGCGTGATGCGTGGACTCCCGCTGCCTATCATTGCTACGAGCATTGCGAAAGACGCGAGCAGCGGGGCGAAGCCCATTATGATAGGGAACTTGTTGAGTACCAGCAGAGCGAACAACAGAATCGACCAAGCGAGAAACTGCATTGTCTCGAACCCGCTGGAAAGCGGAACATGGCCGGAAACAATCCACCGCAGCGCCAGGAGGACGGTCAGGTGGACCAGCATTGTCCCGATGATTGCGTAGCCCGCAAGCCTGTCGCGGCCGTCGGCCATACCGAGCGAGAAGCATATCGCAAGAAGCAGCGACAATGTCAGATAAAGCATTACAGGCCAGCGCATTGAATTAAGGTAACCATATATGGTTTCGCACCGCAGACGCCATGCGGACGGCATCACTGCGGATGCGCGCAACCGCTGATAGTCCACGATTTTGTCAATGATCTGAAGCGCACGTGCATTGTCATTGCCCGCCTGGACGCTCTCCGTCAGATAATCCATTGACCTGCGCACGAAATTCCACTCCTTCTCCGGGAGCATCAGGTCAATGTCTTTCTGCCCCGGAGCCACCCATGTCATCTTTCCGTCCGGCGAGGTATATGGAAACATCCGGAGAAGTTCCCCGTTATAGAACATGCGGATGATATTGAATTTTTCATCGGCATCACGCAGATGTTTCACCATCGCCGCATCACCTTCCTTGTAAGCCTTCTCCAGAGGAGTCTTTAGTTTATAAACATTGAGACTGTTCCAGAAGTCATCGTACGAAGCCCATTTGCCGTTGATGCCCAGAACTTTGCGTGCAACCTTGTCCTTGATGAGAATCATAGGTTCCCGCTCCCAGTCCGATGGCCGGAAAGTCCAGCCGGCGAAGATCTGCATTGAACCGTATCCGTTCCACCCGGCCTTGCCGGAGAGCTTGGTGACGAAATCATTGGCCACTGTACTGACCGGGCACACGCGGCCGCCGTAAAGAACGGCGATGTTCCCGAACGCGTCGGCGACATCGTCGTCAACGGGGCGTAGAGTCGCGCCTGCGGACAACGGAGCGCACAGGAAGGTCAGGAATACGGCCAGCTTCATCGCATTGCCACCCAATAACTTACGATACCAGGACCTCAACTGCGAAGCCTTGGAGCAGAGGACAAGAATCATCGAAATCAGCAGCAGCGCATAACCGGTATATGTCAATGCTATTCCCCACGGATCGTAAAGGACGCCCAGTCGGGTGCCCTTCATGTCATTGTCATATCCTGCCTGCGTGAACCTGCAGCCTCGGTACCGTCCGATATTGTTCATGGAAATGTCCAGCGGCGTGGAATCAGCCTCCACCTGCGAGACGTAATCCATCGGCGAGTCCGTCCCCGGATAACATTCCACGGAGAAGCTTTTCAGCGCCAACTCAAATCCCAGGTCAGCCATCGTGCTATCCGATTTCATAAATTCAGCAACTATCTCACCCTCACGGAGATGCACGCTCCCCCGCTCCGAAGTCAGAAACGTGGTGAATGCACCTGCCAGAATCACGAGGAACGACACATGGAGAAGAAAAACCGGGAGACGTTTCTGCATCCCGGATTTCAGGATATATGCCGCGCCTGTTGCCGACAGCATTGCCCAGAGCATGACGAACCACCACGTCCCGTAGACGTGTTCCGCCACGAACGGCGTTCCCTTCACATTTTCAACGCAAGTAGCCGTGGCCATCACTCCGACTAGGACAATGACCAGGGCTACTATGCTGTATTTCAAATACTTCACTTTAGATAGATTCACAGAAGAACACTACAGCATCACGCTGCTCCTTGGTAAGTTTTCTGAAAGCCTCGATGGAAGCACGCGCATCGCTCTTCGCATTGCCATGCCACATGATGGCCTCCAAGGTGTTTCTGGCACGGCAGTCATGCAGACGGTCCTCGGCACCGGTGCACAACTTGCTCAGGCCGCGGCCCCAGAGAGGAGTCGTACGGCACCAGCCTGTGCGGATGTCATTTTCCATGTGAAGGCGGTGCTGAACGAAATCGGTGTAAGGCCAGATGGTCTGCCCCGGATAACGCGGCATGTCTTCATCGGAAAACATCAGGTTAGGGTCCTGGATATGGTCCTCTCCCGTAGTCCATGACGGACGGTGGCATGCGTCGCAATGCAATTCGGAAAACAGGCGTTTGCCTTCATTGAACTTGTCCGTACCGACATTGCGCGCCGCTGGCACTGCGAGTCCCCTGTGCCAGATCATCAGATTCTTGAACTGCTGGTCAGACATTTCCGGATCCTGGTTCTTGCCTGTCAGATAATTGTAGATATTTTGGGCGACATCTTCAGTGTGCCACTCCGGATGCTTCTTTTCCGGGTCAATCCGGTCGATATACTCCGGAAATTCCGCCTGCACTTCCTTGTCGTTCATCGCTGTCTTGGCATAGTATGTACCTGCCAGGTCGAGATAGTGGTAACGTCTGTCGGAACGGGTCACGTTGGTGATGTTCCAGATGGCATTGGCACCGGCAGCATCCATGAGCGGACCACGGGAAAGCGCATAAGTATAACGGCGGACATATTGGGTGCCGTTGCCCTGCACGGTATTCTTGTACATGCTCGTCCATTTCATCCCGGCCTGGTCCCAATAAGCGGGGTTCAGCGCGTCGGTCTTCCCGATGGAATTATAATATTCGCTCTCCTTTACCCACTGCTTCGTGATTTCTTCTTCCGGAATCGCATCCGTCAGACCGGTTCCATAGATACCGATGGTGGATTCCAGCTTCACCCCGATTTCATCCGCTACCCTGTCGGCAGGAATCGTGACCATCTCACCGTTGCGTTTCACGACCACCGGCGCATAATACGCATCGGCAGAAATGGTGATTTCCGGATAGATGAGCTCATACTTTTCGCCATCAGGAAACTCGTTGCCCCACTCGTCCACATAGGTTTTCCACTCTATCGGCGATATGCCGGCCTCGTCAATCGGCGCCTTGAACGGCTTGGTAGCCATCGTCTGCGGCATACCGGCGACAGACATGATGTAAGACTCGGTCTGCTTGTCATAAATCACCAGCAGATAACCGTTTCCCATGTCGCTTGCGCGATAGCGCTCCTGACGTTTTCCGTGCCCGTAATTCGGGTGACAATACAGACAGCCGGAGCGCACGGCCAGAGGACCGAGACCCGTGAAGGCGCCATCCGAATTTTCATTGTAATCGCGCTCGAAAAGCGTCTCGCCATTCTGGAATTCCATCCCCATGCCGGCCTGTTCCACAGCCGGAGTAGGCTGCTGATACGCATAAGCATTGACCATCGTAGTCGTCCCCAAAAGCCCGCCGGCGTAATACTCCGCCGGATGTTCGCTGCTCGCGCCGGGGCCCAGGTCAATGATCTTGTCAATGTCCTTGTCCGGGTCCTCGCCTTTGCATCCAGCAACGGCCAAGGCGATCATTGCCAATGTCAAATAGTTGTGTTTCATGATTTTAGCTTTTACCAAGTAATCTTTTTCAATGCCTCCACCAGTTTCAAGTCATTGTCGGCGAGCGCGCGATAAGTAGGCTTCACTGTCTTTTCGACGAATTGTTCATTGACGCTCTTGAACTTGGCCTCGATGGTGGCATTGTTCGAATAGCTTTCGAGAATGTCATTGAGCTTGTCAAGAGATTCCTCCAGATCATCGAGCGCGGACATCGCAGTCTTTGCGCTGGCATCGCTGTAGTATTCTACGAAAGGCTTCCTCATCTTGCTGATGGCATCAAGAGCAGCCTCAAGCTTTGCCTGCACATTTTCAGCAGCGGCCTTCGTCTGCTGGATTGTAAGGCAGACGCCTATCAGGGAAGCGGCATCCGGTGTCTTTCCGTTCTGGTCGAATCCACCGTAAAGTGCATGCTTGCAGGACATTATGTTGTCATAGAAGTCCTGGATTGAATTATGTGCATGAGGAGATTCGATATAGTTCACATCCGCTCCGGTAGCAGGGGCACCGATCTTGGAGTCACGGACCTCACCGATGATGCTGTTGGCTCCCGCGATAATCTGGCAGGTCGCAAGAGTGACGCTTGAATAGCGTGAACCGGCATTGCCCGCATTCTTGAAATCAGCGCCATAATCGTCAGACTCGAATTCCACCTCGTCCAAAAGCGTCTGTTCAGCATCGGAAACCTCTCCGCCCCAAGCACTTACGAGTTTCAATGAGCTGAGGTAGAGGTCTTGTGCCGCTGTCTGGGCAAACCATACTTCATTGGCCGTCATATCAGCGATCTTTCGGGACTTTCCTTCACGGAAGATAAGGTATTCCACAGCATGGAAGCCCGTAAGGTTCTGACCTGTAGCGATATTGTTCGCCATGATGGCGGCATCGTCTTCATCAGTCGCAGGGCTGTATTTCTTCATATATTTGTCGAATTGCACACGGTCGAACGGCCATGTGTCGGTGTGCGGGTCCAGACCGTAATCGCCTGCAGGGCCGAAAAGGAATGCTTCCGACCATTCCCAGTCCTGACGTGCAGATCTCCAGTGTTCACCGGCTGTCGCAATCATCGCATCAGTTCCGTTCAGGTCAGGATTCACTGTTCCGGACTCCCCGTTGGAGTTCTTTTCGCAGCTCGCCAATGCCAGAACGGAAAAGGCGGCAATCATGAATTTCAATGTTTTCATCTTATAGTTCGTTAAATATTATTTTCTGTTGAACCAGCCGACGAAGGCTATGCCCAGGGAAACGGACGGTTCATCGTTATATTCTACAGCGAGATATCTTTTTGCATATTCGGCTTTGATGATAATCTGGGGTATCGGCATGTAATTGATACCGAAGGCCATACGTTTTACATAGTCATAATCGTAAGCCACTTTCTTGTCTCCTGAGGCGTATGTGTTGTAATCCTCGTAACGTCCGAAAACGTAGAGTTTCTGTTCATCTTTGAGCCTGTTCACAAGTCCGAAGACATTGTACCCGACTTCACCGCCGAAGGAATATGCACTGGTACCTATCGGCGAATGTTTGGATGGGGAACCATCCTGCTGGGTGTGTTTCGGAAAGGCATTGCAGAAGGTAGTAATACGCTCTGCATCAGACAGATGAGCATAGGTAGCATTGCCTCTGGCTATAAGATTCCAGCGGTTCAGTTCGAAACCGAAACTGCCGATGGCGAGGGCTCCGTGACAGTCATCATAGGATGCGCTTGCCTTTCTCTCAGTATTTCTGAATGTATATCCGTAGTAGCCGCTCAGGCTGAGTCTCAGCCCTTTAACGGAATAATTGTCAATTCTGGCCGCGCCGGCATATACGTTTCCGATTTTGTATTCGTAAGGGCTGGTGGCGCCGTAATGTGCGAAGCAGTCGTGGCCGAAGCGTTCAGCATCCAGACCTGAGGTGAAGATGGCCTCATATCTCCACTGCGGCAGCTTTCCCCACAGAGAAAGACCTACCTGGTGCCATGTATTCGGAAGGAATTTCGCCTCACCTTCAGTACGATAGACGGAGAAAAATTCATTGGGCAGATGGTACTGGTTTATTTCTCCGACAGGGATTATCAGTTCGCCAGCCTTGACATTGAACTTGCCGGCCCAGAAGGCCTTGTTCAGCCAGAATTGTTCCAATGCGACTTCGCCGCCTCTCTCTGTTTCCGCCTCATATTCACCGCTTTCGTCAGCGTCGATCTCGACTGCCGATTCGGTTCCGCCATGTTCGAATTCGATCTCCATTCCCATTGTCCAGCCTTTTCCGAAATCGTATCCGAGGTTCAATGTGACATGGGGAAGGTCGAAACGGCCATGCGATTTGTCGTTCTTATAGGTTTCCGGATCACGGTAGCGGTTGAAATGCTGGCTATAGAAATTTCGTGACATCACAGCCTCTCCATAACCGCCTATGGTAAGACGCCCGAGAGCATTGCTGATGCGGGATTCTTTTTTATCCGCTTCATTCTCAGCATTTTGCGCGCTCATAGCAATGCTTGCCGTCATCATCATAGCCACGGCAGCAATTATTCGTTTGTTCGTCATATATGTACTTTCTCGTTTTTCGGTTGCAAATTTATTGCGGGACGGCATGGCGGGCAATCCCAAAAAATTGGTAAATTTTCGGATGATTCTAATCATAAATGGGGATAAATCCATTGTCGTTACGATTGGAATTGATACCTTTGCACGCGAAATTATTAAGGTAAAAGAAAAAGCAGTATGACGATTATTTTTGCAACGGGCAATAGCTGTAAACTGCGTGAAGCATCAGAGATTCTTGGCGAGGGATTTGAGCTCGTTACCCCAGCCGACAAAGGTATCACGGAAGATATTCCGGAGACGGGCACGACTCTGCGTGCCAATTCATTACAGAAGGCACAATACCTTTTCGACCACACCGGAGGAGCAGATTGCTTCGCTGATGACACCGGACTTGAGGTGGATATCCTCGGCGGCGCTCCAGGTGTATATTCCGCAAGATATGCCGGACCTTCGAAAAGTTTCGACGCCAATATGGACAAGCTTCTCAGCGAGATGGCCATTCACGAATACGAGGCATCAGTGGCGAGGGAATATGGCATCAGCACTCCTCACGCCACACGAAGGGCCAGGTTCAAGACCGTCATCACCCTGATTCTGAACGGGGAAAAGCATTATTTCGAGGGAACCATGGAAGGCCGCATCGGCTATGGAAAAGTCGGGAACGGCGGTTTCGGATATGACCCGGTTTTCATTGCCGACGAATATCCGGATGTGACGGTAGCGGAGCTCACTGACGAACAGAAGAATGCCATTTCTCATCGCGGCAAGGCATTGCGTGCGATGGCTGCATGGCTTCAGGAGCACGCCGGCAAGTAGACACCGCCATGGATGACAGCGCTATAATATTGAATTACACGAAGATACGTGACAACCTCATTGTCGTGCACGCATTGACCCGAGCCTACGGCCGGAAGAGTTTTCTGGTGAAGACGGGGGCGAAGGCGAAGATGGCGTATTACCTTCCGCTGAACATTCTGGAGCTTTCCATAACGGAGAATACGAAATCAGATCTCTGGTATGCCAGTCCTCTGGCGGCAAAATATCCTCTTCTGGGAATACGGAACAATGTTTTCAAGAACACGATGTCCCTGTTCATGGCGGAGGTGGTTTACCGTACCATAAAGGACGGGGCGCAGGAAGACGGCCTCTTCGACTGGTGTGTCCGTCAGATATTGACTCTGGATGCGCTCCAGGCGGATTTCAGCAACTACCACATTTATTTCCTGCTGGAGTTCTGCATCGCCCTGGGTTTCCGCCCCGAGGCGACCGACATGATTCCGTTCACCGGTGAGTATCAGCCGTTTGTGGAGCAGTTCATGCGTTCGGATCTGCCTACGGCAATGCTTATTCCGTTGTCCGGCCGTGTCCGCAGCGAGATCGCCTCATCCATAATCCGCTACCTGGAGTTCCACACGGAGTCCACCATAAACATCCGCTCGCTCCAGGTTCTGCATGAATTGTTCGTATAATTTTCGGCCAGCCATTCCACGCCTGTTCCATTTTTCCGGCGGCTGAAAGTAGCGTGTCGTGAGCGGAAAACGTTTTAATACGCACGTCGCGAGGTAAAAATGCCATGTCGTGCGCAAATCAGGCGTTTTTGCGCACGACACAATTCTACAGCCCAAAGTACCTCTCGAAGAATGTCTGTTCCTGTGGTCCTCACCTGCCCATCCCGGAAGCTGTTGTCAATGAAATTCTCGATAAGTGTATAACGTCCACCGAGTCACATCTACAATGCACGAAAATTGAGGCGACGATTCCTGGTTTTCACCCTGACCCACGATTCCCTGGAGAAGCTTTCGGCAAACTGAACAAGTTGGCAGCCCAGTATTTGACTAAACAACAAGGTATCAATAAGTTACGAAGACGCTTGCATGCCAAGTCTCATGAAAAAACATGGAACTTGGCATGCGTAGATTGAGCATAAAGTGAAGTCATCTTATTGAGATACAACAGATTGAACGATTACCCGCAAGCATCCATACCTGCCAAGTGGATCAGAAAATAACTGCCCTATTTCGGGCAGAAGGCACCTATCTAACGGATGGGCTAAGACCTTTTTTTAGCTTGAATTGTTCGTATAATTTAGTAACTTTGACGGGATAATAACATTGTAACTATGAAACATTCATTTGCAGCCGTCAAAACGGCATTGGTCATGACTGTTATGGCGCTGGCGGGATTGCAGAGCTGCGCGCCGAAGGTTGATACTCAGGGACTTCCGCTGAAGGTCGTATATGTGGCCGGCGAAGCGTCTGACCGGACGATTGCCGCTGACGAGGACGGCATGTTCAACTTCAAGATTCCGGTGGGTTACATCCCGAAGGGCGGAGTCATCGAGTTCGATGCGGCTGTGAATACGACCGCTTCCTGCAGCAAATATTATGTCGTGGAGTGCAAGTCGGGCAGCACCTGGTACAAGGGCGACATGTTCATGTGTTCCGGCCGGCCGACCGGTGCGGGCGCCCATCCGTCCACGATCCTGCAGACATTCCGCCTGCCTGAGCCGGTGAAAGGCGAACTGGAAATCCGTTTTCGTCCGACCGGCAAGGAAAAAGCCGACACCGCAGCCACGGATAGCGCTGTACCTGAGATGATTATGTCGAAGAGCTACTTGGCGGAATATGTGCAGTATCTCGGCAATGCGGTTCCGAAGGACACCCTGAACGTCCTCTGCGTCGGCAATTCCTTCACGTATTACTGGGGTTGTCCGGCAATGCTCAAGGAGATCGCATGGAACGAGGGGCATTATCTCCGCGTGAAATCGACGTTGAAGGGCGGCCAGACGCTTGGCGACCATCTCGCGCTCCCGGTTTCGCGCAATGTTGTCAATGCCGGCCGTTATGATTACGCGTTTTTCCAGGACCAGAGCCAGAGTCCGGCAAGATACGCTTCCGACACGACCCAGTTCGATTATGTCAATACGAATTTCCTGAAATTGACCGACAGGCTTCTTTCCCGCTCGCGCAATTGCCGCGTGATTCTCGAAAGCACCTGGTCCTTCGAAAAGGATGATTTCGGCGGTTTCGGCAGCTACGCCGCGTTCGACAGCCTGATGACCATCGGCACATCAATGATGGTCCGCAATGCGTCCAAGATATTCGGGGCCAATGATTTCGAGGTTTCTCCGATAGGCCGCGCCTTCAGCATTGTCCGCAACGAGAATCCCGGCATTGACCTCTACAGCGCCGACAGCAAACATCAGTCCGACTACGGTTCCTACCTGAAGGCCTGCGTAAATTACCTCATGATTTTCCGCAAGCCGTTCCAGTCCCAGCCGGCAGAGGGCGCCACTTCCTCAATAGATTGCGGCATTCCTCACGACCAGGCCGCCTATCTCCGCCAGATAGCAGAGCGCGTGGTGCTCGGGGCGAGATAGTATTGCACGCCTGCGTCATGGTGGGTCCTCCCCTGCTCAGGCATCCCCGGCGGGACGCGGCCACGGGGCGTTTTGTAACTCATTGATAATCAGATACCATTTTAAACAGGGCGTGGAAACGCAGCCTTTTTTTGGCCACGTTTCCACGCCCCGTTTTATAACTCATTGTAAATCAGCACTTCCAGAAATAGGGCGTGGCCGCGTCCCGCCATGCGATTCCGGGATAACCAAGCCGACACTCACGATGGCGGAAAAAATCCCCTGAGATGATGCAGGTTATTACTGAATATTACTAAATTTACACTAGTGTTACACTTGAGACATTTATATAGTCATGAAGAAATTGTTATTATTGGTAATGGCCGCAGCACTTCCGGTGATTTGCTCTGCTCAAGATTTGGAGTCAAGTCTCGAACTTACCGGCGACAAGAACAACGCGTCAACAAACGAAACGGCGAAAATTACAGATCGCCACAATTTTGTAGTCATCAGCGACAGGGATGTAGTATGGCAGAAAGTCTACAACTCTGACGTTAAAACTATCCATGACCTTGAAGGGCTGTTTTTCGGGCACGGCTTCACCGACTGTCAAACATTGAATGATTCAACTCTTGTCTGCCGCTATGTCTGTCACGGAGGCATCCCATATAAGCGATACGGATACAGTCGAATGAAACTGCCGTTATCAGTGCTTTCAGTCAGGGATTTGGAAGCGCGTGTTGTCGTCCAAATGAAAAATGGCAAGTATCGCATCACTTTCGACAACATCTACACTTGCAACGGAAGTGCCGGCATAAAGAACGGATACACGGATTTCTTCATCGAAAACATCACCGGCGAGCTCTACGACAAACGCCAGCTATCTATAGCCATGGAGGTTCTCGACAAACTATTCACCGAAGCCGTCGATTTCAGACGCCAAGGCTACCTCTCCACCGACTTCTAAAAATGATTGCAAGTCGCTTTAAGACTATTTACTCATGTTTCTCAAGTCCTCTGACGCGTTGACTTTTACGAATTTTACATTCAATTATGTATCAGCAGACATTCAAAAATGTCACAGTTTTTATTGAAACACATAAAAATCATAAATTAATTCAATTAATAGGGGTCAGGGGGAAAACCCTGTGTTTAGGATAACTAAAAAGTATGTACCTTTGG
>ENA-OYYZ01001191-OYYZ01001191.1-human-gut-metagenome-genome-assembly--contig:-NODE-1191-length-11666-cov-6.327620_pt1 | contig 11666 bp, 10 predicted proteins | sample MGYA00243256_ERZ653463 | MGnify/ENA primary metagenome ERZ653463 (study PRJEB26926, sample SAMN06165173) | human gut metagenome | biome: ENVO:00009003; feature: ENVO:2100002; material: ENVO:00002003... | reverse complement strand
ATATACAAGAAGGGCGTTCTCTTTTTTGTGGAGACTATGAATTATTCAGGTTAGAAAATCGTTGAAAGATTCGTCTTCCCGTTTCAGGTCGTTTTGAATGATTTCTAAGGCGGGTTTGGGATCAAATTCCCAACCCGTAAACTGCCGATGGAGGATGGTTCCGTCTTCACGCATCAAGAGGGTAAAGCTTATATTGCCTAATACCGCCTTCAGATTCTTCAATTGTTCTTCCGAGATTGCTTTGTAGGGCTTTACCCGTTTGGCATTATCGGGACGGAATCGGGAATATAATTCAAGGCGGACCACGGAGGATAGCCCTTCTTCTTTGAGTTGTTTCTGCAAGTCGAGTGCATTTTGGAGGTTACTGGGTGAAAGTCCGTTGTCAGATGATAGATGTAACAGGACATACTTTCGGTCGCTTCCTTTTTTCAACTGAAGGTTGTCGGTTATCAATCCGGTTTCCCGAATATTCTTTCCAGCTTCAAAAGGCAATAGTTTATCGTATGTTCTTTTTACCGGATTGGTCAAGGTGGTATCCGGGCAGGAGCGGATGAAATCGTTGTAATCCTCTTCTATTCCGGATAGCATATTGTTGTGCATTAACTGTTGTAGAGTTGATCCCGTTGCCATATATTTAGGAAAACCGGAAAAGAGTTGTTTATTTAGGCTATACTCTTCCTGCGGGGATAGTTTTTTTTGCTTGTTCAAGCATAGGTTGTCGGATTTGAACTCTTGTCTCTTATAGATTGAATATGCGTACAGGAAATAATAGTAGGTTGCTGCACCTGTCTTTTGCAGGCTGTATGCAAAGTCGATAAGTGGATTGACCGATGCGAAATGAGGAGCTTGCCAGTCAAGCAAACCGCTTTCTTGCCAAGCCTGTTTGTCAGTGGCCCTCATATAAAACTCGAGGACAAACATCCCTTCGAAATATCGCTCCGAACGTTCGAACACCTTTCGCCAGTATGGATCCAAATGCTTGAAATCCTCCTCTAATGCAATTTGAAAAAGGGAATCACGGGTTTGAAATGCTTTTTTTACCTGGTCAGGAGTGATAGGGGCCAAACTGTGCATGTCAGGGTCATATATGTCCGCGAACCGCCGAATATTGTATTGGACATTGTTCTGTTCGCTTCCCCGTCCCTGATAATGTCTTTTGTGAGTCGTGGCAAATAATTCTTTGTCTTGCGTGATGGAATCCCCCGGAGTGAGCAGGAGCGTCATCCGTTCGCCCACTTTGTATTCTGTAGGGTAGGCGATGAATATCTTTTTGTGGACGGTCGAATCTTTGGACAAATCAAAATAGACATAGCTACACGTAAACTCCGTATTCGGAGGAAGGGAGAATGAAGCGTCGATGACCCGTGTGTTTTGTGTCAACAGGGGCATCCCGTCTTCCTGCCAGCCGATCAGGAGATTTTGTGCCGCTGGTGCAAGCAGTTTGTCCAAGAGTAAGGAGTCTGGGACGGTCGTTTCCGGATAGGCGGACAGTCCTGCCTGTCTTACTCCGAAAGGAACATAGTTTTTCGAGTAAGAAAAGATTGTTTCTTGCCTGTCTAAAGTATGTGCTTTCCGGCTTTTCCGATCGTATGTGACGCGCAGGAACCGTTTGCCGATCATCTCGTGATCGAACGTAAAGTCCTGCTGATAACGGCTGTCAAAATAGTAGAAACCGGGCTTCTCGGTATCGTTCCGGCAATCGTATAGGTTCTTAAGCGTAAAATCAAGGGTGAGGGTATGTTCATTCAGATCCGTGACGGTCGCCCTGAAGATGACTCGTCGGATGTTTTCCGCCCGCCAGGGAACCTTTTCTTCGATGCCCGGAGCCACGTAGGGATAGTAGTGGACGGACTCGATTTCCATCCAATCGCTCTTTTTCAAAGAGTCGGGGGTATAGGGAACGGACGTTTCAGCCGAACCGCTGTTTACCAGGAAAAGGAGAAACAATAGGAGTGCTGTTTTCATACCTGTAAAAATAAGATGAATAATTGAATTACCCTTCAAATATATCCCGTAAAGACCGCTTATTATTGACTTAATGAGCGGATGGTTGTTTTGAATGAGTATTTGAAATAAAAGTTTGTTGTATATTGTTTATTTTATTTCTGACTTTGTGAAAAGGATGGAATTATGAAAACTGTAGCAGCCACTTCTTTCAATTAGCCCTTTAGCTTTCCCCTTTTATAATCTCGGATAAGATCCGATGCTTCTAAAAATTGGCAGGACGGGATTTTGCCGTTTAAAGGTTTTGATTTTAATATATCCTAAGGATTACTTTTTGTGTTTGACCAACATAATCACCCGATTGTCATCCTCTTCCAATGTCGCAGCGACTTCTTTTAGTTTGCCTTTCAACTTCCCTTTTTTATAGTCCTCGCAAAGGTCGAAAGCATTTATAGTTGCCCATAATTCACCTTTGGAATTGATAGGGGTCAGCATGACCATATAGAATTCTTTTTTATAAGAATAATCGCCATTGTATATGATATACCTGAAGAAATCCTTTTCCTCTGTATCGTACACAAAGTAGGTTCTCGGAAAGCCTTCTTCTTTGCTGAAATCATATACGTTCTTTATACTTTCCATGAAATAATAACGATTGGAAACCAACTTTAAAACCAAGAAAGATTCTGGATTCATAATGTGAACAGGAGGGGTTCGCACGATAAACGGCCGCAAATTGTAATCGGGCATTAATGTGTAGATCGTGTCTGACGAGGGTTCTAATAGAATCCAATTGCCATTGAATGGGATTATTCTACTGTATTCGCCCGGTCCGGCAGCTCTTGTTCCTCCTTCATGTCTTAAAAGTTGAAGAAATAGCTTCTTTTCTTTAAATGGGGTTCTAATCTCTTTGGTTATGTTTCCGTCTTGCTTCGATACGAGTAGGAATGGTATCTCTTGATTGCATTCATCGTAACAAATCAGATTCTCTTTATCGTAATTAAATATATCCAAATAAAACTGGGTATCACCATCTTGTTTCTGTTTGATACTTCGTTTAAAATTTCCCTCCAAGTCATAGACCTTTATTTTTCTTGCCAAGAAATCGTTTATAAACATTTCATTGTTTTCTTCATCCAATGTGACACTTCTACAAGAGATGTATTCTTCTCCTCCTTGCCCTTTACGATTTATCTTACGAATGGCTTTTCCGGTCCGGTCATACACAAAAATATCACCGTCATCCCTATAGTTCTTTACTAATATGAATTCTTTACCTATAGCCTGCACAAACCCTTGATTAACAAAATCATCGTTTGTTTCCAGCGGGATATATTCTACATCCATGAAATCTTGAAGAGCCAGTTCCTTTTTGGGAAAAGAATTATTGGTTACATCTACTGTGATCAAGTCGTCTGCCGTTTGATCCAGTCTTTTGCAACCTGTCGTTATTAACAGAATAGATAGAAAGAAAATAGTTGTGCCTTTCATGCCGGATCATTTATTATTGTTACCAATCCCTTATTTGCCTGTTTCCAGGTATCCAAATCTATGTGATAATATCGGGGGAGTATCCGGCAAATAAGCAAATAGCCGTTTGGTATGAGTATTTGGGTAGTGATAGTGAGTAATCGGTTTTGGGAGCATTGCTCCGGTAATCTCTGTTTTCACCGGAGCATGTGCAGGCTTTTATCAGGCACACATATCATACAACCTCTTCAGTAGTATCCTTAACAGGAAGCGGCTCCAGACATTTCTTTTTACCGGGAAAGTTAACTTTCCCGGCATTCCTCCGGCAATATCGCCAGCGCTTTGTTTTCGTTGGCTTCCATGATCTCACGTTCTCCCGGACCTTTATCGTTGATGCCGCAGAGGTGGAGGATGCCGTGGATGATGGTACGGTGGAGTTCCTCGTTGTAGGGAGTGTTGAAGGCTTCGGAATTAGTCTTCACCGTATCGAGGCTGATAAACAGGTCGCCGGAGATCTTATCGCCGCTCGTGTAATCGAACGTGATGATATCCGTATAATAATCATGTTGGAGGTACTGGCGGTTTACTTCCAGAATCTTCTCGTCGGAGCAGAAGATGTAGCTGATATCGCCGACCTTCTTACCGTATGTGGCGGCAACTTCCTTTACCCAGTTGCCGACCGCTCTCTTTTTGATTGCCGGAAGCTTGGTGTCTTCCGCGTAGAATGCTATTGCCATATTGTCGTTCTTTTTGTGTTTTATCTTGCCGAATGATATGTTAAAATAATTACCCGCTATATTAATTCCGAATAAATGCACTACTAATCCGATTTACATGGGGTGGCAGTATCATTTTGATAGTAGGTGAAAGATGGATTCGTCATACATTTCTTGTCGTTTCTACTGTTTGTAAATTGTTATTCCGATCCGGTCGATAATTTCCTGATGCCTCGATGTAAGCCCTAATCGTGTGCTTGTATTTCCAACCATGTATGCAATGCTTTTAGTAAAGGGAAATAGCTTGTTTGAATGTTATTCGCCACCGACAGAGCCGTTTCTTCGTCATACGTGTGCGTCGTCAAATTCCGGTCATTCAAGGCTTGCAACCATAAATCGCCCTCTTGGATGTACCCGGATTGGAAGGCTTGCAGGAGAAAATTGTCCGGTTCTTCCCGTATGATTTGCATCGCCTTGCTTAATCGGAGGAAGGCTTTGTCGAAATTCTGAAAACGCTGTTTCCAGCGGATATCTTGTTGTTCCATACTTTATTGCTATGTTAGATAGGACGAAGATACGAATTATTTTCAGGTAAAAAACAGATACGTCATAGTGACCGCTGCCACCGCCCCGGCTAAATCGGCCAGTAGCGAACAGGGGATCGTATAGTAGGTGTTGCGGATTCCGACACTGCCGAAATAAAGGGCGACGACGTAGAAAGTCGTGTCGCTCGATCCCTGCACGATGGAACAGAGGCGGCCGATGAACGAATCCGCGCCGTAGGTGTTCATCGCATCCAGCATCATACCCCGCGCCCCGCTGCCGCTGAGCGGTTTCATCAGCATGGTAGGCAGACCTTCCACGAACTGCGTGTCCAGCCCTGTTGCCGAGACTCCCATGCGGATGCCGTCGATCAGGAAATCCATCGCTCCCGAAGCCCGGAAAACGGCAATGGCGACCAGCACGGCGATGAGGTAGGGGATGATCGTCACGGCAGTCTGGAAACCCTCTTTCGCGCCTTCGATAAAGGTGTCGTATACGTTGATTTTCTTGCGGATACCGCTGATAATGAATCCGCATATGATGGAGAAAAGCAAAATGTTGGCAAACAGGGTGGAGTAGAGGGAGACCGATTGCTGGCTCATCATCCCGAAAAGCAAGGCCAGACCACCGATGAACGCGATCATCCCGCCGAAGAAAAGCAGCAGGTTCCGTTGCAGGATGTTGATCCGTTGCTTGATACAGACCGCCAGTATGGCGACCAGGGTAGAAGAGAAGGTCGCGAGCATGAGGGGCAGGAAGACATCAGCCGGGTTTGTCGCTCCCATCTGTGCCCGGTAGGTCATGATGGAGACCGGAATCAGTGTCAGTCCTGAAGCATTGATGCAAAGGAACATGATCATCGGATCGCTGGCTGAATCCTTCTGCGTGTTCAGCTCCTGCAACTCTTTCATGGCTTTCAGTCCCATCGGCGTGGCGGCATTGTCCAAGCCTAACAGGTTGGCGGAAATGCACATGAAGATAGAACCCGTTGCCGGATGGTCTTTCGGTATTCCCGGAAAGAGCTTGCTGAACACGGGTGCCGTCAACCGGGCAAAGGCCTGTATCACGCCCCCTTTTTCCCCGATTTTCATGATGCCGAGCCAAAGAGCCAAGACTCCCGTCAGTCCGAGGGATATCTCGAACCCTGTCTTTGCCGAAGCAAAAGAAGCGTTGATGATATGGGTGAAAACTTCCGTGTCTCCGCCGATGACTAATTTGCAAAGCGCCACCACGAAAGCAATCAGAAAGAAAGCAATCCAGATATAATTTAGAACCATAGTAGTTGTTGACAGGTAATAAGATACTTGTTAATGGTTACAAAAATAGGAAATAATCGGCTTTATCGGAAAAAGAAGGCGGGAAATGGCAGGCTAACCGCACCAAAATAGCATTGACAAAACGGGGCCGTTTATGGCTAAAACGACTTTTTTCGCCGAAAAAGATGCAAAAACAGGGCATAAAAACACTTCTAACATGGCGGATAAACATCCCCACACCCCCGTAAAGGTCTCTCACAGACCCGGGTCTGCACCTCTCCCGCACCCGGGTCTCCATGATGGGTACACCCGGGTCTCAAGCGGCTTTGCAAGCCGTTTTTGACAAAAGAAAAGCCTGTCTTGATGAAAAAAGAAGCCGTTTTAACAGGTTTCGTACCTGTTCCCGAACGGTCCTTGTTTTTATCGTCCAATTAATACACAGCACGTTATCGTTTTTTGCCATGATGGTTATGACAGATGAATGATAGTTCAAAACGGTAACTATCATAACATAATATATTGGTTTAAACCGATACACATGCGGATATGATAGTATGATAGTTGCTTTTGCAAAAACATTCATGTAATTAGTCCGTATCGGTGGCGAAAACGGATGGACGCTTTATGATTTTGATGCGGTTGCCCTGTGCGAAATGGCAGATTGTTTGCTTAGTTGCAAAAAGCTGATTACTTTTGGAAAATGTTTTTTGTGTTTAATCAATTCAAATTTAGTGTATAATATGATGAATAAAATCGGGTTAACCTTGCTGCTTGTCTGGTTGGCTGTGAGGGCTATTGCTGCCGATTATTCCTATGAGCGTAATGTCCTGTACCGTGGAAATACAGGTGATGAATATGCTTCTAAAATGTGTCGTCTGGATATTGCTTACCAGCCGGATGTACAAAACGCACCGGTCGTGGTTTGGTTTCATGGCGGCGGTTTGACCGGCGGAAGTCGTGAAATCCCTTCCGGGTTATTAACGGACGGCATGGTAGTTGTAGGTGTCGAATACCGCTTGTCGCCGCATGTGGAGACGATGGAGATCGTGGACGATGCCGCTGCTGCCGTTGCTTGGGTATTCGATAATATAGGAAAATACGGAGGCGACACCTCCTCCATCTATATTGCCGGCCATTCTGCAGGCGGATATCTGGTCGATATGGTCGGATTGGATAAGAAGCTGTTGGCGCGTTATGGGAAGGATGCCGACAAGCTTGCCGGGATCATCCCTTTCAGCGGTCAGGTGATCACCCATTTTGAAACACGCAACCGGCGAGGGCTGAAACCTTTGCAGCCGACGATCGACGAAACGGCTCCCTTGTATCACGTCCGTCCGGACTGCGCCCCTATCCTGATCCTTTCCGGTGACCGTGAGAAGGAATTGTATGGCCGTTACGAAGAGTCTGCCTATTTCTACCGCCTTTTCAAACTGCTTGGCCATCCTGATGTGACACTTTACGAATTGGGAGGTTTCGACCACGGCAGTATGTGCGCCGCCGCTTTCCCTTTAGCCGTCCGGTTTATCCGTGACCATGAAAAGAAGTGAACATCGAATAATTTTATATTTTTGCAAATTTAAAAAGAATAGTTATGACAAAGATATTAGTTACTTACGACATGTTCCGCGAAGGTTTTACCGAGCTGGAAAGCAAGTATGAGGTTACTTTTCCCGAAGGAAGAGATTTCACGTACGAAGAAGTTTTAGAGATGATTCCGGAGTATGACGTGTTGTGCTCGATGTTCGATTTCCCGGTAAACAAGGAATTGATCGACCATGCCCCCAAACTGAAAATGGTGGCAAACTATGCCGTCGGTTACAATAATATCGATGTCGCCTACTGCCTTGAGAAAGGAATCACGGTAGCCAATACCCCCGACCCCGTGACGGCCCCTACCGCTAATCTCGCACTCGGCCTGATGCTCGATGTGGCACGCCGCATTACCGAATGCGACCGTAAGCTGCGCCGGGAAGGTCTTGGCATGAAAGTCGGCGTCTTGGAGAATTTAGGCATTAATGTGACTGGGAAGACATTGGGGATTATCGGTATGGGACGTATCGGAAAGGCACTTGCTCGCCGGGCGAATGCCTGTGGCATGGAAGTCCTCTATCATAACCGTCGCCAACTGTATGTCGAAGAAGAGACAAGGCTGAACGTGACATACGTTTCCAAGGAGGAGCTCCTCTCCCAATCCGATTTCGTCTCCCTGAATGCCCCTTATACACCGGAAACCTACCATATCATCGGTGAAGCCGAGCTGAAGCAGATGAAACCGACGGCCGTCCTGATCAACACTGGCCGCGGTCCTTTGGTCGATGAAAAGGCTTTGGTGCAGGCGTTGAAAGACGGGACGATTCATGGTGCCGGTCTGGATGTATTCGAGTTCGGCGATTATCCCTCGCCGGAGTTGCTGGAAATGGAAAATGTCGTCCTTACGCCCCATATTGGGACGCAGACACTGGAAACGCGTATTATCATGGCGCGTACGGTTTGCAACAATGTAATCGGATTCTTGGAAGGCGACCGTCCTGTGTCACGGGTACTGCGTCCATGACGGCGGAGTTTGTGCTGAGTGAACTGCAATCGGTCGGTTCACCCGAAAAGGCGGCCCATCTGAGCCGATTTTTCAAGACCGGACCGGGGCAATATGGCGAAGGCGACCGCTTTTTAGGGGTTGTCGTTCCGCAAACTCGCAGTATAGCGAAAGCTAACAAAGCGATGCCTCTCGATGAATTGCAGCGCTTGTTGGATAGTCCCTGGCATGAGGCCCGTCTTTGCGCCCTGTTGGTTCTGGTCTACCGTTTCCAGGATAAGAAGACACCGGAAGCTGAACGGGAAAAGATGTATCGTTTCTATCTGAAGAATACCCGCCGCTGCAATAATTGGGATTTGGTGGATTTATCCTGCCGGGATATTGTCGGCGAATATTTGGTGAACCGGGACCGTTCCGTCTTGTATGAACTGGCTGCCAGCGATAACCTCTGGGAACAGCGGATTTCGATTGTCTGTACTTGGGCTTTTATCCGCCGTTCGGATTTTACCGATACGTTGGCGTTGGCCGAACGGTTGATGACGCATAAACATGATTTGATGCATAAAGCCGTAGGCTGGATGCTCCGCGAAGTGGGCAAAAGAGATCGGGATACCCTCACCGACTTTCTGGAACGTTATGCGACACAGCTTCCGCGTACGGCTCTTCGCTATGCCATCGAGCATTATCCCGAAGACCGGCGCCAGTATTTCTTAAAGATGAAGTAAGGGATGGACGAACAACTGAAAGCGAAATTGAAGGAATGGGCCGGGATCTATAATGTGAGGTCTTTTATATCCGATGATCCGGTTCAGTTTCCTCATCGGTTTACGGAGAAACGGGATATCGAAATATCCGCTTTTATCACTTCCTGGATCTCTTATGGACGCAGGGAACTGATCCTCCGCAAGGCGGACTGGTTACATAGCCGGATGGGTGGAAGTCCTTACGAATGGGTATTGTCCGGCCGGTACTGGGAACTGGTTTCGGATGTCCCAGCCGGCAAACGCGATACGTTTTATCGCTTTTATACGCATTCGGACCTCTGTGCCCTCTGTGATCGGTTGAAAGAGATATATCAGCGGTATGATTCATTGGAAGATGCATTGGCTGCAAGCTCTTACCCGAATCCGGTTTTTAAATTGCAGGATCTCTTTTCCGGCATAAACGGTATTCCGGTGATGGGCGGCACTTCTGCCTGTAAACGCCTGGCTATGTTCCTTCGCTGGATGGTCCGGACCGATGGAATCGTCGATTTCGGGATTTGGCAGACTGTCTTTCATCCCCGCCAATTGATTATTCCGCTGGACACGCATGTTCACCAAATTTCACTGGAACTTGGTTTGACACAGCAGCGAACCGCCACCCTGAAAACGGCGCTTGAGATAACCGAGGCCCTGTCGCATATCTTCCCGGATGATCCTTGCCTGGGCGATTTCGCCTTGTTCGGATATGATATAAATAAGGGAAAATAAGTGGTTTTGGAAGGCGCTGAGTCTGATGATTTCGGTTGATGGCTTGTTGAATCCCCTTTGTTTTAAAATCATAATGCAAAAAGAAAGATGGAAAGAGAAAGAAATAAGATAACTTCCGTTTGCGTGTATTGTGCCTCCAGCACGCAGGTCGCTTCGGCATATCGGGAGGCTGCAACCGAGTTGGGACATCTGTTGGGCGAACGGAACCTGAGAGTGATCAACGGGGCTGGCAATTCGGGCCTGATGCTGCGCTGGCTGCCGGCGGGACTGTGACCGGTGTGATCCCTCGTTTTATGGTAGAACAGGATTGGTGTCACAAGGGGCTTACCGATCTGGTCGAAGTCGACAGTATGCATGAGCGCAAACAACGAATGGCTGATCTTTCGGATGCCGTGATCGCTCTTCCGGGCGGATGCGGCACTCTCGAAGAATTGTTGGAAGTCATTACCTGGAAACAGTTAGGCTTGTATCTCAACCCGATTGTCATCCTGAATATAAACGGCTACTTCGATCCTCTTTTGGAGATGTTCCGCCGGGCCGTCGACGAGCATTTCATGCGCCCGCAGCATGCAGCACTTTGGACGGTCGCCTCTACCCCGGCCGAAGCTGTCGGACTGATTTTTTCGGAACCGGTTTGGGATGCGAATATTCGTAAATTGGCTTTGGTGTGAATCAGGGATGGCACGTCAGTTTAAACGCATTAACCTCCGGTGTGCGGATGCCCGGTTTTAACTCTCCGCCAATTATGATTACCGTGTTGGCATTGTTTGCGATGCCGGCACCGGCACGTGCCAGTTCTTCGTAGTTGCCTAAGTGGGTCCAGTGTTTTGTGAAAGTATTGTATTGTAACAGGGAGGTATTGAATTTATACCAGTCGGCAGGATGTAGCAGATAATCCGGCTCGGGGTGGTTTAGGGCGTCGCGGAAACGGTCGTAGTTCACGCCTCCTACCAGCAGGATGGAGCTATAGCCTGATGCGATGGCGCAACCTCCTGTAACGGTACGGTGGGAACCGCCTGCTAAAGAAGGCAGGAATCCTTCATTTCTCCACTGTTTTGTCTTCGGATGATAAGAAAGCATATCTGTGCAAACAATGGCTTCCTGATGGGCGGATGCCGGCTGGAAACCGCCTGCCAGATAAAGTCGTATGCCATCCTCGGATTGCTGTGCCGTGAGGACAGGCTGTACTCGGGCAGGTCCGGGGAAATCCGGAAGCCGGACCCATTCCTTTTGAAGCGACGGTGTTAGCTGTAATGAAAAGAGTGGGTTCGTAGGGGCGGTTTGCGAACCGTCCTTACCTATTGGAACCGTTTGTGGCTTGCCCTTACCCCCGGCGACATACAGGCAACCATCGGCGTATGTGGCCGAGAGATTATCCAACGGCATGGGAAGTGGCGGCAGTTTGGTGATATGCAATTGTTGTTTTTCCCCGTCCCAGTTGACGAAGAAGACCTGTCCGGAGATCTCTTTATTGTTATTTCCTCCGATCCAAACGAGCCCTTCGGGGGTTGTGACCGATGCCCCGTAGGCAAGCGGCAATGGCAGTTTGCCGATCCTCCTCCATCCGGTGGGAGATCGGTCAGCCATATCTAATGCGTATATATCGCTGTAGTATTCTTTTGTTCCCCCTTCGGATGCTGGTTTGCCGGGGAAGTTGCATCCGCCGGCCACGATCAACTGCCCGTTACTGACACCGGTAAACGGAGCGGAGACTCCGAGAGCCGGCTTGCCA
>ENA-OYYZ01001181-OYYZ01001181.1-human-gut-metagenome-genome-assembly--contig:-NODE-1181-length-11724-cov-5.139086_pt1 | contig 11724 bp, 10 predicted proteins | sample MGYA00243256_ERZ653463 | MGnify/ENA primary metagenome ERZ653463 (study PRJEB26926, sample SAMN06165173) | human gut metagenome | biome: ENVO:00009003; feature: ENVO:2100002; material: ENVO:00002003... | reverse complement strand
CGTGTCTCAGTCCCAATGTGGCCGTTCAACCTCTCAGTCCGGCTACCGATCGTCGGCTTGGTGGGCCTCTACCCCGCCAACTACCTAATCGGACGCGAGCCCATCTTTCAGCGGATTGCTCCTTTGATTACATCTCCATGCGAAAACGTAATGTCATGCGGTATTAGCGTCCTTTTCAAGACGTTATCCCCCTCTGAAAGGCAGGTTGCTCACGCGTTACTCACCCGTCCGCCACTAAGATAAGCAAGGATCTCTAGCAAGCTAAATCACCAGCGCTTATCTCCGTTCGACTTGCATGTGTTAGGCACGCCGCCAGCGTTCGTCCTGAGCCAGGATCAAACTCTCTAAAATATGGTATCTAAAACTCTTCCGAGTCTTAAATCTATTCTAGAGCTTCTTCTAAGCTCATTGCGAAGCACTTGGCTTCTCTTTACGGATTTTTTAGGTTCCGTTTCCTGTAATTCCTCGAGTCTTAACTCTCAGAAATCACGGGTCCTTCTTTCGTCTCGTTGTTTAATTTTCAAGGTCCTTGCGCTCTCGATTTCGTTCAGCCTGTCGGCCTCTCTCTCGAGCGCTTGACTATCTTACCACATTCGCTTCAGTTTGTCAAGCACTTTTTTCGGATTTTTTTCGCGGCCTTTTTCGTTCACCGGTCAGGTTCCGATTTTCAGCCGCTCTCCTCCGAGTTTTTCGAGCTCTCTCTCGAGCGCTCAGATATTATACCGCACCCTCCCCCTAATTGTCAACACCTTTTTTCCTGTTTTTTCATTTTCTTTTCAGGAAGGCCCGTTTCCTCTTTCTTTCCCCCTTTTCCCCCTCTGTACAACGGCAAAGAGATCGTGTTATAATATCTCCATTCCAGAGGGAAAACTCTCTATGCCTATTTTCTATATATTATGTATGGGACGTCTTTCCTTTCGCTTTCCTCTTTCCTCGTGAGGTTGGCCGTCCGTCTCCTTATGGTTCTAACTTACCTTACAACTGAAAGGTGTGGTTTCATGCCCCTGCGCATCCAAGCGGACCTGCCCGCAATTGAAGTTCTGGAGTCTGAGAACATCTTCGTGATGACTCACGAACGGGCGCAGACCCAGGATATCCGGCCCTTAAAAATTGCCATTCTGAATTTGATGCCCACAAAAATTGAAACGGAAACCCAGCTGCTGCGGCTTCTCAGCAATTCACCCCTGCAGGTGGATGTAGAACTGCTGCACACGGCGACCCATGTGAGCAAGAACACCAGCTCTTATCATCTAAATACCTTTTACAAAACCTTCGGCGATGTAAAAGGCCAGAGGTTCGATGGGCTGATTATCACCGGGGCCCCCGTGGAGCAGCTGCCTTTTGAGGAGGTGGATTACTGGGATGAGATGTGCCAGATCATGGAGTGGAGCAAGGAGAATGTTTACTCGGTGCTGCACATCTGCTGGGGCGCCCAGGCCGGGCTGTACTATCACTATGGCATTCCCAAGTATCCTCTGCCGGAAAAGCTCAGCGGCATTTACAATCACACGGTTTTAAATCCCTACCATCCCCTGATGCGGGGGTTTGATGACAACTATTTCGCCCCCCACTCCCGCTACACCGAAGTGCGGCTGGAGGATATCAAGAAGCACCCGGATTTGATTCCCCTGGCGGTGTCAGACTTGGCGGGGCTGCACATCGTCACCAATCAGAGCGGGCGGCAGATTTTTGTCACCGGGCACGCGGAGTACGACCGGGACACCCTGGCCAAGGAGTATTTCCGGGACATGAACAAAGGCCTGAATCCCAAAGTGCCCTACCATTACTTTCCCGGGGATGACGACACCAAAACCCCGCCCTTTACCTGGCGGAGCAACGCGCACCTGCTGGTGGCCAATTGGCTGAACTATTATGTATACCAGCAGACCCCCTATGACTTTCTGTGCGGCGGTCAGTGAGGGCGGCGTGCCTGTACAAAGCGTTTCGCGGGCGGGGCAGGGACCATTCTTGCAAACCCGGGGTAAATCCGATATAATGGAAAGTACGACGCGGAAAGGAGCGCTTCTTATGAAATACGACGGCATCCTGTTTGATCTGGACGGCACTTTATGGGATTCCACTGAGGCGGTGGCCGCCTCTTGGGAAATTGCCCTGCGGGGCCAACCGGATGTGGAGGCGCCTCCCACCCGAGAGCAGCTGGAAGGCGTGATGGGCATGACTGGCGAACAGCTGATGGCCACCTTATACCCCCAGCTTTCCCCCCAGCGGCATCAGGAGCTGTTCGACCTGTGCTGCCAAGTGGAAAATGGATATCTGCGGGAGCACGGGGGGCGTCTCTATCCCAGCCTGGTGGAGACCTTGGACAAGCTCTCTCAGAAGCTGCCCCTGTTCATTGTCAGCAACTGCAACGAGGACTACATTCCCAGCTTTTTAGACGCGCACCAGCTTCACCGGTACTTTACCGATTGGGAGTGTATTGGACGGACGGGCCGGCCAAAGGGGGAAAATATCCGCCTGGTGGTCAAGCGCAACCACCTCGCCTCCCCCCTTTATGTAGGGGACACCCACATGGACCAGGAGGCGGCCGCTCAGGCCAGGGTTCCCTTTCTTCACGCAGCCTACGGCTTTGGAGAAGTGGAAGAAGCGCCCAAGCTCCTCTCCTTTTCAGAGCTGCCGCAGCTTTTAGAAGTGTGAAGGTTTCTGGTGCTTGTGTTTTCAGAAAGGAGGAGGCATGAAAACCTCTCTGCTGTTTTCCAGCTATCCCTTTATCAGCGGCGAAAAGGTGACCTTGACCCGCGTTACCGACATGGACGCAGAGGCCCTGTGGCTCCTTCTCAGCGACGAGGACACCCACCGGTTTACCCCGGAAGGGGCAGTACATTCCTCCCGGGAATGCGCCGCCCGGCTGCGCCAGTTCGACACCCTGTTCCAAGAGCGCCGGGGCGTGGTGCTGGGAATCTACTCCACGTTAAACCAGCTGGTAGGGCTTTTGGAGATCTCACACCTTGACCGCCAGGTGGAATCCGTAACGCTGAGCTTTATGCTGCTTCCAGAATACACAGGGCAGGGCTACGCCTCCGCCGCGGTGCGGGCCGCCTGCGATTATCTGCTGCGCACCGTGGGGGTCCATCGAATCCAATGCTTTGTGCTGCCTATCAACTACCGGGCGGTGCTGGTGCTGGAGCGGTGCGGCTTTGTGAAGGAGGGCACCATTCGGGAGGGCTTCCTCTGGCCGGACAAGGGCATCGTGGACCTGACCCTCTACTCCCTGCTGCCCACGGACCGGAAACCCAAGCCGGACAGCCCTTCCCAATATTTCTAACAAGCGATACAAAGCGCCCCCTCCGGGCCAAGGAGGGGGCGTTTTCTATTGGTCGAAGGCGGCCCGCATGAAGAGCAGCAGTTTTTTCTCCCGGCGGCTGACCTGCACCTGGGTCATACCCAGCAGGGCTGCGGTTTGGGTTTGGGTTTTGCCCTGGAAGTAGCGGTACTGGATGAGCTTGCGGTCCCGCTCCTCCAGGGTCTGCAAAATTTGATACAGGGTCAGGCGCTCGGTCATCCTCTCCTCGGGGGCCTCCACGGGCACGTCTACCTCGCCCCCGTCCTCTGGACCGGTGAGGGACAGGGGAGCCTGTCCCACCCCCAGGGCCAGGGCGGCTTTCTCCACGGGAACGCCCAAGCGCTGGGCCACCTGGGCCACTCCAGGGGCTTTTCCCGTCTCTTGGCGGAGCTGGTCCGCTGTCTCCTGGGCTTTGCGCCCCAGGTCCCGCATGCCCCGGGAGACCCGCAGGGCCCCGCCATCCCGGAACAGGCGGCGTACCTCCCCCAGGATGACCGGCACGGCGTAGGTGGAAAATTTCACCCCCCGGGCCGTGTCGAAGTTCTCCGCCGCTTTCACAAGCCCCACGCACCCCGCCTGGAACAGGTCGTCATACTCCACACCCCTGCCCAGGAACCGGCGGGCGCATAGATGCGCCAGGCCCAGGTTCTCCTCCACCGTGCGGCGGCAAGCCTCCCGGTCACTGTTTGGTGTCAAAGTATTTGGTCAGGGTGACGCTGGTGCCCCGGCCCACGGCGCTGGTGACCCGCACGCTGTCACAGAAGCTTTGCATCACCGCAAATCCCAGGCCCGCCCGCTCCTCGCCGCCAGTGGTGAACAGGGGCTCCATGGCTTTTTCAATGTCCGGGATGCCGCAGCCCTTGTCCCGCACCTTTACCACGGCCTTGCCATTTTCAAATAGCTTGACCGTTATGTACACGGTGCCCCGCTTGTCCTTGTAGCCGTGGACGATGGCGTTGGTCACCGCCTCGGAAACGGCGGTCTTCATGTCGGTCAGGTCCGCCACAGTGGGGTCCAGCTGGGAGAGGAACGCCGCCACCGCCGCCCGGCCGAACCCCTCGTTGACGGAGCGGGAGTCGAAGCTGATCTGCGCTTGATTGATGGGCTTCATCAGCCAGCCCTCCTTTCGATGGCTGCCAGGGACGCGATGCCGGAGAGCTCCACCATCTTGCCCAGGTTCGGGGACAGCCCGCAAAGCACCACATGGCCCTTCCAAAACTGCAAAAGCCGCACCCGGCCCAGGATCAGCCCGATGCCGGAGCTGTCCATAAAGGGCACCTGGGAAAAGTCCAGCCGCAGGCAGTAGGGCTTCACCTTCTGGGCGGTGTCGTCGATGGCCTCCCGCATCTCCCGGGCGCTGTGGTGGTCGATCTCCCCGGAGAGCCGGGCGGTGAGCACCCCTTCTTTATAGCTGAGCTGCACACTCATGATTCTCTTCCTTTCTCTTTTCTGGGGCAACAAAAAAGGCCCTTGGAAAAGGCGGGCCTTTTCCAAAAGCCTTGTCCCGCCCTTTGCATCTATTCTACAAAGGGATGGGTGCGTATTTTGCCAAAGGATGTCACAGCGAAAAGTTCTTTTTTCTCGAAGAGAAGGGCCTCACTTTCGCCGTTTGGGCGGCATGCCGCGCTTCTTTTTGATCCAGCGGGAGTAATCTGGCTTGGAATCACGGGTCCAAAATGCTAGTACGTATATCACTTGCCAACCAAAGTCAAAAATCATTACCCCTGTGACAAGAACACGACCTATTTCCGGATACGGTCCTACAAGATACAGGAACAGGCAGACAAGAGTCATCAACGGATGCCCGAAAACAATCACAAAGTAAAGGAGCAAGAGGATTTTAGGAATCTCTTCCCGGTACCTGGAATAGAGAAACCATTCCTTAAAGCGCATCCCTTTTTTGCGTTTTTTGTAAGCGCTATTATTGAGTTGGTAGGAAATAATGCCGGAAAGCAACCATCGAATATAGAAAAAGTCTACGGCCCAACATAATAGAATTATAGCGATTTGATTTTGTAGCCTCATAACAAATCTGCTCCTAGCATTTCACGGCACATTCAGTTTCCAAACTTACCTTTCAGCATGTCCCGGATCTCCCCCGCCAGGTAGAAGGAGCCACAGACGATGAGGGCGGCGTCCTGCTTCATGGCGCGGGACGCCACGGCCAGGGCCTCCCGGCAGGAGCCCGCGGGGATGGCCTTGGGGCAGAACTCCCTGGCGACCTGAGCCAGCTGCTGGGCGGGCAGGGCCCGGTGTCCCTGGGGCGTGACCGTGACGATGGTGTCAAAGAGGGGGCCCAGCACTTGCAGCTCGCCCCGGCTGTCCTTGTCGGCCAGCACGCCCATGATGGCCACTTTCCGCTGGGGGACGAACTCCTCCAGGGCTTGGCGCAGGGCGTGGGAGCAGCCCGGATTGTGGCCGCCGTCCAGCAGCACCAAAGGCTGTTGGGAAATGACCTCCATCCGGGCGGGGATGAAGGCCTTTTCAAAGCCTGCCGCCACGGCCTGGGGAGTGACGGGCCAGCCCCGGCTTTGGAGCACCTCCAGCACCTTCAGGGCGGTGATGGCGTTCTTCACCTGGTGCTCCCCCAGGAAGGGGGTGCGCAGGGCCAGCCGCCCCCAGGGGGCCGTCTCCGCGGTGAAGGCCGTGCCAGACAGGGAGCGCTCCCCCTCCCGCACCTGGGAAAGGTCGGGGCGGAACAGCTCCACATGGCGCTCCTGGCAGATCTGCTCCAGCTCCCGCGTCACCTCTGGGGCCTGGTCGGGGTAGAGCACCAGCCGGCCGCCCTCCTTGACAATACCGGCCTTCTCAAAGGCGATCTTCTCCAGGGTGTCCCCCAAAATGGCGGTGTGGTCCAGGGAGATGGACATGATGGCCGCCGCCTCCGGCACGGGGATGGCGTTGGTGGCGTCAAACCGGCCGCCCATGCCCACCTCCAGCACCACAATATCGCACTGGCGCCGGGCGAACCAATGAAGGGCCAGGGCGGTGATGTACTCGAACTCCGTCACCTGGTCGCCGCTTTCCTCAAACTGGTCGGCGATGGGGGCCAAGGTCTCCACCTCTTCCACCAGCTCCTCCTTGGGGATCATCTCCCCGTCGATCTGGAACCGCTCCCGGAACTCCAGCACATAGGGGGAGGTGTACAGCCCCACCTTCAGGCCGCACGCCTGCAGAGCGGAAGCCACCAGGGTGGAGCAGGTGCCCTTGCCGTTGGTGCCCGCCACATGGACGAACTTCAGCTGCTTGTGGGGGGCCCCCAGCCGGTCCAGCAGGGCGCTGATGCGCTCCAAGCCCGGCTTGATGCCGAACACCAGCCGGCCGTACACATTGTCCAGAGCTTCTTCGTAGGTCATGGTATCTCCTCCACGCAAAGAGAGGTTTCCCGTGGGAAACCTCCTTGCCGTTTTTCTATTTTCCTATTGTATTATTGCAGGGCGGCCAGGGCCTCTTCGATGCCCCGGACCTTCTCCCGCAGCTTTTCCGCGTTGTCCTTCACCCCGTCGATGACCTTCTGGGGCGCCTTGCTGATGAACTTCTCGTTCTGCAGCTTGGCCTCCGCGGTGGCCAGCTGTTTCTTGGCGCCTTCCAGCTCCTTGGTCAGGCGGGCGGTCTCCGCTTTCTTGTCCACCAGGTCATCCATGGGCAGGTAGGCCCGGCAGGCGGCGGTGACCACCGTCACGCTGCCCTCAGCCTGGGGCACGCTCTGGGCCACTTCCACGCCGCTGCAATAGGCCAGGCGGGCGATGGCCTCCTTCTCCGCCTCAAAGGCGGCCGTGTCCGCGGCCTCGATGGCCAGGTGGGCCTTCTTGGAGGGGGGCACGTTCATCTCGCTGCGGCGGGTGCGCACAGCGGTGATCAGTTCCATGACCTTCTTCATCTCCGCCTCGGCCTGGGGGAAGGCGCGGCCTTCCTCGTACTCCGGCCAGGGCGCCACAATCAGGGCCTCGCCCTGGTGGGGCAGGCTCTGCCAGATCTCCTCGGTGACGAAGGGCATGAAGGGGTGCAGCAGGGCCAGGGTGTTCGTCAGCACCCACACCAGCACCTGGCGGGTGTTCTGGGCGGCTGCCTCGTCCCCGCCAGTCAGCGGGCGCTTGGCCAGCTCGATGTACCAGTCGCAGAAGTCATCCCAGATAAAATCGTACAGCTTGGACACGGCCATGCCCAGCTCGAATTTATCCAGGTTCTCGGTGACTTCTTTCGTCACGGTGTTGAACCTGCTGACGATCCACTGGTCCTCCAGGGAGAGGGTTTCCGGAAGGGCGCAGGGCACGTCGTGGCCGTCGATATTCATGTGGATGAACCGGGCGGCGTTCCAGATCTTGTTGGCGAAGTTCCGGCTGGCGGCCACCTTCTCATCGGAGTAGCGGGCGTCATTGCCAGGGGAGTTGCCGGTGACCAGCGTAAACCGCAGGGCGTCCGCGCCGTACTGGTTGATGACGTCCACTGGGTCGATGCCGTTGCCCAGGGACTTGCTCATCTTCCGGCCCTGGGAGTCCCGCAGCAGGCCGTGGAACAGCACGGTGTTGAAGGGAGCCTTGTCCATGTGCTTCAGGCCGGAGAAGATCATCCGGGCCACCCAGAAGAAGATGATGTCGTAGCCGGTGACCAGGGTGTCCGTGGGATAGAAGTATTTCAGCTCTTCCGTCTCATCGGGCCAGCCCAGGGTGGAGAAGGGCCACAGGGCCGAGGAGAACCAGGTGTCCAGGGTGTCCTCATCCTGGTGGATGCGCTTCCCGCCGCACTTGGGGCAGGTGTCCACGTCCGTCTCGGAGACGATGGTCTCGCCGCAGTCCTCACAGTACCAGGCGGGGATGCGGTGGCCCCACCACAGCTGCCGGGAGATGCACCAGTCCTTGATGTTCTCCATCCAGTTGTAGTAGGTCTTTTCCAGCCGCTCGGGGATGAAGCGGATGGTGCCGTCCTTCACCACGTCAATGGCAGGGCCGGCCAGGGGCTCCATCTTCACGAACCACTGGGTGGAGACACGGGGCTCCACCACGGTGTGGCAGCGCTGGCAGGTGCCCACGTTGTGCTTAAGGGGCTCTACCTTGATCAGGTAGCCGCCCTCCTCCAGGTCTTTGACGATCTGCTTGCGGGCTTCCATCCCAGAGAGGCCGGCGTACTTGCCGCCGTTCTCGTTGATGGAGCCGTCCTCGTTCATCACATTGATGACGGGCAGGTTGTGGCGGCGGCCCACCTCGAAGTCGTTGGGGTCATGGGCGGGGGTGATCTTCACCACGCCGGTGCCGAAGTCCATCTCCACATACTCGTCGGCCACAATGGGAATCTCTTTGTTCACCAGGGGCAGGATGACGTTCTTGCCCACCAGGTGCTTGTAGCGCTCGTCCTCGGGATGGACCGCCACGGCGGTATCGCCCAGCATAGTCTCGGGACGGGTGGTGGCCAGCTGGATGTACCCGCTGCCATCGGCCAGGGGGTAGCGCAGGTGCCAGAAGGAGCCCTGCTGCTCCTCGAAGATAACCTCCGCGTCGGAAATGGCGGTTTTGCAGTGGGGGCACCAGTTGATGATGCGCTCGCCCCGGTAGATCAGGCCCTCTTCATAGAGCTTGACGAACACATGGCGCACCGCCTTAGAGCAGCCCTCGTCCATGGTGAAGCGCAGCCTATCCCAGTCGCAGGAGGAGCCCAGCAGCTTCAGCTGCTCCAAAATGCGGCCGCCGAACTTATCCTTCCAGGCCCAGGCCCGCTCTAAGAAAGCCTCTCGGCCCAGGTCCTCTTTGGAAAGTCCCTCTTCCCGCATGGCCTCCACAATCTTGGCCTCGGTGGCAATGGAGGCGTGGTCGGTGCCGGGCAGCCACAGGGCAGAATAGCCCTGCATCCGCTTCCAGCGGATGAGGATGTCCTGCAGGGTCTCGTCCCAGGCGTGGCCCATGTGCAGCTGCCCCGTGATGTTGGGGGGCGGGATGACGATGGTGTAGGGTTTCTTCTTCGGGTCCACCTCGGCGTGGAAGTAGCCGCCCTGCATCCAAAAGTCGTAGATGCGGCCCTCCACCTCTTGAGGCTCATAGGCTTTCGCAAGCTCTTTGCTCATGTTGTTCCCTCCAGGTTCCTATCCGGGAAGTTCCCGGCGATTCTTCGGTAAAATTCCCTTGAAAATTTATTATTTCATCTTATGCCCGGTTTGTCAACAGAAAATGCGGGCGGAAACGGGGATTTCCCCGTTTTCTTTGGGAAACAAGGGGAAAGCCGCCCCCGGGGGAGCGGCTTTCCTGTGGTCCACAGTATGGCAAGTGCTGCCGTCAGCACGATGGGAGCTCTCAGGCGGCGATGCCTTCCAGCACGGCCACATACTTGGTGAACACCGTGGCGGCCTGGCAGCGCTGGGTGTTGTCCCCAGGGTTGAACAGGCCCTTCTCATCGCCGGAGACCAGGCCCAGCTGGTAGGCGTTGTAGACGGCTTCCTTGGCCCAGGAGGAGATGCGGCTGTCATCCGGGAACTGGAAGCCCTCATCCTGGGGTGCGATGCCGCCAGTTATGGACTGCATGTAGTTGTTCAGCACCACGCACATCTCCTCCCGGCTGATGAGGCCGCTGGGATGGAAGCCCCCGTCCTCGTAGCCGGAGACCACGCCCAGCTCCTCTGCCCAGCACACAGGGGCGTAAAACCAGTCCCCCGTTTTGATATCCGTAAAGCTGGTGCCGGCGGGGACGTAGTCCTCAGGGGCCAGGGCGTTGTAGAGCACTTGGACAAACTCCGCCCGGGTGATGTCCTTCTGGGGATTGAAAAAGCCCCGCTCGTCCCCGGAAAACAGGCCCATATCTGCGGCGGACTCCACATAGTCATAGTACCAGGCGCTGCGCTTCACATCGGGGAAGCGCAGGGGGTCATAGCCCCCCTCCACCAGCTGGTAGGCCTTCTGGTTCTTCACCGGATATCCAAAGTTCACATGGTTTAAATCGGAACTTTCCTGCCAGGGGTTCTCCTCCACATGGTCCGGCTGGCGGCTGAAGGCCTGGCCGTCTACCACGGTTTGCGAGCCGATGAGGAAGTAATCGTAAGAGATGGCCTGGTCGTTGGCGTCATCCCAGGTCAAATCCAGGTTGTACCAGTCCCCATCATCCATTTTAATGTTGTTCCACATGTGGGTATCGCTGGACGCCAGGGCGCAGGGGATTTCCAGCAGGTCGCAGACCATCTTCACAGCCTTGGCGTAGCCATCGCACACAGGCTCATAGGCGTCCCCGGCGATGAGGCAGCTGTAAGCCTGGTGGGAGAGGTTGGCATTCACAGTGCCGTCCTCCTCTAAAGCACCGTAATTATAGGTGCTCTGGGCGGCCAGCAGGTCGTGGACAGCCTGGATCTGCTCGTACCGGGTGGGATATTGGGCCGCCTGGTCCGCAATCTGCCGGGCGGCTTCCGCCTGCTCCAGCCACATCTGCTGCTCCTTGCCGCCATACTGCAGGCGGAAGGCGAAAACCACATTGCCGGTGGTGACGGAGCGGCCGTCGGTGCTGCTCCAGGTGATGCCGTAGCGCATGTCAGAGAGCCAGAGCAGGCCGGGCTGGTCGTAACGCAGGGCGGTGATGGCCGCGCACAGGTCGGTGTAAATGGAGCGGTACAGAGCCTGCGAAGCGGAATCCGGCACAAAGGAGGAGTTCTGGATGGAGCCGGTCAAGGTGAGGTTGTAAAGCTCCTGCACGAACATCTGCACCTGGCGGTAACCGTCCACCTCCGCGGCGAAAAGGATCTCGTTGGGAAGCAGGCCGGCCAGCTGGTCATAGCAGGCCTTCTGCCGGGCAGTGAGCTGGCCGTAAAAAGAACCGTCGTCGTAGGAACCCAGGGGCGCGGAAAAGGTTTGGGCCGCCGAATATCCCGCTTCGTCCCCGCCCAGGGTATCTCGGGTCTCCATCAGGGCATAGCCCTGTTCCCCGTCGGTCCACTGGTACACGGTGCCCAGCTCCCCAGCGGACTGCTGGGCCTCCTCTGCCAAAGCTCCCACGGGCAGAACGGACAGCAGCACCAGCATTGCCAGCAGCAGGCTCCACCCCTTTGCGATCCTCTGTTTCATCGTCTTTCTTCCCCTTTCTTCCCTCCAGCCCAAAAGCCGGACTTTTCTATAAATAGTGTCTCTATTATCCCTGAATCCATCCCCAATGTCAATCCCCAGCAGGGCTCTCCGGCAGGGGCTCTGACTGGGAAATTCTGCCCCAGGGTTGCATCTTGACGGATTTTGTGCTAGAATGTAACAGATTTGTAACCTTTGGCACTTTCGCCTACGGGCACATCGGGGAGAAGCTTTTCTTTCTCCCGCGGGGAAATTGGGAGTTTAAAATGGGAAAAAGCCCTTTCATGTTTAGGAGGAATGCTTTATGACACAGCAATCTGCGGGACCTGCCCGCCGGGTGCTCACGTTTTTTGTGACACTGGCGGTGCTTTTGGCCTCTATTGCCGGCCTGGG
>ENA-OYYZ01001163-OYYZ01001163.1-human-gut-metagenome-genome-assembly--contig:-NODE-1163-length-11809-cov-17.281521_pt1 | contig 11809 bp, 7 predicted proteins | sample MGYA00243256_ERZ653463 | MGnify/ENA primary metagenome ERZ653463 (study PRJEB26926, sample SAMN06165173) | human gut metagenome | biome: ENVO:00009003; feature: ENVO:2100002; material: ENVO:00002003... | reverse complement strand
CGCCCATTTTCAATGATGAGGGCAAGGTCATGGCAATCTTGAGCGCACCATATACTGATTCCGGACTTTCGTTCAAGGCAGATGCGATATTCCACTCCGTATTCGTGATGACGGTGTTCTTCATATTGCTGATTATCACCAGATTCTTCACGACAAGAGTGGTTGACAAGATGTTCCGCCCGATTATTGACATGGGACGCAAGATGGTATACGCCAGGACTGCGGGTTTGGAATACATCATTTACGATAAGGAGGATGAAATTTCCGGGCTTGTGAGGGCATACAACCTGATGGTACATGACCTTTCCGAGTCCAGCAAACAGGTGGCGCAGGTAGAGAGGGAGAGGGCCTGGAGCGAAATGGCGCGTCAGGTGGCGCATGAAATCAAGAACCCGCTGACGCCGATGAAGTTGCAGATACAGAGGCTGATACGCCTGAAGAGCAAGAACGATCCGAGCTGGGAGACGAAGTTCGATGACATATCCAGGCTGGTGCTCGACAGCATCGAGGTCTTGACCGATACGGCCAATGAATTCTCGACTTTCGCAAAACTCTATACCGAGGAGATGGTGCCTATCGACCTGGACCGCATGGCGTCCGACCAGATTTCAATGTTCGACGACAAGGACAATATCACTTTCCAGTATTTCGGACTGAAGGACGCGCTGGTAATGGGGCCTAAGCCGCAGCTGATCCGCGTGTTCGTGAACCTGCTGACCAATGCCGTGCAGGCTATCGAGAACCAACAGACGGAGGACATGGAGGCCGGGCGCGAGCCGAAGCATGGACAGATAATCCTTTCTGTCAGAAATAGTTCCAAGGAAGGGTTCTATGATATCGTGGTGGAGGACAACGGTCCCGGCATCAAGGATGAGAACCGCAACAGGCTGTTCACACCGAATTTCACCACGAAGAGCAGCGGAACGGGACTGGGTCTTGCCATTTGCCGCAATATCCTGGAGCGCTGCGGCGGAGAGATTTCGTACAGCCGGTCGTTCTCCATCCAGGGGGCCTGCTTCACGATACGATTCCCGAAGAATATCGCGAAATCCTGACAGTCCGACCACTTTAGAACAATATTTGCTATATTGTACTCTCGCGCGAGGGCCGACACTTGGTTCAGAACAGGCGGAAGACAGAGTTAACTCCTCACGCACGGGAGCAGGAAAGAGGTTAGTGTGGAGCACAAACGCCTGTCAGTCAGCAATATAGCTAATTTCAGAGTTAGAGTTTCGTCAACTCTTAAATTAGTCAAACAGCTGACATTCAATACCTTACGCTCCACGCAAACTCACAATGAAGCCCTCCACTAGGGCAGCATTGACAGCAACTTAAAGCCCGATAGGGCGTGGGCCTACAATGGTCTTGGTCTGCAACAGACTGAAACAATGGTATCCCGCACGCGAGACACAAGATTATAATTAGTAGTGAGATGAAAATATTGATTGTTGATGACGAAAGAGCTATCAGGAACTCATTGAGCGAGATCCTGTCAGATGAAGGATACAATGTGGAAGTGGCTGAAGATGGTCCTACGGCCATCGAGATGGCGGAGAAGGAACGTTATGACGTGATTTTCTGCGACATCAAGATGCCCAACATGGAGGGTACGGAGGTGCTGGAAAAGCTCCGCAAGGACGGCATTGACTCTGCCATCATCATGATTTCCGGTCACGGCGACATTGAAACGGCCGTAGAATGCATAAAGAAAGGCGCCTTCGATTTCATCCAGAAGCCGCTGGACCTCAACCGGATACTGATCACCATCAAGAACGCGACGGAGCGCACGCAGATCATAACCGAAAACACCAATCTGAAGAAGAAAGTGTTCGGACAGCAGATGATAGGCGAATCCGCACCGATAAAGCATCTGAAGGAGATGATAGAGAAAGTGGCGCCGACTGATGCCCGTGTATTGATTACAGGACCTAATGGTTCCGGTAAGGAGCTGGTAGCCAGGAGTCTGCACCAGCAGAGCAACCGCAGCGCCATGCCTTACATCGAGGTCAACTGCGCGGCCATCCCGTCAGAACTCATCGAAAGTGAGCTTTTCGGACATGAAAAGGGCGCCTTCACATCTGCAATCAAACAGCATAAAGGAAAATTCGAACAGGCCGACGGCGGTACATTGTTCCTAGATGAAATAGGCGACATGAGCCTCGCGGCCCAGGCGAAAGTGCTGCGCGTATTGCAGGAAAAGAAACTTTCGCGTGTCGGCAGCGACAAGGATATCATCGTGGATGTCAGGGTTCTGGCTGCCACGAACAAGGATTTGAAAGCGGAAATCGAGAAGGGCACATTCAGGGAGGACCTTTATCACAGATTGAGTGTAATCGTCCTCCACGTGCCGTCACTGGACGAAAGACGTGACGATATTCCGCTGCTGGTCAAGTACTTCAACGACCAGGTGAGCACAGAATCCGGTATGCCTAAGAAGGAATTTTCTCCGGAAGCCATCAAGATGCTCCAGGAAAAAAGCTGGACGGGAAACATCCGTGAATTGCGCAACGTAGTCGAGCGCCTGCTGATTCTGGGCAGCAACCCGGTATCCCCGCAGGACATCCGCGACTACGTGAATATCGAGTAAAACTCTCCTCCATTTTTGCCCTGCTACTCTTTTGAGGATGTGGATTCGAAACAAAAGCAGGAATCGCACAGTGCCCCGAATGGTGGTCATCCACACAGCTGGCGGGACGCGGCCACACTCCGTTACGGGAGACATTGATATTCAACTAGTTACAAAATAGAGCGTGGAAATGTAGCCAAAAATAGGCCGCATTTCCACGCTACTATTAAAAGAGTATCTGATTATCAATAGGTTACAAATCCAGCCGTGGCCGCGTCCCGCCAGGTAGCCCTCGCGAGCAGAATTCCATCAGACAGCTGTGTCCCGCTTTCAGAATTTTTACCAAATTATTATTTAAAGATTACTTAGAAACTGTTTTGCGATAAGCGGAGATGTAGCCAGGTTATCATTTCTGTGAGAACATCCGGGGAGAAGGTTTCTTCGATTTCTTTGTACTCTGACACTTCACCGGTCCGGCAGTGCTGGAACAAATGGTTCAGCCCGATTTCGGCCTTGACGACATTGACCGAAGATTCATCAGCAAAAGTATAGCCTCCGGAAAGGCCTTGGCGAAGAAGTGACAGGTTGCGATCGCAGTCTACCTGGGTATCCTTGGTGCCATTGAGAGCCATTACCGGACATTTGACCGAGCCTAAGATATCCGACACATTCATTCCCAAGAAATATTTCATGTAAGGAGTTTTCAATGAAGCACTTAGCATGAATGCATTCTGCTTGAGCCCGGCAGGGAGACAGTAGTTGTCAGGAGACGGTAACGGCATATCATTGACAACAGCCGCGTAGGCGTCAGCAAGAAATCTGCAATAGTTGTTGGTTTCGGATTCAGGCATCCCGGCCATCTGGAGCGCTCGACGGTTCTGGTCCAGAAGCGTTTCGGAACCGGAGGCCACCATGCCTGCAAGGCTAATCACGAAATCAGCCTTGCCTTCCGCAGCCAACATCAGCGCAATGCTTCCGCCTTCACTGTGTCCGAGAACTCCGACATGGTCAAACTTCTCGCGCAGAAGACCGATTCCGGCAAGAGCATCATTCTTCAAGTCCTCCGTGGTACACGAAACGACATCGCCTGTGGACTCACCGAATCCCCTGTCATCATATCTCAATGTCGCAATCCCGGCCTTGGCAAACGCATCGGCAATCACTGCAAACGGCTTATGACCAAACACTTCCTCGTCGCGATTCTGCAGCCCGCTTCCGGTAACCATGAGGAGCACAGGAGTCTCTCGGGAACAGTTCTCCGGCATTGTCAATGTCCCTTTCAGAACAGCATCACCATTGGAAAACGAAACATCTGCATTGACATAGGCAAATGGCCCGACAGGGGTCTGGGGACGCCTCAGAACTGGGGCTCTGGGTGTCAACGGCAGCGGAAACGACATTCCGTTCTGAGTAAATGTCCCGGTGATGAGTTTACCTGTCCAAAGTCCTTTGTATGAAGCATTTATGGACGGAACTTCCAGTTCAATGGAACCGAAAGCTGAGCGTTTTACCGATACCGGGATCTGCTTCGCGCCCTGGTCGGGCACGTCAAGAGTGGCGGTGCTGTCGCCCATGTGAAAAACTAACGAAAGCGTCGTGCCGGAAACGTCCAAACTGCCGCTCCAAGTCCCCGTCTGCGCCAATGACGCCGTCGCGATAAAGGTCAATGTCAATGCTGCTAATATCTTTTTCATTTTCCTAGCGATTTCTCGCTAAAATAGGAATTATTCGCATCAATGACAATGAAATAATATTACATTTGCCGCTGCAAACGAAAGACATATGAAGAATAAGGTACTAATTATAACATTGATAGCAGTCCTGGGATTCGCGTCCTGCGGAAAAGAGGACGGCAGTGAACAGATTCCGGACAAGGAGCCGCCGGCCGGCATTGACTTTCCGGAGGATGACGGGGCTAAGCGGCTGCCGGCAGACGGGGCACTCGCGCTGCGCGAATTGTTGACGGCAGTGGACCCTGCAAAGACATTGACTCCGGGAGAAACGAAGATTACGGAGAAGCAGTTTGCCGAGATCAAGCAATTCATTGACAACAACTTGAAAGCGGGCAGCAAGATTCAGACATACGACAATATTTTCAATTGGATCGTGAAGAATGTCAGATACGGCAGCGGAAATGAGACCATTTATCTCGACCCTTATGACGTGTTCATCCATAAGGTCTGCGTCTGTCAGGGTTATGCCAACCTGTTCAAGATAATGTGCCAGAGCCAGGATATTCCGGCAATGTGCGTGAACGGTTGGCTCGTCGGGGTCGGCGGCCATGCCTGGAACTACGCATATGTGGACAAAGAGTGGCACGTCAGCGACCCGACAAACGGCATTGACTACAAAATGGATGATACCGGGAAATATCGCGATGTGCTCCAGCCTGTCAGGGCGGATTTCAATCTCTTCGAGGACGGGAAGTTCGCGTATAATTTCGAGGAGGGCAGGCTCAATGTTGCAGAGGTGAAGGACTCCAGACTCGATTATGTGCTGGTGCCGTTCAGCATCAACGGCTTCAGAATCACGTCTTTCTGCCCTGTCAAAAAGGTCAACGGGTCATATGACAAGCTGTATCTGGGCAGCAATGTGGAGAGTGTCGGAGAGAACACGGTTTATCTGGGCAGCAACTTCAGTACCCTCCGCGAAATCAATGTCGATCCCGCCAACAAGTTCCTGACTGCATACAAGAATGTGTTATACAATACAGGTAACGATGCGCCGTACTTTATCCCGCCCGCGATAACCAGACTGGAACTCAAGCCGGTCAAGGTAATAGAAAAGAATTTCATCTGCCGCCTGGAAAACGTGGAGGAGATAGTTTTCGCGGAAGGGACAGAGAGAATCGAGGCCTATGCCGTGGAGAAGTGCTTGAATCTCAGGAAGGTGCATGTTCCGTCCACCGTGACGTACATGGACAAGGATGCAATATACGACTGCGGGGACAAAGTGGAAATCGTACGCTAGAGTTTCTCGGCAGCGGCAGCGCGGGCAGCCATGATCTCGGCATGTTCGCGGCGGGCCTTTTCTACGGCCGGTGAACGCTTCAGGATAAATCCGGAACTGAGGTACTTTGTGCGGACATCCTCGTCATTCGCGAGTTTCTCCGGCGTGCCGGACTGGAGAATCGTGCCCTCATAAAGAAGATAGGCACGGTCAATGATCGCCATGGTCTCACCCACATTGTGGTCCGTGATAATCACGCCGATGTTCTTATATTTCAGCTTCGCAATGATATACTGGATATCCTCCACGGCAATCGGGTCCACGCCCGCGAAAGGCTCATCCAGAAGAATGAATTTAGGGTCAATGGAAAGCGCCCTGGCGATTTCACAACGGCGGCGCTCTCCTCCTGACAGCTGGATTCCCAGACTCTTGCGCACCTTGGAAAGGTTGAATTCGTCGATAAGCGACTCCAGACGGTCACGGCGCTCCTCCTTGGTCATGTCGGAAAGTTCCATGACTGACATGATATTGTCCTCGACAGACATCTTCCTGAACACGGAAGCCTCCTGCGGAAGATAGCCCACTCCCTTGAGAGACCTCTTGTACATAGGAAGATCCGTGATGTCCTCATCATCCAGGTAGATTCTTCCGCCGTTCGGAACCACCTGACCTGTAATCATATAGAAACTCGTAGTCTTACCTGCTCCATTAGGACCGAGGAATCCGACGATTTCTCCCTGCTCAACTTCCATGGACACGCCCTTGACGACAGTCCTTACACCATATTTCTTAACAAGATTTTCGCAACGGAGTTTCATTTTCCCTTCGTTTTATTATTTCACATCCAAATCCAGGTCTTTCACCAGATTCCTGATTTCTTCATTACCTGCCATCATGGCTTTCGCCTTATCCTCAGGCATATATATTTTCTTTTCGACTTTTTCTTCCGGAATGACCTCTACCGCCAGTCTTACCCGCTTGGTGCCCAATGACTTCTGAAGCTTGTCCTCCAGTTCGCGGAGCAATTCCTGCTCAACCCAAGTCTTCTGCGCCAGGTTCATGACATAGAATTCCAGCAGCTTGTAGCCATCCATCTCCTTGACATTCAGCTTGGTAGTGGCCAATGTCGAATAAAGGCGCGGACGGGAACGGTATTGTTCAGGCAATTTCTGCCAATGTCCGGTAATCTCTGCATTTTCAGGTATCCTGTCAGAAAGATTATTGTTCGCAACTTCAGATGAGGTCGCATTAGATTCTTCCTTTATCGCATCCAGTGAAAGTGCTGCCGACTTGGAAGTCCTTTTCCGACGTGCCGGAGCAGCAGTTTCAGCCGGAGTTTCCGATGCCGCCGGTGTCTCCGGAGCAGCAGCCGTTTCAGCAACAGGCTGTGCTACAGGCGTTTCTGCAACATTGACAGGCTTGACAGGAGCCGTATCAGGCTGGGCCGGTTCTGGCTGGGGCTGCGGTCTCGGCGCCGGCTGAGGTGCTGTCCTCGGCGCAGATTGAGGAGCCGCCTGTGGCGCTGCATGTGGTGCGGTCTGAGGAGCCGTAACAGGAGCCGCCGGACGCAATGAAACAGGTCCTCCCGTAAGGAAGCAAAGTTTCATCAACGCGAACTCGATATGCAGACGCGGATTTATGCTCTCCTTGTAACCGGACTCGCACTGGGAGGTTACGGAAAGCGCATCGTACAGGAACTGGATCGGACAGCGGTCCGCCTGCTCCTTATATTTCAGTTTCAATGAATCCGGGAATTCCAGCAAAGCGTCCAAAGCACCATTCTTAGCCACCATCAGATTCCTGAAATGAGTGCTGAGCGAAGCCACGAAATACAGGGCATTGAACCCCTTGGACAACACATTGTCAAACTCCAGAAGCGCTGAACCATAATCATTTGCAAGCATTGCATCAGTAAGGTGGAAGCAATGCTCGTAGTCCAGGACATTGAGATTTCTGATGACGTCCTCGTATTTCACGTCTGTACCGCAGAACGCCACCGTCTGGTCGAAAATCGTGAGCGCGTCACGCATTGCCCCGTCAGCCTTGCGGGCGATGATGTGAAGCGACTCGTCATCAATATTGATATTCTCCTTGGTCGCGATGTCGCGCAGATTCCTCACTATGTCCGGAATGCTGATACGGTTGAAATCGTAGGTCTGGCACCTGGACAGGATCGTCGGCAGAATCTTGTGCTTCTCGGTGGTCGCCAGGATGAAAATCGCATGTGCAGGCGGTTCCTCCAGCGTTTTCAGGAAAGCATTGAACGCAGACTGGGTCAGCATGTGGACCTCGTCGATGATGTACACGCTGTATTTTCCCACCTGCGGCGGAATCTGCACCTGGTCCATCAGCGTCTTGATGTCCTCGACACCATTGTTGGACGCGGCATCGAGCTCATGGATGCAATACGAACGTCCTTCCTGGAAAGAAACGCAGGACTCGCATTGGCCGCAAGGCTCCATATCCGCCGTCGGCGAAGAACAGTTGATGGTCTTGGCGAAGATGCGGGCGGCACTCGTCTTGCCCACGCCTCGCGGACCGCAGAAGAGATAGGCATGCGCCAATTTTCCCCTGACAATGGAGTTCTTCAGTGTTTTGACAATGTTATCCTGCCCGATGAGATCCTCGAAAGAATCCGGGCGATATTTTCTCGCGGAGACTATGTATTGCGAATTTTCCGGCATAGCTTGAAAGCTGTTTATATTAGGACATTCTCTACAAAGATAAACATAAATTTTGTAACTTTGTTTCCTATCACGCAGCATGTGACGCCAATTAGGCCGGACAATGCGTGCGCAACTTAAACGAGACGTGTTATGATGAAGAAAATAGCAATATTCCTGACGGCATTGATGATGAGTGTCAATGCTTTTTCACAGGCCCAGATAACGACCAGAAAAGAAAAGCTCAGCGACTTCGCCACGAGGACAATGAAAGTCGTCCTGCCGGGCACCAATTTCATTGACCCGATATTGCAGGAGGCGCTGAACAACACCTGGAGCCTCTCCCCTTTCGAATTCTGTTCAGTAGACGAGTTCAACTCATTGAAAAACAATGAGGAATACTATTTCATGCTTCCGGTGAAGGTGAAATACAAAAAGGAGGAGCAGCCGGGCATAATGATGCTCACCATCGTGAAAGGCAAGGCTAATGCCAAGACTGTCAATGACATGGTGGAGGTCGTGAGCATGCCTGTCTGCGCTGCCGATTTTCCTTCCGGACGTGAGGCCGCGATGCTTCCGGGACTGGTGGACATCATGCAGGGCTACATTGCCAAATCCTTGCAGGGCAACTTTTCCGGCATCGGTTCATACGTGACCCCTCTAAGCAAATCGGCGCGACGCAAGGCAGTCATCGCTGAAGAGGACATCGCACCGGCAGCGGATTCCGCATTCCGTGAAAAGATCGCACAGAAAGGCATTGACATAGAAAGCGGAGACGTGGCGGACAGCCTGTTTCTGGCAGGCGACAGCAGGACATTGGTCAGCTACGTGATTACACCGACGGAGCCGCACAAGGGCGCTGTATGCTGGAAGATTCTCATTGACGCGAGAACGCACGAGCTGTTCTATTACAAGAAACATACTGTCACCGGCACGGAGAATGCCGGCTTCCTCAAGGGAGACCTTAAAAAGATCGCAAAAACCAGATAAACAGCATATTATGATTACAGGGAAAGCTGGGTGCGGAATCAGATATGCAGTGAAGAGAGGCGGATCCGCCGTAGCTTATTGCGCGTTGGGCATCAGTTGCGGAACGAGGTCCGAGGCAGGGTTCCATAGCGGCATCGCCCACTTTACGGAGCATACGCTTTTCAAGGGTACGGCAAACAAAAGTTCCTCAGTGATAAACGGTTACCTCGACAAGTTGGGCGGAGAACTGAATGCCTACACGACCAAAGAGGAAATCGTGCTCCATGCGACGGTACTGAAAGAAGATTTGCCGAAAGCAGAGTCATTGCTGCTGGAAATCGCGACTTCGGCCATGTTTCCGGACAATGAAGTCGACACAGAAAGGGGCGTCGTGATAGACGAAATCAAGTCTTACAAGGACAGCCCGGCAGACGACATCTACGACCGCTTCGAGGAGAAGCTTTTCATGGGGCATCCGCTTTCAATGCCTATACTCGGGACGGTGAAATCGGTCAAGGCCATCACCGCGGAAGAGTTGCGCAAGTTCATGAAAGACAAGTTTGTACCGCAGTCAATGGCATTCACCATCGTCGCCGACATCGACGAGAAAAAGATGGAGGCTGACGCGCGAAAAATGTTCAGCAAGTTCTTCGGGGACAATGCTAATGTCTCCGGCGGACAGGCCATGCTGAAGCCCGTGGTCATGGACAATGTCTTCAGCGACGTGCTGAACAAGAGGAATCATGAGGCCAATGCGGTGATTGGAGGTTTCGCCCCGTCGCTTTACGAGGAGAAGGAAAGAATCGCTACCGTATTGATGAGCAACATATTGGGCGGACCGGCAATGAATTCGATATTGAACAGCGTGTTGCGTGAAAAACACGGCTGGGTGTACGGCGTGGAGACCTCATATACGCAGTATTCGGATACCGGGATTCTGGCCATATCGCTCGGATGCGAAAGGGAGAATCTGGAGAAATGCATGGCTGCCATAAACAGGGAACTGGCGAAACTGCAGGAGTCGGAACTATCTGACAGAAAGCTCAATGCGGCCAAGAAACAGCTTCTGGGCCAGCTCGCCATCAGTTCGGACAACGGGGAGGCCCAATGTCTCGGCATGGGTAAAAGTCTCCTGGCTTACGGCATGGTTTCTTCTTCGGAGGAGACCAGAAGGCAGGTGGAGGCGGTCACAGCCGCCGAGATCCGCGACATGGCCTGCCGGATTTTCGCCCCGGGCCGCACCAGCTCGCTGATAATGTTGTAATATGCGATAAAGATTCTGAGTCTTGCATAAAAATGTACTCATAAATCTAAATTATTGAAAACATGACTATATCTCATTAAATACACCTTTGACATACCCGGCTTGAACGTTAACTCAAGTTAGTGGTTATCGCCGAAATGCCGGGGTAGTCATCACTAAAATCCGCACAATCACAGCACATCACGTTTAGAAAGGTGACGGTGCATGACTTCATTAGGAAGCATATGCCTGTTCTTGCCTGTCCAACTCATTTCCGTCTGGATATGAAATATGGTATAGTATTTTACCCTGCAGGACATCATCGTAACCAGTTATCGTCTCTATCCACTCTCCTGTTATCGGATCCTGTTTCTTCTCAATAACAGGAGTATGGCAATATTTATTGTAGATTACGGTAAGTGTATCTCCTGAGAGGGCCGCATAATCTAATGTGTAAAAAATCCCCGTGCCGTCTTTATCTTCACGTAATGAAAAGAGGTTATAAGACACAGTCACCTCCAAAATAGCTGATTTAATGTCCATTATATGCAATGTGCGCCAATTGCAATTTAATGTTTCATACACCAATTTTCCATTGACAACAATATAGTTATTAGAATAACCTGGAAATCCAATATCTCTTATAATTATAGAGACGTCGAGATTAGCTGACCTCTCTGTCCTCGTCATTCTTCTGATCCACTTATCTTCCCCATATTTATTCACATGAAACAGATAGCCATTATCCGCGGCATTCTGAATGAAAATATAAGAGTCTTCAGAATAGCAATAAGACCTACAGCCACCAACCTCTTTGCAAGGTAATTCAGGAGTCGCATATAATAATCTGCCGGTATCTCCATCAACGGCATATGCTATGTACGTTGTTGTTAAGCTGTCCTTTTCAGATTGACTACGATTATTTATTGCCAAAGAAAACATTGTGTTACCGATGGAAAATGATCCAGGGAAAATCCACCACTTCTCCTCAGATAAATTATCTATCACGGAAGTCCAAACATTCTTTCCATTTATGTCCGTCTTTTTTATTGTAAGCTCAGAGTGTAATCCAACCTGCCCACTACGACAAGCATAAAGAACAGAAATAGTATCTTTATCAACTTCACCAAGTTTATACCAATATTCACCATCCAGAATGGCGGGTGGTCCGAGCACTATATTTTGCACAGTGTTTTCCTGTTTCGAGCACCTGCAGTTCAAGCCTATCATCACGACTGCAAGTGTGATCTCCGTTCGATAGGCACAAAGGATGGCCATCACTTTTTGCCCGGCACATATAAGATCTGCTGATTATTTTGATTTTCAGACACACTGTTTCACAGACATAACAACGCACCAGTTCCTCAAAATCGAGTAGGAGGAAAACGAAGTAGTTTTCTTCCTACTTTCGTTTTCCGA
>ENA-OYYZ01001161-OYYZ01001161.1-human-gut-metagenome-genome-assembly--contig:-NODE-1161-length-11818-cov-16.264473_pt1 | contig 11818 bp, 13 predicted proteins | sample MGYA00243256_ERZ653463 | MGnify/ENA primary metagenome ERZ653463 (study PRJEB26926, sample SAMN06165173) | human gut metagenome | biome: ENVO:00009003; feature: ENVO:2100002; material: ENVO:00002003... | reverse complement strand
AGGCTCGTGAGATTGCACCCAGCAGGAACAGCTTCAACGCTTCATAGGTGTAATCGTCTGCGTCAGCCCCCAGAAAGTGCCGCAGACAGAAACGGATTCGTTCTGTCCCGTCCCACACAAGGGCACTTAGGTAGTCCCGGATGGGATGGTACTTGTTTTCATTCGCCACAATCCCGATGGCGTTATCAATCTTTTTCTCATTGGTAAGCCCGTAGGTTTCTTCCAGATAGAGAAGCAGATACTTCATGTCCGTATCGTTTAAGGCGGTGCTGTCCCTGTGGAAGCCGATGGGCTTTATGATGTCCTTGCGGTCGGTCAGGATGTTGTATGCGATAGCCCCGGAAAGCAGCGGGTCACGCTGGAATACGGTCAGGCAGTTCCGTATGCTCTGACGGACACCGCCTTTCTCGGTAGTTTCCAGCCCCGCCTTGATTTCCTCAACGCTCTGGGGCGGCTGCATGGCGTTCATGGTGTTTTTTAGTTCTTGCTGCGTCTGCGGCTGCAAGCTCTGCCATTCGCTGTTCAAGCTGTATCACATCCTTTCCGTAGTCCGTAATCAAAGCCGCTTTTTCCTCTGTCTCCCCGAACAGCAGCACATCCAGCAGATATTCCACATGGGCTTGCTTCTGCAAGGCTTCCACGAACCGGGGATGAAACGCTTCCTCCGGGGAGTGCGGGGCATAGTCGGTTTTCCATACCCGTAAGAGGTGTAGATAATCGGCAAGGACACGGAAGCAATGTGCCTTTGCTTCCCGGAACTGTTCTTCCGGGGATTTCTGCCGGGGCTTGGGCTTCCTTGCCCTGCCCGGTGGCTTCCAGTCCTCATAGGCAAGCCCGAAGTCACTCGCCAACTGTGCGGCGGCTTCCTTTTTCCCCAGCCCGTACAGGGCAGCTACAAAATCAATCACATCCCCATCTGCACCACATCCGAAGCAGTGGAAACGCTTGTCCAGCTTCATGCTGGGGGTCTTATCGTTGTGGAACGGGCAGCAAGCCATCCCGTTTCTGTTTACCCGGATTCCGTAATGCTCCGCAGCCTGTCTTGTCGTAACGGACTGCTTCACAGCTTCAAATACATTCAAATCAATTCCTCCTTGTAAAAAAGAAAAGGCACTTATCATTCTCAATCTGAAAATGGCAAGTGCCTGTTAAAGTTCCATATCCTGTTGTTTGTGTTTCGTCTGCGCCGGGGCGTTTTTCTGTGCTTTCTTCTCGTCAGCCTTATCCTGCAAGACTTCTTTGAGGGGCTGCTTCTTGGGCGGCTCTTTGCTTTCCTCTGTGCCGGGTGTGGCTTTCCGTACCCAGTAGCGGATGTCCCGCAGCTTCTTCAAATCTTCCTGCACCTCGGTCAACGGTACTTTCAAGTCTGCGATTTCGCCCACAAGCTTCGCCTGTTCCTGCAAAAGCTCCTTTTTCGTGCTGTCCTTATCATCCGGGTGCTTGGCAAGGTAGGCACTGGCTTTCTCAAACCGGGCAACCTCCGGGTGTTCCAGCTTGAATTTTTCCTTAGTTTTCTTGAAAAATATCTTCTGGTATTTCTCATAAACGGGCTTACATTCCTTACAGTCCGTCCGGGCGGCAAGGATAGCGTCAATCACGTTGCTGCGGGTTTCCTTTGGCTTCATCTGCTTTCGGTAGTCGGCGGCAGATTTCCCGGACGTTTCTATAAAGTTTTCCAAATCCTCCACGGTGGAAAGTCCCTTTCTCTGAAGATAGGACAGGGCTTCGCTGACTGCCTTTAAGTCTTTGGAAGTTCCACGGTTTTGTCCCGCCCGTGTCCAGTCGCTCCGTTCTGCCTTTCGTACCTCCATGTACTTCATCAACAGATTGGGAAGAAATACCGCTTCCTCCGCAGCTTTTTCCGCAAGCAGTTCTTTTCGTTTTTCACTAAGCTCGATAATCCAGCCTTTCGGTTTGCGCTGTTCCAGCCCCTTGAACATATAGTCCACGGCGTTGAGGAAATCTTCGTCATCCTCCTTGACCTCCATGCCGGAGATCATGTCCACCAGCGTATTCATGTTGCGATCCTCCTCGGCTCCCTCAAAAATGATGTAGCCCAGCAAGGCGCAGTACAAAAGCGTTTCCGCCTTCGTCCAGAACGGGTCGCCCTCCTTGCCCTCGCCCTTGGTGTTGGAAATGAGGGCGTTGACAAACTTTAGAATGTCCGCCTCGGTCTTGATATACGCCAGCGGGTTATAGTGCATGGATTTTGAAAAATCAATGCTGTTGAACACCTTAATTTTGTAGCCCCGTTTTTGCAAAAACGAGCCGACCTGCCCCAGCACACCACCCTTGGGGTCTACCACCACATAGGAAGAATGGGCTTGCAGGAGCTGCGGCGTGAGCCAAAAGCGGGTCTTGCCGGAGCCGGACGAGCCGATCCCGCAGAAATTGAGGTTGCGGGCGTTGGCGGGATTTTTCGGACGGGTGTTCATGGTGAGCCGTTCCGTGGCGGTCAGCAGCATATTGTTTTCAAACTTGGGATCGACAAAGGGCTTGATGTCCTTTTCGTTGCCCCAGCGGGCGCTGCCGTACTCCGCATCCCGGCGAAACTTCTTGGCGTTCTTGCTTTTGAAGTAGATCAGCAGGCGGAACGCCACCGCCCCCACAATGCCCACAAGCCAGTCAAAGGGAGCAAGGCCGGGGGCAAAATCGGCAAAGGCTGCGCCGACGGTCTGTCCCAGCCCCAGCAGCTTATGGGCAAAATCGCCGCCCACCGCCAGACGGTAGGCCGTCCCCAGCTTGAGGAACACCCAGCCGATGAACACATAGGGAATGTTGGGCAGCACATATTTACGGAGTTTATCTGTCATGCGACACCTCCTTTCGTCGAACCAAACTCCGCTCTGCTCCTTCGGCCATTTCATGCCCGAAATCCGCCCGCTCCGTTGTTTCTCCTCTTCCCACAAAGTCTTGCGACTTTGCGGGAGCCCTGTTTTCCTTGGGCGGCTTTTCCTTGGCAAGCTGCTGTTCCGCCTGCTTCATCTGTTCGGGGATCGTGGGCTGGCGGGACTTGGCCTTATCCAGCACCTTGCGGGAGTATTCCGAAAAGCAGGCGGTCATAGCGTCCGCCTGCCCGGACTTGAAGAACAGCAGGTATTTCCCCGGTTCAGTTTGATAAAAGGCATAGTCCACATTCCACTTCCGGGCTACCCGGTCAAAGAGTTTTGTATCCCCGGACAGTTCAAGGCTGTTGGTGGATGCGCTGTGCGCCATGAGTTTTTTCACGGTCTGCTTGCCGTGTGGCGTCTGCTTTGCCCGGTGTGCCTTGGCAATTTTGCGTCCCACCGCCCGAACAACATAGGCAAGCCCCCGAGCGGTCAGCTTCGACGCCTTTACCGATATGGCGATCGTGCGCCGGGAAATATCTTCGTCTACCAGCCGTCATCGCCTCCTTTCACAGTTATAAAATGGTAAGTCCGTGTTGCCTTAGTTGAATTGTTCACATATCTCGGATATAATGAAAACTGATTTATGAAGTCCAATGCCGAGGAGATATTGTTATGATAGAGACTGTATTTAGCAAGAGCGCATACGGAAGTCTAAAGCTGGCACAAAACTGTGGTGCAGATAAACATTCAAGCGCATCCATCGGCCTTGTTTTATCAGGCCGTACAAATATATCCCCGGAAGAACTTGAAACATTAAAAGCAGATGCAGAATTGCAGGCTCACCGCAAATGGGAAACCTCAATTCCGTTAGGTGGAAATCCGGCGGATGTCTATTGCATCGATGTCGCATGGAGCATGGGTGATATTTCCGATGATGAGATTGGCAACAACCGCAAGAGCGTATTAGAACAAGCCTTCTTTGTTTGGCCGAACAGAGAAGATAATGAACAATATATTTTGGAGACACTCCGCTCAGCGAAAACGGCTTTGCACGAAATCCTTGACCGCGCCTCTCGGGGTGAGCCTGTGCGGATTTGGTATAGCCATAATCCCGATGAAATTTGCGGGTTCTATTGGCTGCTGGCGCAGCTCAAAAAGCTGCCCGCAATCGGCTCAATATATGCTGTCAAACTGCCGGAATGGGAATACTCTACCGATAACACCCTTTGTACGCACATTGGTTGGGGAGAAATCTCGCCCGAAGAATGGGGGAAATATCTGCCTCTGCAACGGGAGGTCAAACCGGCATTATTAAATGCCTGTGCTATGCGCTGGAAACAGCTCCAACAAGAAAACGCCCCCTTGCGTATTTATCTCAACGGAAAACTTCAGAGCGCTTCGGAAAATATCTATGACAGTTTTATTCTGCGAGAGGTGGACGAGCAAGCGGACGAATTTTCAGAAGCAAACCTAATTGGGAATGTCCTGGGCAAAAATCAGCTTGGCATCGGAGATGCGTGGATCGCGCTGCGGATGGAGAAGTTTATCAAAGAGGGAATGTTCACTATTGTGACAACTCCGTCTGCGGATGATTTGATCTATCATCGCACGCTTCGTAAATGCCCCTAAATAAATGCTATGTGTTATTTACGGCACCGATAAAAGGCGAGCAGACTAAACTGCTCGCCTTCTTTTCCGCTTTGGGACAAGTTGTCCCAAAGTCAGCGGTCATCATGCTCCTTTCTCGGGTGCAGGCGCTCGCCCTCCAAAGAGGAACGGTCTATGACCTCCTTGTAGGCCGCCATCTGCTCCCGGATATTTAACTTGGGGTACGCAAAAATACGGTGTTCGGCGGGAATGTCCTCGATCCCGTGGTACACCTCCTTGAAGCCGCCGCTGCGGGTCAGATAGCCCGTGGGGGCGAAGTGACCGCCCTCGTTGATCCGCATATCCCGTCCGTAGGCTTCAAAATCGAAGTAGGGTAGCACATTGTCCGGCACATCCAGTAGTTCCATGTCCTCCACATAGATGCGCCCCAGCGTTTCATCGTCGGTCACGCCGGGGTGTAAATCGTAGCAGTCCAGATTGTGAACAAGGTTGATGATGTCCTCTACGCTGGAAGTATGGTCGCCCTTGTTGAGCGCAGCCTCCAGCGTTTCGATCTCGTCGCTGTCCAGCTCGGAAATGAGATGCGCCAGATGGTTCAGCTCGTCCAAGTTTTCATACTCGGTGAGATAGTCGTATAAGCCCATCACATCGCCGTCAAAGGCAGTGATGAAAAATTCCTCATACCGCACACCGTCCACGCCGATGTTCTTCAGAAGCGATTGCACCTCCTCCGTGGTGGCCGGAAATTTCAGCGTTTCGCCCACAAGCTGCCCCTCGGCGTATTTGCCGAGGTTGGTGATGTAGGCTTCAAATACCGTCATTTGCACCTCCTTTTGTCAGCGCCTCCGTGATCCCCGCCATGATGTACTCGGCACAGGGCAGCGCGATGGCGTTTCCCAATGCTCGGTAGCGGTGGGAGGATAGGATTTCCTCGCCGTCCGCACCGTACCTTGTCCAGCCCTCCGGCAGCCCCATGAGCCGCTCACATTCCGTTTCCGTGGGAAAGCGGACGCAGCCCCCGGCGGGATCGTCCTCATACCAAAAGGCAAAGGGCGAAATGCCACCCGCTAACAGAGTGGGAAAAGGGTCAGTTGGCAGTCCGAAGCTGTTTCGGAACGCTGTTTCCGTCCGCTCCTTGGCGGACGCCCGCATACGGAAGCATTGAAAGGGTCGGGTAACTGGTACGCGCCGCCCTGCTTCAATAAAAGAGCCTCGATCTCCGCAGGCGGCGGGCAGCCCGCGATCTCCGCCAAGTGCAGGAAGTGACTGCATTGTGCGGGGCTTAAAAAGTATTTCATGGGAACGCCGTCCTCCAAAATCTGCCACAAGAAAGATGCGCTGCCGTCGTGCCAGTCGGGGGCTTGACCAATGCTGGGCGTCCATGAGCCGCCAGCAGAGGTCAGGCGTTCGCCCTCGCACCATTCCGGCTCCTGCCCATCTTCCAGAAGCAGGCATTGAAACATCGGTGTCTGTGAAAGCGGATAGGACGGCTCTAAAATCCATCCTGTCATTTGATGAAAACGCTCCCATGACATTTTCCCAAACAGCGATTGCTGGAAATAGACCATTTGTCGCCTCCCTCATTTCACGGATAATGCGGATGGCTTGAAAGAACAGGCTGGACTTTTCTCCCGCAAGCCCCTTGCGGTTGCCGATCTGCGAGAGATTTTGACACGGTGAGCCAAAGGTGATGATATGGACGGGCGGGAGATCCCGCCCGTCCAGCTTTGTCACATCCCCCAAATGCGCCATATCGGGAAAGTGGCGCTTGGTGATGGAGATAGGGGCATTTTCGATCTCACTTGCCCATACCGGCTCAATGCCGCAGCGCACCGCCGCCAGCGGAAACACGCCGATCCCGTCAAACAGGCTCCCCAGCCGGAGCGCCGTCATCTTATCTGCGCCCCTGTCCCTTGACGGTCAAAATGCCCTCAAGGGTGGTGGCGGTGATACCCAGCCGCTGGGCAACGGCGATGTCGTTCTTCATGGCCTCGGTAACGGTATGACCGCACACCACCAGCACATGAGAGCGGCGGAGCAGGTCGCGCCCCATGTCAATGCCGCTCTTATGCTCCTCGGGAACGGCGTCATTGAGGAAAAGCGGCTGATAGAGCGTCGGGCAGATGGGCGAAAAGCCCGCCTCATACACCGTGCGGCAATACTGCGCCGCCAGCTTTGTGTTTTCGTGGTCGCTGCCGCACCATGCGGCGGTGATATATGCAAGGGGTCGTTTCATCCTGAAAACCTCCAATTCTATAATGTAGTGGGTCAACCCAAACCCCACGCCCTTTCCCATTCTTGGGAAAGGGGGCGGCTCTGGAGGATATACCCCCGCCGCTTGCCGGAGAAAAAGCATAGCCAGGACAGACGGTCAAGGGCTGGCCGCCGTAAACGGCGGTGCGATGCACCCTTGACAGCCCGCTCCCGGCCATGCTGAAATACAGGCGGCGACGGGGGATATAACCACAAGAGCCATCCGGGGAAACGAAAGACCTCGGGACAAAAAGTCCCAAGGTCACTTTTCAAGATCCGTTTTCTTTTCGGGCTTGCCCAGCTCGGGCGGCTGCTTGGCTTTCCAGTCATCCAGCAGAGAAATGATCTTGTCCTTCATTTCCCTCGGGGACTTGTCCTTGCCGAAATATTTTTCCAGCTCCGCACTATTGATGATCACCTTGTCTACCTCCTTTTTCTCCTGCGACAGAATACCGTCGATCACATCACCGTTGAGCTTGCCGTCCTTGTCCAGTTCCCGCATTTTCTGCGCCTGCGACAGCGAGGGCGAGGACTGCTGCCCCTCAATGGATACGGCGATATTTATCGCTGCTGTGCGGACTCTGTAGACGGAGATTTCTTTGAACTCACGGGAGAGCAGGAAAAAATGATCCGCAGTGTTCAGCAGCAGATTGAGGAGTGTGTGCCGGATTTGGACGAGCGAATCCGGCAGCAGGAAGAAGCCTTGGAACAAGTCGCGCAGCAACAGACAATGTAATATCAAACGGAACGGGCCGGAGTCTTAGCAATAAGATTCCGGCCCTTTTTTCATTTCAGAGAGGAGTTCGCTTATGCCGTACTATTTCATGCGAGACACGCCGCTGCAGGCGTTGGAGCAGTTGATGATGTCTCAGCCCGGTCAAAAACCCAGAGGCGGTGGAATATACCGCAGCCCATTTCATTACACGCCCAAAGATGTGGCGTGCGAATACTGCCAGAACTATGACCGCAAGCATCCGTGCCGCCTGTGTGAATGCACCTGTCTGGAGGAACGGATCGAAGCAGGCGTGCTGGAACTGAATGAGTTCGTGCGGGACTGCTTCGCACCCTCTATGGGGCCGCAGCTCCGAAAACGGATGCATCAGCAACTCAGAGAAAGAAACCCTCAATTCTTCCTGTCCGATGCACACCGACGAAGATGGACACATTGGCGGGAACGCTGCTGGCGTCTGTCTGACCGGAACAAAGCGGCCCTCTTCCTGCTCACGGCATACGAGAGCCTTTGGCGCAGGATGGTCTGGAAATGCGGGAATGACGGCTTTGACTTCCAAAGCGTCCGGCTCGGAGGGATCGAGCCGGAACTATACAGCGTCTACCAGGCGGCGAAGGCCATTGCGGTCGGCTGCTGCAATATCACTCTCGCAGACCTTGCGTCTCCGGAATTGGTCACAGACGAGGCGTTCCACCTGATCACCGGCGCACTGCTGATGGCCAAGTACGGAGATGTGGTTTTGAATTTGGAAAAAGGAGTTGACGAAAGATGATGATACAAGCGGTACTTGGTAATCCGCATCACCCGGAATACGGTGTGGCGACCATCCCGTTCCCCATTCCGCATGACCAGTACACATACTGCATGGAGCTGCTGAAGGCGTTGGAGATCGGTGACGCGGTCAAGGCGGACTGCAAGGTGGAAAAGATCGACAGCTTCTACACCGTCCTAAAACGAGCGGAGATGCTTACGGTCAATGTGGAGGAGCTGAACTACCTCGCCAAACGGCTGGAAAGCTTCGACACCGGCGAGGCCGCACAGTTTCAGGCGATGGCCCACAAGCTGGAGCTTTTCGAGCTGAAGGATCTCATCAACCTGACCTTCTGCTGCCAGCAGGCCACGGTCATCAGCAACTTTTCCGACCTCGCCGCCATCGGCCGCGACCATTACATGAACTTGCACGGCGGCAGCGCAAGCGTGGATGAAATGAACGCGCTGGACGGAAAGAAAACCGCACGGCAGCTCATTGAAAGCGGCAGCGGCACGATCACCCCCTACGGTGTGGTCTACGACAACGGCATGAAGCTGGAGCAGGTCTACGACGGCCGCGTCTTCCCCTGCTATTACTATGAGCCGAATGTCATCACCGTTGCGGTGACCTCCAAAGCCGAACCGGAGAATACGGAGCATATCACATGGCTGTACCTCCCCATGATCCAGGAGGAGATCGACCGCGCCCTCCTTCGTGGGGGCATCACAGATCCCGCCGATGTTCGCCTGCGGCTGGAGGACAGCCAGCTCCCCAATGAGGTGGATGTCCTGTTGGATATGGAGTACGAAACCCTCTCCGACCTCAACGAACTGGCAGGGGCAACGGATGGGTTATCAAAAGCGGATATGGAAAAGCTGGGCGCCGTGGTCATGCTGGCAGAGCCAAAGTCCGCGGTACAGATCAAAAACCTTGCAGAAAGCCTTGATCTCTTTGACTTCGCTCCCGGTGCGCATACGCCGCAGGACTACGGCAAGTACATGATCCGCCAGTCCGGTCATTTTGACTACGATGAGAATCTGGATGAGTTCTATGACTACGAAGGCTACGCCCTGCAGCGCATGAATGAGGAGGACGGAATGTTCACCGACCGGGGTTATATCGCCTACAAGGGCGATATCAGTCTGGCAGAGATCATGGATGGCAACCAGAGCAGCCACATGGAGATGGGAGGGATGATGTGATTATTCAAGCAGAACTCAGGCGGAAACAGTCCGAGTATGAAGGCGAAGCATGCAGTGTAGATAAGGTAATCGAGTTACCCGCCCAGCGGTTCAAGCAGTTCAGCCGCGCACTGCTGGCTGACTACGATTTCATCGCAGAGAACAAAAACGCTGTCCGACACGATGAGGCTGCCAGACACTGTCTGCTCATCCTCGATGCGGAGGGAAAGGACGGTTTCCTCGTTGACCCACAGGGGTACAACTATGCCCGGTACAGTGCCTTTGTTCCCAACGCCCGTAGCTTGCTGACGCCGGATATGGGGATCGACCGCAGCTACCTTTCGCCGGCAGAGCCTTGGCGGGATGAGAGTAGGGATGAAATGCTCCGCATGACATTGCACGTCGATGGAAAACCGGACTACACTCTCGTCCTTCCCGCCAACGAGGAATACCTCGATGCGGTGAAGGCTTACCTCGACATCGATGTTTTCGCAGACGCGATGCTCCGTGATATTCGTTTCAAGGTGCCATACATCGGTGAGTTGATCTGCGACACGGATTGCCCCGCTGTGGAGGATTACAATGACTTTGCGGAAGCGTTGGAAGGTATCTGGCAGCAGGACGGTGCGCTCCTGACCTATGCTGCTGTGCTGGAGGCTGAGAAGCCGGAAACCCTGCACCGTGCCTGTGAGCTCCTGCGAAATCTGGATAACTACCAGCGCATTGTAGATACCTACGGTTACGGACAACGGCGCTTACAGGAAACGCTGGGGCTGGACGATGAGGCCGTCTGCGAACTGGAAGGCTACATGGACTTTGAAAAGTATGGTACTGACTGTATGGAAAATGACCATGTGATAGAGACGGAGTTTGGCCGGCTGCGGCGATTGGACCCGCCCTTTCCGGAGCAGACGCAGGGGCAGCAAATGTTTCAGTAGACTTTGCGGCAGATGTGTAGTATGTTTGCCGTTACCAAAAAGGAAAGGAAGGAAGACTAATGGCTGTAAACGCAAGAACAGAGGAATTCCAGCACATTGAAGTATTTGATAAGCCCGCGCTGTTCACCAACGGGCGCATCGCCCGTGATACCGTGCCGAAGGGCTGGTACTGCTATGACATTCGCGGCTCTGACGATGATCCCGGTGAGCTGTGCTACATGGAAGAAAATGTTGTGGTCAACCACGCAGGCTCGGTGCTGATGCCGGAAAAGCTGGTCATGCCTAAGTCTGGGCGGCTGGATGTGCGGGATGAGCTCGGATTCCTCGATGAAGGCGACATGACGCTCCGTGAGTTCTGCGAAGCACATCAGCTCCCCTATCCCGCAGAGAACATGAAATTTCATATCCGTCCTGCCCGCCCGGAGGAGGCGGGCTTATTTTATACCCCGCACCCCGAAGAAGATAAGCGGCTGGGTACCGTTGGCCACGTCCGGATGGACTTCGGGCGCAGCGGCAATGAGTTCTGGCATACATGGTGGCCCCGCGGCCCGGAGGAGCTAAACAGCCCCGCATTCAAGCTGGAGCTGCAGGAGGTCGTGGACACGCTGCGGGAGAGTGTGCTGAAAAACCGCTTCGCTATGGAGCGTTTCTGCTATGAACACGGCGGGAAAATCAGCGGCGGCTGGACACAGAACTACGGTTACATCGTGGAAACCGCGCATTACCGGTACTGCCTGCGCTGCAATCCGTCCCCTGGAGATTATAACTGCTACTGTACGGCCTATGATCTGGATGTCCAGCGGCAGAACATGGCGCAGGACAAGCCGCTGGTGGGCCGCGTCACCTATGCCAATGGCGATGCACAGGAGTTTACCGATGCCGAAGCCTTTCTCAAGTGTGTGAGAGAAGAACTTCCGTATCGTCCCACCACAGGATTCCGTTACGAAATGCTGGCCGACGATTCCAGCGTCCGCAGGCAGGTGGATGACATTATCTTCGACCTTTATGGCGAGGAAGCCCCTTGCCGGCAGGAGGATCACGAGCCTCGGTCCGAGCAGGGCATGACCTTCGGTGGAATGTAATGGACGCTTCAAAAAAGCAGCGAGAGCCGGTCGCATTCAAAAGCCTTGCCGAGCTGAAGCGGTTCATCCGCCCCGGTGTGGAGTTCAAGACCGTCAGCCACGCCAATCACGCGGATATGGTGGGGCTGACCCGTGTGGTGACCACGGTGCAGACGGTGGGCTTCTATTCCAAGATCAAGGATCAGCCGGAGCATCCCTTCTCAACCTGCAACCACGGCAAGGGCTTCTACACCGATTTTGGGAAAGCCAGCAATTACATCTTTGATGGTACGACGGTCAAGGTGAAGGATGCCCGAAAGCAAGATCGCGGCGTGATCTACGAGCTGGAGTTTTACGACAGAGAGCAAAACATGGAGGAAACGATGATGGACAGAAAAATGGTGAATTTTATCAAGGAGCAGTATCCCCCCGGCACCCGCATCCGGCTTAATTCGATGAAGGACC
>ENA-OYYZ01001149-OYYZ01001149.1-human-gut-metagenome-genome-assembly--contig:-NODE-1149-length-11919-cov-37.172454_pt1 | contig 11919 bp, 7 predicted proteins | sample MGYA00243256_ERZ653463 | MGnify/ENA primary metagenome ERZ653463 (study PRJEB26926, sample SAMN06165173) | human gut metagenome | biome: ENVO:00009003; feature: ENVO:2100002; material: ENVO:00002003... | reverse complement strand
CCTGATCAGCAAAGCGAAAGTCAATATTCCAGATTTGAAAGAGGTGGTTGGAGATAGCGCTTATTCCGGACAGAACAATCTGGAAAATGCTTGTAAAGAGGAAGTGGAACTTGTCGCAAAACTCAATCCGATTCTTACTACTTGCCACCAGAGCGAAAGAAACGGTTTTGTTTTTAATAAAGATGCGGGTATGATGGTGTGTCCCGCCGGACATATGGCAATTCGCAAGCGCATGAGAGTTCCGAGTTCAAAGACAAAGCGAAAGAATTTACAATGCCGTTATATTTTTGACGTGCATAAATGCAGAGTATGTAATCGAGCGGAAGAATGCGGATATAAGGGTGGAGAATCTAGAGAATATTGCATAACGATCTTGACGGAACAACAGGAAGAGTTAAAGCGACGACAAGAGACAAGCGAATTCAAAGAAAAATATCGTGAACGATATATTGTTGAAGCTAAGAACTCTGAGCTAAAACATCCTTACCATCTTGACAGGGCTATCAGTTACGGACTCGAATCATTCACAATGCAGAGCGCCGTAGCTATCTTCACGTCAAATCTTGTGAGAATAAACAGGATATTGTCCGATAAAAGCGAGAAGTAGAGCAGATATCCGCTCTATCTGTAGAAATAACTCTCCGAGAATCGATTATTCAACCGAAATGTGAAAAATGTAGAATCGTGTTCAAATACTCGATTCTCACGGTCTTTCAATTCCAATTTCTTTTTCAGCGGCCTTCACAAGGCCATGGGCGGCCATGCCTCCAGAGACATCACCCCCGCTGGGGCTTTTGCCTGTATATGGATTATCGGTAAACGTTTTTCAGGACGATACATTTGACGTGGCGCGTAAATAGCTGTATGTTAGATATTTCGTTATTTTCAGATTGCGCAAAAAGATAACTCTGAAAACGGATAATCTGTTGTGAAACAGAGATTTATGCGCCGCGCATTCTGTGTTATGTCTTCGGCCGCGCCTTGTGCGATGTGTAAAGGTTATGGTAGCGGTGCACTCACAATCTCGCGACTTCTTCTTCGACTTGGTGTTCGTGTCAGGAGTGTTTGGAAAATATGCGAGAAAGTCGAAACTGGTGGTGTGGCTGGTTTAGGGTATTATTCTTTAGATATAGTTCCAGCGATACTAACGCCTCTTGTGCTATTTGGCGGACTGAAGGATATATCGGGGTGTTCTCAAAACAGACATCTGAACCATTTACTATCAGATGCAATGCTTGCGTGTCACGGTACTCATTGTAAAACATTTCCTCAATTCTCTTGTCTTGAAGATTGTTTTCATAATGAGCTCCTCCATCTTTGTTTGCTAAGATGGTAAACAATTGGCATCGTGACAAATGCCAATTCTGTTCTTCTCCCCAATTCCTGCCTTTCAATACCTCGAATATGTTGGAGTCCAGCCAGTCCTTCGTGGAGAGAAATCTATTTTGACTGATGCACCTTTGTTCGTAATCTGAATATAAGGGGGATTTGCGAAGAGGGGAGAATGTGTATCTGACGCCACCATTATCGGAATTGTTGATCTCCTTACAGAGCAGGCCACAATAAATATGTGTGGCGACTTGTATGTTTTTGTTCGAGACGTTATCCCCTACAGCAAAGAAGGAGATGGTTCCTCTTTGGGCCGTCGTGTCCAGGAATTTAACTTTATCGCGCAATCCGCATTGGGTCATGACTGAAAGACTTCTTCCGTTCGGACTATCGTGCAGCAATGTCCGCAATGCGACTGCGATATCCATTGCGACGCACATTCCGTTATCGTATGAATGATTTGCACAGGTCGTGTAATCTGTGGAGTTGTTCTATGAGTGCTGTCTGAGGTGTTCGTTCGGGTTTCATATAAAGTGATAGTATGTGAGTTTCAGCTGGATTGTTCAGTTTGTCGTATGAGATGAATGCGGTTGCCCCAATGCGGTAGAGTCTTGTCAGTTCAATGAATATGTTTAGGACTGGTCCGAGTTGATTTCAATTATGGTGTATCTGAAAATGGGGTTGCGGTGGTGTACATGATTGTGTGGGTTTTGGGGGCTATAAAAAGTCGGAGGAAAACGATAGTTTTCCTCCGACAATAATAAGGTTATTCTGTGAATGAACCGGACGGTGGTGTTTCTGTCAAGTTCAATGCTTTTGTCTTGAAGTTCCTGACCTCAGCGTGAGGCATTACCCGTGGGATCTTGATCGCTGGTGCCTCCGCTGGAGGGTAGTTAGTTGATTTCAATCTTTATGCTATTGATGAAAAATCTTTTTTTAGCGTCTGAAGCTAGTTTTAGAGCGGTATCTTTATCTGCGTCAGAAATAACGAATGTAGCTTTATCCCACGTTTTAACACTCGCTCCACTTGTAGCAGTATTAGTTGCTGTCAATGATTCCTTGCTAAGTGTTCCATTTCCTACAACAGATAAATTCAATGTGCCATTATCAGAACCATAACCAGCATATTCGATTGTTACTGTTACTGAAGAAGTGCCAGACAATCTTGTAAATTTCGGAGTTTGCAAACTACCGCTTTTTTTGCTAGCTGATATTTTTATCGATGAAGTCTCAGGGAAGCAATTACTTATAGTATACTCATCGTTAAATCCTGTTTTCGAACCTTTTAAAGTGCTTAATGCCGTTGTATTGGATTTTAATGTAGAGAAATCATCATCCCAAACTACAACCGCGCCTCCAACTCCATTCTGCTTCAATGAGATTTCTTTTGTAAGTGAAGCATCCGAAGCGTGGGTGACGGTAAGGGTAGCCTCGTTAGCGGTCTTCGTCTTGTTTGCCCCGTTAGGAGTAACTGTGATGGTCCCTGCTGTCTTATCTACTGCAATAGTTGCCCAAGAGAGAGTCTCAGGAGTTACGTTCCAGTCGCCACCTTCAGAGTTTACGGTCACCTTCACTACAAAAGCGTCCTTAGCATCAGCAGCCCAAGTCTTCTCAGTCTGATCAACGGAAAGAGTAGGGATAGTGTTGTCAATAGGATCTCCCTTCACATAGAAACAGAGTGTCTGACTTCCGATATTTGTAGAGGTGCTCGTATAGCAACGCCAATCAGCATTATTATATACACCTAAATACCTATTAGTTGTTGTGTTCTTCAAATATTTGGTTTCAGAATCTACGACAAATGTCTTATTGTCGTTCGTCCCCACTCTTACACCATTATTACTAGTAGTTGTATACAACCACGTAGCGGTCTGTCCTTTCGGATAAATAGTAAGATTTCCCTTATCGTTTGCTATGTTCCATACTAATGCATCCGCAGGAGCAGCAGTGAGTTCCTTGTTTTTAACCGTAACGGCGACTGCGGTAGGAGCTGCAGAAGAGCCTTTTTCCGAAGTTAAAGCATATACAGCGCCGTCCTTTGCCATCGTTATCACGACCTCATCAGTAGCAGTAATGTCTGCCAAATCAGTTGCAACCCAAGATGCTGGTGCAGAAGCTTCCTTTACCGTGCAGTTCTCCTCTTTCAATGTCAAGTTGATAACTGCAAGCTGGCTCTCTGGGAAGGTAAGTGCCTTTGTCAATGTGACTTCCTTTGAGAATGTGTAATTTGCGGTCTCGCCTGCAAAAACAACCTTGGCTCCAGATTCGATAATTCCAGGGTTTACAACCAGCCAAACTTCATTCTCCAAGCCGGCTTCTCCACCGAACATTGGAGCGTCTTCTGAATATGTAGCTGTTACGGAGTTGTTACTGATGTTCCATTTGTCAATGGTGGCTGTGGTTAAATTAATCGCAGCACGACCGGTAAGAACAGTCCCTTCAGGAGCGGTGAGTGAGAACTTGGACACATTCTGTCCTTTAAGAGACGCTGGTCCCTTGAGAGTGACTTTAACGACGGAGAATATTCTCTTGAAAAAGAGGTTATCAATTGTGACTTCGCCTGTTGCATCTGCCATATAGGAAGTCTCCTTGGCTACGAGAATATCGCAAGCCTCGTCAATTGTAAGACTGCTTGGTTTCTGTACTTCTGCCAAGGTTATGCCTATATTTCCGCTATTGTAACTTGTCGCAAATGCGGATGCTGGAGCGAATGATTTGAATGTGCCAGTTTCTTCAATGCCTGTAACTTTTCCATCGAACTTTGCTAATTCACCATCATTATTTAAATTCGTCAAAACGCCAGTAGGTTTGGTGTCTTTTGCAATTGCTCCGACAAACATTGCCAACTCATCTCCTTTTGACCATTTTGGAATATATCTTCCCTCAAAGTCACTTTCAATAAATGACTTTACTTGTGGATTTTCTGATGTGCGTATTGTAAAATGGATACCATTCTCCTGACTGACAGGATTCTGTTCCTGTGAACAGGAAATAAATGCTAATGCTGAAACTGCAGCAATCGCAAAAGATTTAACAATTCTTTTCATGGGTGCAAGGTTTAAAGGTCGTAGGTGTAGTTTTGATCCTCAAGAACTGTGTCTCCAGCATGGTTTGCATCCCCATATCCACCACTCACAGCCATCACACTTTCCGCTTCTACGAAAAGCACCTGAAGGGTCGGGCGCTCGTAGGTCTTTTGATTGTTTTTCGTCATGATAAATTGTTAGTTTAATGCGTTTATAATTTGTTGTTTACTAGTCCTTTCCGAAGGCGGCATCGCGCCGCGCACACTATAATTCTGCAAAGGTACATAAACATTCCGGAATTCCTTATATTTATATTGAAAATCTTGTAATTGCGCTGTCGGCGCATCTGCTGTCATATCATCGTTCCTCTTGCTGGGCAAAGATTTGCCCAAAGGGCTGTACGTAATCAAAAAATTCGTATATTTGCCAAAATATATTTATTCACAATGCAGTTCGTAAATACAGAAATCCCAGAAGGACTTACCTTCGATGACGTTTTGCTCGTTCCTGCACGCTCCGAGGTCTTGCCGAGAGCTGTAGATGTTTCCACTAAGTTCACTAGAGATATTTCTCTCTGCACTCCTATCGTGTCTTCCGCAATGGACACTGTTACAGAGGCTGAACTCGCTATTGCAATGGCTCGTGCCGGCGGTATCGGTGTCATTCACAAGAACATGACCATCGACCAGCAGTGTGAGCAGGTCCGTCGTGTGAAAAGGGCGGAGAACGGTATGATTTACGACCCGGTCACCATCAGTCCTGAAGCTACTGTCGGTGACGCATTGGCATTGATGGCCAAGCACCATATCGGAGGCATCCCTGTCGTGGACAATGCCGGAAGGCTCATCGGAATCGTCACGAACCGTGACCTCCGTTTCCAGGACAACAAGAGATTGCCGATTTCCGAAATCATGACCCGCGAGAACCTCGTTACCGCGAAAAAGGGCATCAGCCTGCAGGAGGCCACCGGAATCCTTCGCAAGAGCAAGGTCGAGAAACTCCCTGTAGTGGACGATGACAACAAGCTTGTCGGACTCATCACCTACAAGGACCTCATGAAAATCAAGGACAATCCTATTGCTTCCAAAGATTCGAAGGGCCGTCTTCTCGTGGCAGCTGCAGTCGGCGTGAAGTCAGATACCCTCGACAGAATCGAGATGCTCGTGAGTGCAGGTGCTGACGCTGTGGTAATCGACACTGCACACGGACATTCAGTCGGCGTGCTCGAAGTCATTGCCAAGGCTTGTGAAGCATTCAAGAACAGAGATATACAGATCGTTGCCGGCAACGTCGCTACCGGAGAAGGTGCAAAGGCATTGGCGGATGCCGGTGTAAGTGCCGTGAAGGTGGGCATTGGCCCTGGCTCGATTTGTACTACGCGAATCATTGCGGGCGTCGGTATGCCGCAGTTGACGGCGGTGATGCTGGCGTCGAAAGCGCTTGAGGGAACGGGCGTTCCTGTCATTGCCGACGGTGGTATCCGCTACTCAGGCGATATCGCGAAGGCATTGGCCGCAGGCGCAAGCACCATTATGGCGGGCTCGCTTTTTGCCGGCACGGAGGAGTCTCCTGGCGAGACTATCATCCTGAACGGCAGGAAGTTCAAGGCGTACAGAGGCATGGGTTCGCTCGAAGCGATGGAGCATGGCTCGAAGGACAGATATTTCCAGGATATGGAAGAGGATGTGAAGAAACTCGTGCCGGAGGGAATCGTGGCGCAGGTGCCTTTCAAGGGTACTGTATCCGAGGTAGTATATCAGCTTGTGGGCGGTTTGCGTGCAGGTATGGGCTATGTCGGAGCGAAGGATATCGCATCGTTGCGTAACGCGAAGTTCGTCCGCATCACGAATGCAGGTTACCTGGAGAGCCATCCGCATGATGTGACAATCACCAAGGAATCACCTAATTATTCAAGATAGAATTGACCGGAAACAGACTTCTGAATATTTTCGGCGTTTGCCTTTTAGTAATCGTCTTGCCGTGGCTGAATTCGTGCAAGACGATTACGTCGTTTGTTCATGACGGGCGCGTGGTGGCCAAAATCGGCAATCACAAGCTGTATGCATCGGACCTGAATGCGTATATTCCGGATTCGGCGAGCCCGGAGGACAGTACGCGGCTGGCACTCCAATACATCAATTCGTGGGCGTCGGACATGGCATTCATCGATGTGGCCGAGAAGGAATTGTCGAAAAGCGAGAAGAACATGGACAAGGAGCTGGAGGACTACAGGCGGTCGCTGCTGAAGTACCGTTATGAGCAGAAGTATGTGAACCAGAGGCTTGACACGGCTGTGACGGAAGCGCAGATAGAGAAATACTATGAGGCGCATATCGAGACTTTCAAGCTGTCGCTGCCGATAGCGAAGGCGCGTTTCCTGTCGATTTCCTCGGATTCCCCGAATCTGGAGATCATCAAGAAGAAAATGAAGTCGGACAAGCCGGAGGACCAGATGGAGGCGGACAGTGTCGCATCCTATTCGGCGTTCCGGTACACGGATTTCGGTGGCAAGTGGATAGACCTCGTGCGGCTGTCCCGGGAGTTCGGAACTGACTATGGTACAGTGTTTTCAATGCTGAAGGACGGGGTGGTGGAGATTCCGGATGATAACGGGAACCTGAACATCGCCTATATCGGGAGCTTGAAGAAGGCCGGCGAGACCGGTCCGGTGGAATATTATCGCGAAAGAATCAAGGACATCATACTCAGCACCAGAAAACAGGCGTTGCTGAACGGTTTGGAACGGGACTTGATAGAGAATGCGCGCAATCAGGAAAATTTCATCATCTATTGATGGGGTTGGACCAATAATGAATATCGAAGAAACATGAAAAATATTCTGAAACTGACAGTATCTGTAATGGCGCTCGTCCTGCCGGTATGCGGCTTTGCGCAGACGTACCCTAACGGGCTCATTGACAAGACTATAGCCGTGGTCGGCAACGAGATGATCTCGCTGTCCCAGCTGGAACAGGAGATATTGTATATGCGTATGCAGGGCATGTATTCCGACAAGAACATGCGTTGCGAGCAGCTGGAGCACATGATGGATTCCAAGCTGTTCCTCATGCAGGCGAGAATCGACTCCCTTTCGGTGAACCAGGAGATGGTGAACAGCTCCCTGGACCAGAGGATGGCGCAGATTCAGACAAATTTCGGTGGCGATGACGAGGTGGAGAAGTTCTATGGCAAGCCGATTTACAAGCTTCGTCAGGAATGGAGGCAGCAGTTGGAGGACATGTCGCTTACCCAGCAGATGCAGCAGCAGATCGCATCGTCGATTCCTGAGCTTACGCCTCATGATGTGAAGAAGTATATTTCCGAGACGGATCCTGAGGACCTGCCGATGGTGCCGATCAAGTACCAGCTCAGCCAGATCAGCATCTATCCGGACCGTGAGAATGCGAATCTCGCTGTGAAAGAGAAGCTTCTGAGCATCCGTGAGAGAATTATCAACGGCGAGAAATTCTCGACATTGGCCCGTATTTATTCCGAGGACCCGGGTAGCGCGAGAAAGGGCGGCGAGCTCGGAATGGCGTCAAAGTCCATTTTCTGGCCGGCGTTTTCCGATGCGGCAATGGCGCTGAAACCTGGTGTCATTTCGCAGATTGTCGAGACTCCCGACGGATTCCATATTATCGAGGTGCTGGAGAAGAAAGGTGACATGTTCAATGCTCGTCACATCCTCATAAAGCCTTCATACACAGACCAGGACAGGCAGAAAGCGTTCGCTACGCTGGATTCGTTGAAGACGGAGATTCAGAATGACGCTGTGACGTTCGAGCTTGCTGCGAAGTTCTATTCTCAGGACGCGCAGACGAAGACCAACGGCGGTCAGATGGCTGACCCTAATACCGGTTCTTCGTATTTCGAGATTGACCAGCTGAAGCCTCAGGACTATGCTGCGATCAAGGACCTGAAGGAGGGCGAGATTTCGGAGCCGGTGGAGTCCAAGGACAATGAGGGCCGCGACGGCAATACCGTATATAAGATTATCCGCGTCGACAAGATTATTCCGGCGCATCCCGCTTCTTTCGACAATGATTACAGCGACTTGCTCGAAGAGGCTCGTGCCAAGGAGCAGAATGCGGCCATCGACGAATTCATTGACGGTAAGATAAAAACTACATATATAGTCATTGACCCTCTCTTCAAGAATTGCGAGTTCTCACGCGACGGCTGGAACAAGGTCGCAAAAGAGGGCACATCTGAGAAATAATTATGACTTTTCGCAGAAGTCTCATAGCGGGATTGATATTTCTGTCAATGTTTTTCCGCCTGTCTGCCCAGGAAAAAGGCAGTCAGGTGGATTCTCTTGTACGCCTGTTGAGCGCGCAGTCCATGGAATTGATAGAAAAGGACGGGGTAGATTACCGTAAGGTCACTGGTCCGGCGCGTTTCCTGCACAATGACACTTTTCTCATTTGTGATACCGCGCTCTGGAATGTGCGGACCAATGAAATTTTCGCTATCAGCAATGTGAAAATCCTTCAGGACCAGACGGTTCTGACCGGTGACAAGCTCACCTATTATGTGGACCGTGACCTGGCCGAATTCCGCGGTTCGCTGGTGCAGCTGGAGGATAAGGACCACAATGTGCTCCGTACGGAATTCCTTGACTACAATACGCGTGACAGTGTCGCGATATTTTTCAACGGCGGTTCCATGAAGGATGCCGAAGGTCAGGTAATCGAAAGTCGCACAGGTACTTACGATTCGAAGGCGAAGACGTTCACATTTTCGGACAATGTCAATATGTTTACGGATTCCGTGTTCGTGAAGACGACGAATCTCGTTTATGATTCTGCCCGGAACAAGGCATCTTTCGGTTTCGGCACCGATGCCTGGAGCGAGGACAACATGTTGTCTTCCAATGCCGGATGGTATGACCGCAACAGGGAGATTTTCCTTTTCCGCCGGGATGTCCACGGTATGAGCGACACGCAGGAGGGATGGGCGGACTCATTGTTCTACTATCGTTCTACCGGAGACATTGAACTTCTTGGCAATGCGCAGGTTACGGATACGACGCGGGACATGTCGGCTGTTGCCGGAAGGATGCTGTATACGGATTCATTGTCCCGACTGGTCATGACGCGCGAGCCGGCTGTCATCGGTGTGGTGAAGTCGGAAACCGCGCCGCCTGATTCGGTGTATTTCGGCGCGGATTCGATTGTGGCTCAGTCTCTTATGATGTTCCAGATAGAGGATGCCGTGAAGAGTGCCGCCAAGTCTCGTCTTGAGGACTTGTCTGTGGATGCTGTCCAGAATTATCGCCAGAAAGCGGCGAAGGAGGCGGCTGAGGCTGCGGCAAAGGCTGCGGAGAATGATCCGAACAGGCCTAAAGGTGGCAAGAAAGGTGGTGCTGACAAGGTGGAGGGTGATGTGAAGGCGCCGAAAGGGGGTGCCGTGGACAAAGGCATTGACCCGAATACTGAGGCCGCAGGGCTGGACTCGAAGCCGGTTAGGACGGATTCATTGACGACGGACCTGGATTCATTGGCTGTCGGGTTGGATTCTCTTGCGGTCGGGGCTGATTCTCTGGCGTCAGCAACGGATTCGCTCGCGGTTCAGAAGGATAGTATTCCGGAGCCGCTGGATTCCACGAAAATCAGTTTTATCACCGCTGTAAAGAATGTAAAGCTTTATAAATCAGATATTCAGATTGCCTGCGATTCGCTGGCTTACAATGACTTGGATTCGTTGGTAAGGATGTATGAGAGGCCGATCGTGTGGAATGAATCGAACAGGCAGTATTCGGCGGACAGTCTTTTCGCTGTTCTGAAAAACCAGTCGCTGCAGAAGGCAAGTCTGATGTCCAATGCGTTCATTATCATCAAGGAAGATACGTTGTGCTACGACCAGATCCGCGCTACGGAGATGCTCGCTTATTTCGACACTACCGGTGCGTTGTCGCGTTTCGATGCGATGGGTGATGCCAATGCGATTTTCTATTTGCAGGAGGATAGTGTTTACGCGACCGTGAACAAGAGCGAGGCGAAGATGCTGAGTGCGTATTTCAAAAACGGGGATATTGACCGGGTTTATTATTTCGAATCTGCGAAGAATGACGGTTACCCGGTGGCGCAGATGACGAGTGAGGAGCGTGTTCTGAAGGGTTTCTCGTGGCAGCCCGAGCTTCGTCCTTCCGGCAGGCAGGATGTGACGCCATATTCCATAAGGCCTTCAGAGCGTTCACGTTACGCGGCTCGTCCGAGAACGTCGTTTGAGTATACCGACAAGTTTTATCCGGGGTATATGCCGGGCGTGATGAAGGAAATCGAGCGCGGAAGGCTAGCCAAGGCAGATGCAAAGGCCCGCAAAAAGGAGGCTGCGCGCGTCATGCCGGCCGATACGGCGTCCGTGCAGTCGCCGGATTCTCTCGCCAATGTTCCGCCTAAGGATTCGCTCAATGCTGCAGTTCCTGCTGTCGCTGATTCTACCAAGGCGACAACTGATTCATTGTCAATGTCTTCGGATTCTTCTTCCGTCAATGCTGCCGTACTTGATGCCGCTGCATTGAAGAAGGCGCAGCGTGATTCGCTTTGTGCCGCGAAGGATGCCGCACGTGAGGCGAAGTGGGCGCGTCTGGACAGCCTGGATGCTGCCAAGGCCAAGTTGGCTGCGGATAAGAAGGCGGCCAAGTTGCGTGCCAAGAAACTGAAGCAGCTCAAGGCGATAGAGGCGCGTGAGGCGAAGGAAAATGCCCGCCTGGAGAAGTACAAGGCAGTTTTCGCCAAGAAAAAGGAGAAGGAAGACCGCAAGGCGGCCGAACGTGCAGCCCGCGAGGCGGAGAAGGTGGCGCGAGAAGCGGAGAAGTCAGCTGAGAATGCCGTGGAGGTGCCTGTGGAGGAGGAGAAGTCATAAGTGTCTCCGCGGTTATCCTGACACGGCGCACCGTCGGGACGCATCCACGCCTTATTTTTAGAGTCACTGATTATCAACAAGTTATAAAACAGAGCGTGGAAACGTAGGCTTTTTTTGGCCGCGTTTCCACGCTTTTATTCGAATAGTATTTGATTATCAATAAGTTACAAATTTAGGCGTGGCCGCGTCCCGCTTGTCTTGCCGCCACAGAGGTACGTCAACCCGGCCTTTCCGTGATGATTCAAGTCGCTCAGCAACAGAGGTTCATCTATTACGAACAGCATTACTGATGCAGTGTCTCCTTCAGCAAGTTCAGAGGCATTGACGGGAAAGCAATTGACTCCGGACAATGCTGAATGAAATTCATTGACACATTGATTGAATTGTTGAAACTATTTTATATATTTGTGGCATCTCCCTCCCCACAGGGAGTGCAAATAAAGACATAGAGCGTTTCAACGTTTCCGCCTTCTTATCAAACTTAGACACTTTGATCCTTATCGGCGGGCAGTGACAACGCTTGTGTCCGTATCGTGTTTGTATATAATCATATACCCGATATCTGGACATGAGCATTGTTGCTTGTTCATAAGGAAGGTAGTCTAAGACCTGATAAGAGGACAAGAACAACAATGTTCGTGTCCTTTTTTGTTCGTCCAGCACGAACATACTCTAAAGGGTGCAAGTCCCTAAACTG
>ENA-OYYZ01001144-OYYZ01001144.1-human-gut-metagenome-genome-assembly--contig:-NODE-1144-length-11962-cov-3.465273_pt1 | contig 11962 bp, 15 predicted proteins | sample MGYA00243256_ERZ653463 | MGnify/ENA primary metagenome ERZ653463 (study PRJEB26926, sample SAMN06165173) | human gut metagenome | biome: ENVO:00009003; feature: ENVO:2100002; material: ENVO:00002003... | reverse complement strand
TACGAGATTTCTGCCTGTCTCGTGGGCTCGGAGATGTGTATAAGAGACAGATGAGTATCTGTATCCAGCCAATTAAAGGAATTCCTAAAAATACAAGCATATGCTTGCCCTCCAATCTTGGGTTTACCCAAATATTTTTTTGAAGTATTCATCAAATGAATCCTTCGGAGGAATCGCCATACCTTGTTTGACATCGGCAAGAATAAGAAGGTGATCTCCGGGATTGATATTAAAAACATCCCTTGCTTCTTTCGGTATTACAATTTGTCCCTTTGTGCCGACAGTAACTGTCCACGCATATTTTCCTTCTGGCTTCTCCATGAGAATTGTACTCCTTTCATTGGTTATACAAACCATACTTATCATACTTTACGCACTTTGATTTGTCAATATAAATCACTTACATCTCATGAAGTTTTCACCTGTCTATCACAAAAGACCGCCGCCATCGTCCATTTCCTGCATCGAATACAAAAGCTGTGCGGATTTCCCCTGCGGCAGGGACACGATGTGTTTGGAATCCCACGCCGCACTGTACTGATAAAATCCGTCCTTCGTTTCCTTTATGCCGTTCCTCGTGCATTCCCGCGTGGATGCCAAAAGAGCCACATCGTCCCCGGCATACATGGCATTCGGGAAGGTGGCTTTCTGACCGCCGACACCCTGCGCCAGCGTGACCGATCCGCCGTCCATATCCTTTTTCGGATAGAGGTGGATGTCCAGCCCCGCCGAAGTGCCGCCAAGGTTTAAAAGGATCACCGTTTCTTCCGAGCGAACCACGCCGTTGAACCACACGGGAGCGTTCTCCGATTCTTTTAGGCAAATCTCCGTGTGCGGAGCGTAGCCCGTCAGCGCGGAGCCTTCCTGCAGCTGAAGGTCGGTGAACCAGATCGAGCCGGAGCAGTCGGTAATGGTAGGAATGACCGAGACGCTCACGACACGCTTGTCCTGCTTTTTATTTACGACCTCCGCAAGGCGGATAAAGCGTATATCACCCATCGAGCGTCCACTTTATCTCGCAGGGATGTCCTACCCATCCCGTAGCGACCGCTCCCGCCTGGAGAAGTATGTCCGTTACATAGAGCCTGCCCGTGCAGTTCGTGATACAGATACGGACGGTGATGGACTTGACCCTCTCGCCGTAATGCTCCGGCGATACCTTCGCCTGAGTTTTTGAAAAATAAACCATAGCCCACCTCCGTCAATACAGATCGATGAAGCGGCTTTCAGTCGTGCCGTCTTCGTATTCGATAATGACCTCAATGCCGACCTGGGAGAAATCCGAGAGCTTCTCCAAATCCTCCGAGCCGATCTGCGCCGAGATGGTATAGCTGTCGCGGTTGGCAGGATACACGGTCTGCGATAGGCTTTTCGTCATGCCAGACACGCCCTCTGCCTTGAAGGACGCCGTGCCGGACGCGCCATTTTCGCCATCGGCCACAAAGCCGGAACTCGTCCAGTAGGCAAGCCCATCGTCTGCGCGGGAGTTTCGCAGCAAATTGAATGGCACCATTTCACGGATATCATCGTTGGATATCATGCTTGTGCCTTCCAGAGTATCGGCGGCGTTGTCCCATTGACTTGCGGAACTGCCGAGGTTCTTCAGCGTGGTGGATAGTTCAAGTACCGTGTTCCAAGGCTCCTGCAGGTTGTATTCCCGGCGCACGATTCTTGTTGTGACCGAGATGCCCAGCTCCTTGTCCTCCACACGCACATAATCGCCGAGTGCCCACGCTTCATGCTCGTAGCCCGTCAGCACCGACAAATCCATAGCGTTCAGCACATAGGAAATGGTCGGCTTGGCGTACTGTGCAAGGCGCATCTCCGCATACTCCTTCATCTGATACGGATTCGTAAAAGACGAGCAGTCCAACGTGGAGATGCGTATCTCGTTCGTATAGGAAAAGTCCTCCACATAAGGCTTGCCGTTGTTGATATCCGCAAAGGTCAGTCCGTCCGCGCCGAAAGCATAGAGCCTGGTCACAAGGCTCCTTGTATCGACCACCCTTTGGATAGACTTCATGTTCTTTCTGTAAGCAAAAAGAGCGCCGCTGTCCTTGCCGTTCACGGTCAGCAGATGCACGAGCCTGTTGGCGCAGTCAAAAACCAGATCGCCGCCGTGCAAGTCTGCCACGTTTCGGAGGATGGACAGAGCGTTTTTCTCGCTGCTCGTCCACGTCCTCTTGGTACGCACATTATCCGTGCCGACCGCCCATTCCGTGCCGGAAAGAGCGTAAGCCATAGCAGTTTCCGGGTACTCCGCTTCAAAGGTTCGTTCCTCTTTTCTGACAGAGAAAGTAAGATCGTAGAACTCCGCCTCGGCATACACCTCCGTGACGGAACTGCCATCCGTGTCCTTGCTGTCCGTGACCGTGCGCACCTTGTAGATATCGTCCACGATTTGTATCTTTTTCTCGCTGTCGATATATGACCGTTTGCTGTCCCGGTAAGGAATCTTGAAGGAAAGCGTATCCTCGCCGTTGATCTCGCCCGTTACGATGATGTCGTAGGCGTTCTCAAGAACAGCCTCCCATGCGCCGTTGCTGTCAAGGACAACGGGACGGGCATATCCGATCTTCTCATAGGGAGAGCGAGGGATGTCATAAAGCCGGATATCCACCACCTTCGGCGTCAGGCTCGTATCGGTCGTGGTAAGCGTCACACGGAAACGGATGTATTCCCTGTTGGGAGATTGCAGCTTGCCGTCCGCTGGAACAGCCACCCAATCGCTCCATGTGATAAGGTCATCGCTCGTGGAAGTCTCCACCAGGGAAACAGCGGTCGTGCCGGAGATATACTCGCTCGTCACGGACACACGACCCGTGCCGGACAGATTGCATTCCGCTGCCGCTGTAGTAAGGATGCCCTCGGTCGGATATGCTCCGCTCGAAGCACGGAGCGTTACCGTTCCCGGCTCTGTAAGACCGTCCACATCACCCGTGGTATCTCCGGCGTTCGCCATGACAGCGGAGCGGAAATAATCCATAAGGTCATCGGCGGTAAGTTCCGAATCGCAGTCCAGAAACCAATCGTCAAAGCCACCTGCGTACCAGTAGGAACTGTTCAGCATACCCCAGATAAGGTCTGCCGTGCAGGAGCGGTTCAGTTCTCCCGTGAAGGTCAGCGCAGAGGATTTCCATACCGTGCCTGCCGTTTTATCGCCGACCACGTACCACGCTTTCTTGTTCGTTGGCTCGATTACCGCGGCGATGAAGTACCACTTGGCATTCTCCAAAGAAAAGGACGGCGTGACCGATGTATCTAATATCAGGGAGCCGGAAGAATTGTAGAGCATCATTCTCGGCTTGCCGCGGATGAGCGACAGATAAAACATCGGATTGCCCGTGCCGCCTCTGGTAGAGAGGATCGGTGTGTATGTGTTGCCTACGGAATAGGTGGTCGGACGCATCCAGCCGCCCACGATGATACGCTCTCCAAGGTCAGAAAAGATACTGCCGTCATTCGTGACCTTAAGATAGGTCTGCTCCGAGGACGGATTGTTGATGTTCATGCGAAAATAAGAGCCGAACACACCATCTACCAGGGATGCTGTCGTTCCTGTCCATTTGTTGATATATGCGTCCCTGCCGTTGCCGGAGGAGTCGGCGAGATAATATTCTCCCGTAGGAGCGTCCTCGTTGAAACGCCACAGGCCGCCCTTGGCATATTCTGCCGGGAACTCGCCCGTGAAGTCCGTCTGCTTATTTAGTATCGTTTTTAAGGACATCCGCCGTCACCTCCATCTGCTTTTTGCCTGTATCTCAAGGCTCGTAAACGTGGCGTTGTTCGCCGCCACAGCGATTGTATTGCCGCCGACAGAAAGTGTCGGAAAGTTCAGTTCCGAAAGATACGGCAGACCGTTCCGCAGGACATTGCCGTTTGCGTCCTCCACCCAGGCGGTCATCATATCCGTATCGACCACCAGCGTTTCGGAAGAAGTGAGCGTTGCATTCACGATTTTCAGCTGTGAGCCGTTGGTGGTAATGGTGATATAGTTGCTCACGCCGGAGGTGATAACGCCCTTGATGCGGTAAACGGGATGGGAGTCGATGTTGCCCTTTGCCCGTCTGACCGTATGCGACCCTGTAGAGGATATGGTAAACTCCTCGTCCTCCACAGCGTAGGCAAATGGATCGGGACAGAAGAATTTCAGTTCGAAGCTGCCTGCCGAGCGGACGAGCAGCCTTTCACAGTCCACTTTTTCATAGAGCCGTGCCATGAAGTACCTGTCCGGCACATCATCGAACACAAGCTGTTTCAAGCCGTCCGTAGGATCGAGCCACAGTGCAATATCATCCAGTAAAGAAACAAGAGAAGTAAAATTCCTCTTCGGAACAATGCTGCAGGAGACATTGATTTCTCTGTAGTCAAAATCCGCTCCAAAGTCCGCCACACCGCTCTTGCCCGGAATGGATGCCGTATAGTTGCGCAGCCCTCCGCACACCTGCCAGGAGGTGAGCCGTGCTTTCAGACCCATATCGGCAGACGCCGTATCGTTGTATGTAAAGCCCATTCAGCACACCTCCTTAAGCCGTTGAAAAGCGTCCCTGTGCACGGGAGCCCGTCTGTATCAGGTTATAAAGTTCCTGTGAAATCCTGCGGATATCGTCCTCGCTGCGGACGATCATCTGACCGACCGAAACGAGCGCGCCGTAAGAACTGCCGCCGTTCATGCCTGTTGCACCGCTTACGGCAGAGCGCACCGTAGCATCCGCATCCAGTTTGAAATTGCTCGGCACGGCAGACTGCATATCGTCTGCAAGACCGCCCATTACATCCATGATGCCCTTGTTCAAATCCTGCGCGGCATTGATAGCGACCTTTGCCGAATCATCAATACCTCCGGCAAGACCCGCCGCGAGCATATCGCCGACCCACGCCATCTCCTTGGACGGTGAGGATATTCCGAAGAAGCCCTTGATCTTACTGAGCAGGTTCGAGCAGAAACCGCTGACCTTGCTCCATAGCCAGGATGCGGCGTCCCCGATGCCGTTCCAAATGCCCTTGATAAGATTGAGACCGACCTGTGCCATCTGCGATACGCCGCCAGCAAAGCCCTTCACAATGGAAGTAATGATTTGCGGTACGGCTTTCACAATCGCCACAATAATCTGCGGTAGGTTCTTTATAAGAGCCACGAACAGCTGAACGCCTGCCATGATAATCTTGTCGATGTTTCCGATCAGTGCGTTCACGATGCTCGTTATAATCTGCGGTATCGCATTCACAATTGTGGTTATGATGGTCGGAAGGTTCTCTATGAGAGCCACCAGCAGCTTTATTCCCGCTTCGATAATCTGCGGAATAGCGCTGAGTATGGCGTTCAATATCCCGTCAATGATCTGCGGTATTGCAGCCACGATTGCGGAAATGATCTGCGGCAGAGCCGTAATCAGCGAAGTCAGAAGCTGTATTCCGGCATCGATGATCTGAGGGATAGCTCCCACGATGAACTCAACGATAGCCGTGATGATGGCGGGCAGGGCTTCGATTAGGACAGGGATAGCGTCAAGGATACCCTGCGCCAGTCCCGTTATCAGCTGAAGGGCTGCGTCCAGTACCATCGGCAGATTTTCAATAAGCGTCTGTACAATCTGCGTCACCACAAGCACCATCTGCGGAATGAGTGTCGGAACAGCCTGGGCAATGCCCTGGATGAGGGACACGATAATCTGCATACCCGCGTCCACGATCTGCGGAAGGAGCGTCACGAGTGCGCCGACCAGTTCCGTAATGACCTGCAATACGACAGGCACGAGCGTAGGTATCGCTCCGATGATGCCCTCCGCAAGAGCGGATATTATGGACGGTGCACTTTCAAGTACAGCCGCCGCGATGGTGGAGATAAGGGAAACCGCCTGCGGTATCATACTACTGACAGTTTCAATCACACTTGTGACGCCGTTTTTGATTTCTTCTCCGGCCTGCTCATTTCCGGCCACAAGGTCAGACAGACCGTCCATGATCTGCGTGATGCCGGGGAGCAGTTCTCCGACCATGCGGTTCTTCAATCCGCCCAGCGTCCCTTGCAGTTTTGTGAGACTGTCCTCGAAAGCGGCGGAGGCTGCCACGGCTTCGTTGCTCATGACCATGCCGTAGTCCTGTGCCTCCTGCTTTAAGGCTTCCGTCTCCTCTGCGGTCATATTGAGGACTGCCGCCATATCTGTAGCGGAGCGCCCAAGAAGGTCGGTAGCCGCAGACGTCCTTTCCGCGCCAGCCTCCATGTCCTGCAGAGCGGAAATTACAATGGAAAGCTGCTCATCCTGGCTCTTGCCGTTCAGATCATCAATAGAAAGACCGACCGCCGCCAGTTTTTCCGCAGCAGAGGACGAGCCGTTTCCCGCGTCAGCAATAACGCCGGAGAGCGTTTTCATGCCTGCCTGCAGGTTGTTGACGTCCGTGCCGCATCTCTGGAACACATAGTCCCATTCCTGGTAGGACTCCGCGCTGATACCGATTTTCTGCGACATCTTGTCGATCTCGTCCCCGGCTTCAGCCACATCGTTCGCCATGTTCCACAGGGCTTTCCCTGCAGCGACAGCAGCCGCACCAATGGCGGCAACAGCGGCGGCCATAGCCTTGCCGACTGTCTTTGCGATCTCACCGAGCTTCTGGAACTTGCTCCCGGCATCCTCGGTCTGATCTCCGGCATCATCTACTTCCTTGGCAAACTCGCCCGCTTCATCGCCTGCTTCGTCAAAACCGTTCTCGGCGTCTTGGAGAGCCTTGTTGTTGTCCTCCAGCTCGCGCTCCATGTCGTTCAGAGCGGCTTCTGCGTTGTTCAGCTGAATCTGCCAGTTCTGTGTGCGCTTGTCGTTCTCTCCGAAGGAGGTGGCGGCGTTGTCGAGAGCCGCCTTTAACGTCTCGATCTTCTGTTTCTGTGTCTCGATTTCCTTGATCAGCACCTGATTGCGGGAAGAGAGAGCCTGCACGGATTTATCGTTTTTGTCAAACTGCGAGGATACCAGCTTCATTTCCGAGCCGAGTACCTTGAACGACTGGTTGATATCGGACAGGGCTTTTTTGAATTCCTTCTCGCCCTCGACACCGATCTTCAGACCGAAATTGTCAGCCATGCGTCTTTACCTCCTTCCCGTCAGATTCCGTAGGGAATAACATCGTCAATCGTGAGATTCTGTTTCGGCTTCGATATGCCGCTAAACTGCTTATGGCATTCCCATAAATCCATAAACAGACCGAACGGCATCAGCCAGAACTCATCCTGCGTAAGATGAAGCTGACCGATGCCGTAATATAACAGCCGGGTAAATAACTCTTCGTCACTTACCCGACCTGTGCGTTTTTTGAGTCTGTCTCGCTTTCGATATTGCGTTTCGTTCCTCTGTACATAGCCTCCATGATGGCGTCCTTGTAATCCGTCAGTTCCATCGGTGAGGTGAGTAGCTCGACCTCCTCCGTGGTCAGTTCCGGCTTTTTCTCATCGGGATGCTTGAGGTTATGCACAAGGATTGTCTGGTTGCAGAGCAGCGTGATGAGCCACACGATCTCATCGAGAGCCATCTCGAAGTTCTCCGACTTCATCAGCTTATCGCCCAAGTTCTCCAGCCCGCCGTAGCGTCCGGCGATTTCCTTCGTTGCCTTGGTGGTGAGGAGCATCTCATATTCCTGACCGCCGATTTTTACGATTGCGCTTCTTTCATCCATTCTGTGTTACCTCCTTAACCCTCGCCCTCAAAAGTCGGTTCATAAACATTCGAGTACCAGCCTGTGATCGTTTCGGCGGTCACGCCCGTATCGTCCTCGGACACCTCCGCTTTCCAGGGATGGTTGCCCTTTGCGTCCACCTTGTTCCTGCGGTAGACTGTACCTTCGATGGTTGGCGTGGAGAACTCGATGCTTTCGCCCTTGGTCGTAAGGTTGGTGGCAGGAATACCGAAAATGACGCGGTAGAGCCAGAAGTATCTGTACTTGCCGTTCGCTTTCTTTGCGCGGAAACCAATAGCCACGGGATCGCCGCCGTCCTCAGATGCGGATACAAGCACGCCGTTATCGTCCACGGTCGCGCCCGTAAGGTCTGCCGCCACGGAAAGCCCGATGTTGTCAACGCCAAGCGAGAGCGTCCCACTCTGGAACTCCTTCACGACCTCCGCCGCTCCGTCATCGGCATAGAGCGTGGCCTCGGCAAGTTCCACAGAAAGTTCCGCTGTCATTGCCTTGGCGAGTGACACGGGAGTCGCATAGGTCTCGTTGCCGTTTGCGTCCTCCGTGATCTTGGAATAGAAAAGTTTATCAAGACCGATTGTTGCCATAATGTTCAATCCTCCGTTTCATAAAGTTTCGCCACATCAATGGCGTAGTGGTGGAAGCCGGTATCGTCCTCGTGTCCGATGTACCGTCTTTCCGTGATGACAAAATCAGCGGTAAGAAGAGCCTTTGACAGCTGCTTCTTCCGCTGCATATAATTGCCCTTGGAGAACAGGGATAGCCTTGCCTCCTGCGTCTCGTATCCGGGAGCATCGTCCGCATGAAGCTCGTAGGTGTCCGCAAGCGGAGTCACCACCACATATTCATCTGGCGGCTCATCCGAGAACACGCCCGTCTCCACTGGCAGACCACAGTCCGTGACCACGGCCTTTATTTCCGATAACAGGCTCATATCCCGTTCACCTCCGATTCCAGCTTTGCCTTCATCGCTTCTATGCAGGCGTTCTTCGATGAAGATTTCGCAGGTTTTAAGAACGGCCTTGCAGGCTGTCCGCTTTTGCCGTATTCGAGGATAGTCGCTATCTTGGCATTGCTCTCGCCGTCAGACCTTGGCTCGGAAAAGCCGACCTTCACATTGAAATCGCCGTTCTTATCCTGCAGGGCAGGAGAAGTGCCGAGAGCGGACAAAAGCTGCCCCGTGGAGCGTGACGGCTCCTTCGTGCCTTTGCCGATAACGGACGCAAGGTTGGAGCGAACCTTCGATTCAACGACCTCCGCGCCCGCCTCCAGCACCTTCGGCAAAATCTCGTCAGTCCTGTCTGCCAGTTTGGATACCTTCATAAGGAACTCCTCCGGCATCTTGAATGTTGCTTTAGCCACTCTTTTTCACCTCCGTCCCCAGTACCTCAAGGTACATACCTCTTCCTTTCACATCCTCAACGGAAGTGATCTCGAAGGTATGCCCATCGCAGAGTATCTTCATTTCCGTGGTGATCGTAACGCCGGGTATCACCCGGAAACGAAAAAGATCGGTGGCGGTCGAGTATGTGGCCATGTTCGCCCATTTCTCGCTGCCGTGCCGACCTTCCCGGTAAGCCCTTACCTCTGCAACGGTCACATCCGTTTCCGACTTAAAGCCCTCATCGTCCGTGGTGTGCTGTTTCTCCACGATGGTGATGAAGGCATTCATCTTTCCGAAACTCATGGTCACACCTTCCAATCCCGGTCGAGCCGAAGGAGAAGGTTGACCGTGTTCCATATCTGTTGCGCCGCATTCGTGTTGTCAGCGAAGAAACCGCCCGTAGAGCCGTCCCGCGACTCATAGAAGTGGCTTGCCAGCATGATGACCGCCTGTTCTGTAGTTGCGGGCATTTCATTCTCTGTATAATAGCCCTCTTCGATATGCTGATAGCTCTCCGCATAGGAAACAGCGGCGGTAATATACTGCGAGAGCAGTTCATCATCCGCCGAATGCTCCAGTATCAGATTGGCTTTTACTTTCTCAAGCAGAGTGTCCATAACCGCCGCCTCCTTTCCTTAGTCTGATTCGTCCGCCGCCATTATTCCTGCAGTTTTAAGTTTCGCAAGCAATGTGTTGAAGTCCTCTTTCAAAGCAACCACAGTTGTTGCTTCACTGTCTGACTGGTTTTCTGCAGGAGTAGAAAGGAGCCCCTCCACGGAGGCTCCCTCCTCGATGATCAATTTCCCGCCGATGTGAGTGACATCGCCACCCTGTTCGGTATAGTTCTTTGTGTTATAACTCATAGCTGTCCCTCCTCATCAGGCGTGCATATCAAGAATCTTGATGCCTTCGGTAAGGATGAGCTTGCCATCCACGCGCTCCGTGCAGGTAAAACCGACCTGACCGTTGGTAGCATAAAGCTCGTTCAGACGCTTCATGCTGCGTCCGGCTCTGTCTGCGATCCAGTAGCAGGAGAAATCACCGAATGCGATAGTCCTTGCACCTGCCGCCATAACAGGCACCTTAGGAGAGGTATAGAGCGGATAGCCAAGAAGACGATCCGGCTCACCGGCGGTAAGGGCAGGCTGCCACATATACACGCCGTTTCCGTCCTTGAGTTTTCTGATATACGCAACAGTGGCATCGTTCATGAGGAACTTTGCCTTGCTTCTGTAAGGAGCCTTCAGGGAATATACAAGGCTAATCAGTTCGTCAGCATCGATCTTGTTGTTTGCAGCAGTGGTTACACCGGACGGAGCGCCGCCTGCGGCTGCGGCAATCATAAGACCAGTAGGTCTGTCGATTACCGTCTGCCCGGTCTGAATCGCACCGTTGATGAAAGCATCCTCCTCGGCTTCACCGAATGCACGTCCGAACTCTTCGGAGATGTAGCCTTCGATATCGAAGAAGCTGTCGGAAAGCAGTTCGTCTGATACCTTAATGAGGTCAGTCAGCTTGAAAGCATCAATGCTGGTCTGTCCGAAGGTGGGATTGCTCTCGGTATAAGCACCGTTTTCCGCTGTCCATACCGCCTGGGTGTGACCGTTTGCCACGGGAATCTTGCGCTCGTTCTGCGTAGTGATGATCTTGCAGCCGATGGTGCGCATGATGTTGTTTTCATTGAGTGCCTGAACAAGGGTATGCTCAAACTCAATAGGGACGAGATAGCCGCCGTTGGCATCGGTGCCTTCCTCAAGCACATTACGGACAGCGGGATTGCCGGGATGACGGATGTTGTCCCAGAACGCCTTCTTGTAAGCAGCGGACGCTCTGCCGGTCTTTTCTTCCTTGTCCTCGGTAGCACCGGGCTTTGCAGTCAGCGGAGAGGAAGTCGGAGCGTTCATCATCTTCTCGATCTCCTCCTGGCGCTGAAGCCTCTCGATGTCGTGCGTGAGGTCAGTGACCTCTTTTTCCATCTTGTCATAGGTAGCAGCATCCTCTGCGGACACGTTTCCACCCTTGTCGGAATGCGAGTCAAGGAAGTTCTTCGCAGCTTCCCATGCCTTTGCGCGTCTTTCCATAAGTTCCATAATTCTGGTCATGATAAATACCTCCATAAAATTAGTGTGAGAGAAGCGAGAGCCGCTTCTCAAGGTCGGTTGCTTTGACTGTGTTTTTGGGATTTTCCGGGCGTTTCGGGATCAGCTTTGAAAGCAGTGAGTCCGTCACAGCCTTGCGTGAAAAGAGCATCTCTGCGCCATCATCGGAAAGTTTGTCTTCCGTCTTTTCTGCAAAGAGAATCTCATCGGCAAAACCAAGTTTCACGGCTTCCTTTGCATTCATCCAAGTCTCCGCATCCATAAGCTGCGAAATCTTGTGGCGTGACATCCCGGTCTTGATCTCGTAGGCATTCATGATGCTTTCCTTGACCTCGGCAAGCATATCGATAGCTTTCTGCATCTCATCGCTGTCACCGATTGCAATGGTGGCGGGATTATGCACCATGATCATCGCCACGGGACTCATCAGCACCTTCGTGCCTGCCATAGCGATAACGCTTGCCGCTGATGCAGCAAGTGCGTCAATCTTGACGGTCACGTCATACGGATAATCCATCAGCATATTGTAGATTTGCGCCGCTGCGAACACGTCCCCGCCGGGCGAGTTGATCCAGATGGTGATGGGACCGCTGCCCGCGAAAAGCTCCTCCTTGAACATTGCCGGAGTGATATCATCGTCAAACCAGCTTTCCTCGGCTATCGTGCCGTACAGTTCAAGAACTCGCTCTGCGGACGGCTCTTCGTCCGTCTGATTTTTCCAATTCCAGAACTTCCTGTTCTTCATCGGATTCGTCCTCCTTCTGTCTCTTATACACATCTGACGCTGCCGACGATC
>ENA-OYYZ01001118-OYYZ01001118.1-human-gut-metagenome-genome-assembly--contig:-NODE-1118-length-12196-cov-6.231859_pt1 | contig 12196 bp, 13 predicted proteins | sample MGYA00243256_ERZ653463 | MGnify/ENA primary metagenome ERZ653463 (study PRJEB26926, sample SAMN06165173) | human gut metagenome | biome: ENVO:00009003; feature: ENVO:2100002; material: ENVO:00002003... | reverse complement strand
ATCGTCGGCAGCGTCAGATGTGTATAAGAGACAGGCCTACAACTGCGGCCCCGGCGTCGTCAACAAGAGCAGCGTACTGAAGAAACTCAAATCCGGCAACCGAGACATCTTCAAAGCCTACACCTCCCACTGCCGCTACAAAGGGAAATTCCACAAAGGCTTATACAATAGAAGATTGACCGAGCTTGCCGTCCTATTCATTCCATAAAATATTGCCCACATGCATAGAGTTGAATTGCATGTGGGCTTTCGACTTTGAAGAATGTCTTACATGACTATCTAATTCAGATGATTTCTTGTTAAAAAGGGTGGATATTTACGCGGATGCTTGCAGAAGCCAAAATTAATGATTATCTTTGCACAAAAATTTAACTGTAACAGCGCATTCTTATGATTGAATCTCTGACAATAGAGAATTTCTTATCATTCAAGGATAAGATAACGTTTAGTTTTACTGCCTCTATGGAACGTCCTAAGGCAGGATTTGAACATATATCCTGGTTTGAAACAATCGGAAAGAAGAAAATCCAAAAAATTCAATTTCTGTTTGGAAATAATGGTACTGGAAAGTCAAATTTTATGAATGCACTAGGGGCTATTTGTAGGCTGATATGTTTCAGAGCGGCAAGTAAGTCTGATGAGGAATCCAGAATACCTGATTTCTTTTTTAAACTATCAAAAGATACAGTTAATAGGCCCACATCATTTGAGATCGTATTTCATCAAGCTAATAATCGATATAAATATGAGATAAAATGCTTTGATAACACAATAGAATATGAAAAACTTACAAGATGTCCCGTTGGGAAAAAAGAGGCGGTAGTCTATGTCCGCCAATTTAATCACGATAGGGATTTAGTTGAAATATCATATCCGTCAAAGATTATTCCTTTGGATTCTCAAAAACTAATTAATGACAATGTTATTAAGAATACATCTGTAATATCAGTGTATGATGAAAAAAATTTCATTGCAGATGATTTAAAAAATGTGTTTTCATATTTTAGTCGAATCCAATATCTTCCGAGATTGGAAGACATTGATTTGCCCTCAATGCTTCAAAATAGAAAAGATGGAGAACGATTAAAATCTGTTTTACTGCAATTGCTTGATGATATTGGGTCAAATATTATTGACTATAAAATTGAGACTATCGAGCCTAAACTTAGCGAACATGAAATATTGATTTTTAAAACTGTTTTCGGGGAAGAGGATTTTAAGAAAAAATTCGCCGGAGGTACTCGTAAAATAACCACTCTACAGTTTGCTCATCCATCTGATGATGAGACACACAAGGCATGGCTACAGGAGCATGAAGAATCAGAAGGCACTCTTAATATGATTCGTTTAATAATCGCTTTGTACGATGCAATTGTATTCAAAACTCCAATTCTGATCGACGAGTGTGCTTCTGGTATCCATCAACAGACTTTTGGAAGAATTATTCAATTCTTTTTGTATTCCTCAACGCATGCTCAGGCATTCATGGCTTCTCAGCATTTGTCCATTATGGATATGGACGGATTTCGCAGAGATACGATGAAATTTTTTGATAAGGATCGCCAAACTGGTGAAACTACATGTAAAGAAGTTGATTTGCGTAGATATCACAAGAATATTAATATTCTGAAGGCGTATTTAGACAACTCCTTTGGGTGTCTACCTGATTTCCCAACTCCGGAAGAATGGGTCAATAAACTGTCAAAGTATAAATCGATATTAAGTTCAGGCATTTCAACGCAATCAGAATAATCTCGTTTCGTACAATCATCGTATAAAAAAGCCGTATCTGTCGATATGGCTTTTTTTGTATCCCTATATAGAGCTTGAATTATTCACAGCATGCGTAAGATTCTACCCTTATTAACAAAATATTTGCTGAGATATTTGGAATTTTAGATTTTGTTGCGTAATTTTGCACCCGTAAACATTCGAGACGAATTGAAGCGATAGAAATTCATCTGAAGGGATCATTCTTTTCAATGGAGACAATAGGCTTTATATGTGATAACAATTATAATTTCTTAATCAATAAAAAGATTGTTTATGAGCAAAACAAAAATTCCAATGAACGTTCGACGTGAATTGTGGTTCAGAGCTGCGGGACGATGTGAGTTTAAAGGATGTAACGAGCCATTGGATCGTCATGGTATAACCATGGACTCGTGTGATTGTTCTGAATGTGCTCATATAATAGCGGATTCCGAGGAGGGTCCGCGAGGAGACACTAAATTGTCAAAAGAATTGGCACAAGACATAGATAACATTATGTTGATGTGCCCCAAATGTCATAAGTACATAGACCATGAGGGAGCCGATAAATATGACGCACGGACTCTTCGGGCGATGAAGAAACATCACGAAGAACGGATGCGCATGCTTACCGGTATCCCAGAAGACAATCAGGCGTTGCCGGTCACATTTGGATCTGCTATTGGAACCAGCGTCCCGATATTTAATTTCAATCAGCTATCATCAGCAATGATACCTGATTACTATCCTTCTAAAGAGAATGCCCTCCATTTAGGAGGAGATTGGTTTCATGGAGATGACTGGAATAGTTACTGGAAGCGAGAGATTGATGAGATAGAATATAAGTGCAAAAATTTATTGTCTGATCTTGAACGTGCTGTGCACAAAAGGATAGCGCTCTTCGGGTTTGCGCCAATGCCCTCTTTGATAAAACTCGGAACTATCCTCAATAATAAATATGAGGTAGAAGTGTATCAGAAGCAGCGACGCGGAGGCTGGATGTGGCCCGATAAAGATAAGCATATTGATTTCATATTTGAAAAAGTACAAGAAGGGAACGATGGTGCGGTCTTGGTGATGTCTCTCAGTTTCCCTATACTTCATCGTATTATGAAAGCGCGAAAAAATTCTAAAGTATGGCATTTTACCATCAATGAACCAAATCCGGAATTTTTGTCGGCTAAATCAATGCTATATGATTTCGGACGCAAGGTCGAAAGTGCCTTGGATGCTATCAGTAAGGAGTGTCCAGGAGTCCCTATTGACTTATATATATCTGTCCCAGTAGCCTGTGCCGTTGAACTTGGTCGAGTCTGGATGCAAAAGGCAAATTCACCACTCAGGATATATGACCTCGACAAACGTCAAGGCGAAATAGACAAACTTGCAATAACCATAAATAATTGAAAGAATGATAAGACATGATACTTTAGACAAGGAGGCCTACACTAAGTTGCTTACGGCTCTCGTAAAAGAAATCTCAATAACTCAGACCCAGTTTGATAATCTCGTTAAAAGTTATGAGGCTGTAGGGAAATACATCGGGGAGGATCCACGCCTTGACGGATATTCACCACTGATTTTTCCACAAGGCTCATTACGTCTTGGGACCATTATACAACCTGTTGGGAAAGATGATGACCTAGATGTCGATCTTGTTATTAGGCTTACTGGCAAAAGTCCTCATTGGACCCAGGCTGATCTCAAACGAATAATTGGCGACCGACTTAAAAGCCATGGGACCTATAAGGGTATGCTGGATGATGAGGGGCGTAGATGCTGGACATTATTGTACCGATAAAAGTCCGAATCTAAATCCGAACGCTATCACATGGATATCCTTCCGTCGGTAGCTGAGGCGGGATACACTCGTATCCTTAACGAGGTTCTTTCCAAAGCTTACAGTTTGGAGCAAGCAAAGCGAATAGCCATTAGAATAACTGACAATGAATCGTGGGATTATTGTATAAGTAAAGATATACTCACTTGGCATTCAAGTAATCCGGACGCATATGCATATTGGTTTGCTGACCGTTGTCGTACATCAAGAGTTATAACGGAGGGACGGTCTATTATGGCCGCCATTATGCCCATCGGTAAACTCGCAAAAGAAAAGTCGGTACTTCAGCATGTAGTACAAATATTGAAAAGGCACAGAGACATTATGTTCAGGAATGATCATGATGATAAACCTATATCAATAATTATCACAACTTTGGCCGGAATGTCTTACCAAGGAGAGGAAAATTTAGTTGATGCTTTGTGCAATGTCAGTAACAGTATGGAAAGTTTCATTTGCAAAAATGAAAGGAATGAATTTGTGGTGAAGAATCCGGTAAATCCCGAGGAAAATTTTGCTGATAAATGGACTTCACATCCTAAGCGTCAGCATAATTTCTTCCTCTGGCTTGATGCTGTTAAAAAAGACTTCGCGAACATCTTTCAATCAAAAGGACCTCTGCTTCGTGAAAATTTAGGTAAGGCTGTTGGGGCTGACATAGCAGCTGCAGTGTCTGAAACATTAATCAAAAGCCATCAGAGTAATATCCATAACGGAATAGCGAAAGTTACAGCTACCGGTACTATAGGAACAATCGGGAAATCACTAAATGCGTCAAATTGTTTTTTTGGTGAAGAATAGACGATATACTTCTGCACAACAGTTAAACACCCTTCGGATTCGGTATCCAGACTCGGAGGGTAAACTGTTGCGTAATGGTTTTGAATGGTGGATTACAATTACTCCTACCTTATTAAGTGATACCTATCGGATTAAGATAGTGTATCAGGATGGTATGTTGCCTCAAGTCTATGTTATCACTCCGAAACCACTTAAAATGCCAAAATCAGCAAAAAGACTTCCTCATACTTATGACACGAAACGTCAACGTATATGCGTATGCCTGCCTTCTGATTGGAATCAATCCAAACTAATTGCAGACACAATAGTTCACTGGTCAATTCAATGGTTAATTTACTATGAACATTGGGCATACACTGGGATATGGAAGGGCGGCGGTCATGGTAATTGGGATGTCATCCCCGTGAGTGCATGAAATCCAAATATAGTTTCTATGGTCTTGTGCTATTACTAAGAAGTTTTACTGTTCTGCAAAGACCTCGCCAAGCTCTGCGCTCTCTACTCCCAGTATGGCAAGGATTCCGTTCTTCTCAGCGCACTCGCCTACAACTGCGGCCCCGGAGTGGTAACAAAAGCAGTATCCTGAAGAAGCTTAAATCCGGCGACCGCAACATCTTCAAAGCCTACATCTCCCATTGCCGCTACAAAGGCAAATGGCATAAAGGTATCCATACTCGCCGACTTACCGAGTTCGCAGTATTATTCTCATTATGAGGACAGAATTATTTATTCTATTTTTTGATTTTACATATTTTTTCGTATATTTGCATCAGAAAAAGCATTACGGTAGTTACAGGTATAATATCCTGCACATTTGGATTTGGAGTGCCCACCTACTTTGAGATGTTTGCTCTTGGAGCAACTCTATTTTCAGTGTTAAATGATCAAAAAGAAGAAAGGAGACCGAAAATGAAGAATGATACTTGGAAGGCGACAGCGGTGGCAACTGTAGGCGACGCATGGAAAAAGCCAGATAGCAGTAAAAACCTTGACGAAATAATGATAAGTACCATCGCTTAGGGGAGTTCGATTCTCCCATCGCCGACTACTAAATGGAGATTTGTGAAATCTCCATTTTTTTTACCTACCATACGCCGCCTGTGGCGGCCGAAATTTTTGGCAAAATTGAGAGGTGCGACTTCATCACGAGGTCACACCGCTCTGTCTATATTACGACTTGGCTAATATCGTTATTTCGTGTTGAGCAACTCGTCACGGCATCGCCTGCACTCTTCGAGAGAGCAACATATGCAGGAGAAGAGTTCTCCGTCAGTGTGGCGGTAATCATATTGATAGTGTTTCTTGCGCCGAGAGCGGTAGCCGGTGTAAAACACTTCGTATTGTTCAGTGCCGGGAGTGGCGGTTGTGCTTACTCCGTTGGAGGTCATTTTGGTTGCCATAGTTCTGCGGTTTAGTATTCCACAATCAGTATCCGATATTCAAATGTCATATCGGGGTTAGTAATCTTTCTTTGTTTCAGCCATAGGTGATGACTGCCATAGCCATAGACAAAGTATCGGTCAATGTCGTACTTGTCGGCAAAATCGGCTACTATCTGACGTAGCGTTATCTCGCTGTCGGCATAGAGAATGTGGTTCACAAATTCTATGATGATTTCGGCTATCCTGTCATCAAATATGATAGTCGGGTGTTCAAATGTTACGTTCATAATTGGTGGGGATTTATGACCTGCGCCATTGCTGACGCAGGTCGGGTTAAACTTTAGGCGGTCATTCTCTCCTTGATAAGTCGGGCGTTTGAGTTCACAAGGTTGATGATGCGGTCGTGGTACTCGGTGTCCTTGTTATATTTGCCGTGGCACTGCACCACTTTGAGGGTCTGCAAGTCAACCTCTACCGTCTCTATTATGGTATCGCCAATCCTTGCCGACAATACCAGCGTGTTCTTTTTAAGGTAGTAGGAAGATGAGAATACGCAGATGTGCTGTGTGTTACCCTCCTGGCAGTATTCCTCTATGCTCTCAAGCACCTTCACCGATATTTCATTGTCGGAGATTACCAGACCGAAGAACTTGGATTTTAGAGCCTTGAACTGTTCCTCCTTCTCTTTCTCTCGGAGCAGTCTTTCCTCAGTTCTTCTGCGCTCGGCTTCCTCACGCTCCCGTCTGCGTCTGTCCTCTATCATTCGGCTCAATCTGTCGTGCGCCTCTATGAAATCTTCGGGGCAGATGTTCTTGGGATTGCGGAGGTCTTTGCCGAGGTTCTTCAGCATCCGCAGATAGTCGCACCACATTCCTATGTTGTTGATATGATAGCGGTGGCGATTGGCGATAAGGTACGATGCCCAAAATTCATCCGCATTGTCGGGATTAGCAATAAAGTATTTCATTTCCTCAATCTCTCCGGCTTTCATCAGCGTCTCCATTCTTGGGTCGGCAAGCAGAGCCTTGAAAAGTCTGACGGGGGATATTCCGTAGAAATCGCCTTTGAAGCCGTTGCGTTTGAGTTGGGGTATTACCTTAATTCTCGGATAGACCTCACTCCATGCGACAACATCATCATACAGAGGGTTGTGCGGGCGTACCTCCATGTCGCTCCAATACGACCAGCAGTCGCAGTAATGGAAGGTAAATCCACGGAGCAGAGCCATGTCGGTAACTATGCCTTTCGGAGAAATCCACCTTTGTACGACCTCCTGACAATAGAGTTGTCTGACTTCTCCCTTACGGCTTTCGCTCGTTATCTGCGACACACGGATTACTTGAAAACCCTTGTGTGCTGTTATGACGCTGAAATATGCGGTTTCCTTATGGGTGCGTTTGCGGGTGTCCTTCACTTTCAGTTCAGTTCCGCAGTGAGGGCATTTGCAACCTGCGACAGTGTCGCAAAGATTGCCTTTCTCGCCTTTCCAAACGTGTCCGCAGTCGGAGCAGGTCATTGTCCCGCTATTGGTGCGATAGGCGAAATGCTCAAAGCAGTGGCGGTATGCCCATTTCTCTTGTGTCGCGGTTATGGGGTGCAGTGTGGAGGATAGTGCTGCCACTTGCTTTTGTAATGCTGTCTTGGGTTTCATAGCCGTAATGTTTTAGAGGTCAAAAAGACTGGGTTGTGCGATTTGGGGATTGTTCTCGGTGGTTTTCTTTTCGGTGGACTTGGGTCTGCGCATTTTCGCCATTTCCTCGTCACGGAGTTTGTTGATGGCGTCCTGCCGTGCCTGTTCTTTTTCTTCCTCGGTGAGTTCTACCGTATGGTTTACCACCACTTTGCAGTTGATTGGGTTGCCGACCTCAATCTCGCTTTCCTCCCAATAATGGACTGCCATTCCGAAGATTTCATCATCTGCAAAGCCGTTGCAACCGCTTTTCTGCACTTGGTTGATGATGTATGTAACGCAGTCATCCATTGATTTGGCTGGGTTTGCGAACTTGACGGCAAATAGGGCGTCATTCTCCGCGATGCCTTCAAGGTATTCTTTGATAGTGTCGTTGAAGGCTCGTGTGCCTCGGTTTTCTCTTGTGATTGCCATAGTCGTAAATGTTTTTAGAGTGTTAAAATCCAATAGATTACCCCGATTGCGGTAAGGATTGAAATGAGCCAGCCTATTCCCCTCAGTATGGGTCTTGCTATCGCCCACAACGCTATCCCGATAACCGCTCCGATGATGATTGCCACCACCTTGACCGCCCTTGTGATTATGCGGTAATGATAGGAGGATTGGCGAGCTTGCATTGACCTAATATCTTTATGTTTTCCTGTGGCTTTCATATCGGTGGGAGCTTTTTTTTAACCATGCGTCCAAAGACAGTGTGGTTGTATGAGTTGCTTGACACCTGAAAGGCGTGGGGCGGCAAAAGAGGGATGTTCGGGCCTTGATATAAAAAAATACGAGCCGACGCTGGAGGTCTGGAGATTTTTTATGCCAAAGCCAGAAGAATATCCCTTCGCCACACGTTAGGTTAAGGCAAGCAACGCGTACTGACCCACTTGTTGATGGTACGCCTTGTTGAGAAGGCTCCCCCGGATGAAAGACCATGAAAACATAAATCGTCGCCGGCCCGACGGTGGCGGCGATGGATTGGAACACTGAAAAAAGAAAATCGGTGCAGCCCCGCTAAAAAAGAAGTGTGCCGCAATGACGCGGATCTGAAAGACCCGTCATTACGGCACTGTTCTTTTCGGTGGATGCTGTTCAAGCGGTGAGTGAGGGGGCGGTCGTAAAAGTCCTTATCCGGCAATGCGTCCCGGAACACGGACGACAGCCATTCAGTCTTATGGTGACGGCAGCGTCCCCGATGCCATTCCATAAGGCGATGGCCGTTGTTGGTGTTCAGCATTGCCCATAGGCGTGATGCGGTCAACGGGTGTCAGTGGACTTGTCCACCGTCACTTGTTGACGGCATATCGCCGCAGACACGGCAGACCGCCCCGTCTCTCACCACTTTCTATTTATGATTCTATGATAGCTCGTATTTTCTTGGAATAGTCAAAAATTATCCCTAATTTTGTAGCCAACTTACGTAAGTAGGTCGAATTTTAGAAAAATAGCCAAATGATACGAGAATTCTGGACAGAAAATTATCTTTCCATCCGAGACCGTCAATGCTTGAACTTTGAGGCGGTCGGTGACAGCCGTGATTGGATAGGAGCTGAGGTTACCGATGGAATGTCACTTAACAAAGTAGGGGTAATATTCGGTCCCAACGCTTCAGGAAAGTCAAATATGCTGAAGGCATTGAAGAATGTATTCAGACTGCTTTTCATATCCTCAGACAACAGAAACAAGCCGGTATGTTCAGAGGCTCCGTTTGCGCTGACTGCTGACAAACCAACGCGGATGTACGTATCTTTCTATGCCGACAGCATACGCTATGATTATACAATAGTTTATACCATTGACCGTATTATTAGGGAGGAGCTGTTGTATTATCCTAAAAAGAGCAAGTCGTTATTTTATGAAAGGGACTATACAGGAGCCGACAGCCAGTGCCGGATCAAATTCGGAACCAGCGTTGGGATAAAAGGTCGTACTCTTGACACTCTTATGGAGAATACCCTCAATAACCATTCCGTACTATCGACTTATGGGAAAGTGGCTTTGGCGGAGGATGCCTTGAAGTTGGCGACTCTTTATAACTGGATCAAAACGCATATTCATGGAATTGCAGACAACGAACCAGAACTCTCCCAACTCTTGAAAGAAGTCGAGGAAAATCCCCGGAAGAAAAGGTTTTTCCTTGAAATGCTGAAGAAAGCCGATTTCAACATAACGGGCTTTTCTGTGGTATCAAATGGAGATTCAGAAAAGGTGGAATTCGTCAACTCATCAAACGATGGTGTCTTTAGCTTGTCCGAAGCCACACAATCATCAGGCACCATCAAGTATCTGCAAGACCTTAGGTATCTCTATGATGCAATTTCGGGAGAACATATATATATGCTTGACGAACTTGGCGAAGATCTCCATTATGACCTCCTGTTCTATTATATGCAGGTGTTTATTGCCAATTCCGGCAAATCGCAACTATTCTTCACATCACAGGAAATGACGCTGCTTTCGGAGGATCTTTTCAATGATAACCGTCAGACCATCTGGTTTGTAGAAAAATCAGCAGAAACAGCATCTTCTGAATATACACGTGCCGACAAGCTGGGATTGCACAAAAATAATTCGCTATACAATGCCTATCGCATCGGTAAGTTCGGAGCGAAACCGGTTCTGGGTTCTCCTTTCATAAATCTTGATTGAGCCATGCCGAAAGTAAAACGCATTACTACTGTAATCATAGGGGAAGGTCCGACAGAGTATTTCTATCTTAATTCCTTGAAGGATGAATTCAGGGAATTACAGAATATCAAGCCTGATTTTCCAAAAAACACAAGCCTTAGGGAATTGGAAAGGTCAATTGAAGAAGCCGTGTCAATGGGTTATGACAGGATTTTTTGTCTTATTGATATGGACAATAAGAAAAAGGATGCAAAAAGCCTTTCAGATTATCAGAAATTGAAAAATAAATTCCACGGGAAAAGGGTGTCCAAACCCTCAAAAGGCATATCTTACGAGATAACCTTTATTGAGACCGACAGATGCACCGAGTTGTTTTTTCTCTACTATTTTCGATATACCGGGCAGCCTTACAGCGAATCAAAAGATATAGAGAACGAACTTGCCAGAATTTGCGGCTATGAGAAATCAAAGCACTTTTTCTCTACCCATCCGTTACATCAATATTTTCAAAGACAGGGAGGCAGTCTTAAAGAAGCCATAGCAAATTCGAATAAATCCGTGGATAGCCTGAGGCGAGGCTACCGTAATTATACTTATTCCGAAATAGGCGTAATGCTCAAGGAGCTTGGATTGATTCCATAATTTAGGCAATCTTGTCAACCTATAACGGTAATGTAGGACTGCCATAAGTAGAGGCTTCGGTCATAAGGAATCTAAATACTCATCCTCTAATAGGGAAGATTACCACTCATCTTCTTTCAGGAATATTTTAAGGGCAAAAATATGTTTGTATTTTTGTTTGTATGCCTAAATTTGTTTGTATGGGAATATTCCTGAATGGCGTTTTAAGGCCTCAAACGGCGAAATATGTTTGTATTTAGGTCGGTCAACAATGGTTAAATAACTGAAACACAGTGTTAAAACTGTTCTTCAACGAGGACGAGTATTAAGCAGAAATTTCAACGTAAATACCTGATAATCAATGGTCAAACAAAATATAATTTGTTTGGCCATTGGTGTTTTATAGCCCCAAATAGCGTGGTTTGTTTGGCTAAAATCCGATTTTTTAGAGGAAATATTGAGTTTGTTTGTATATAAATCAGTCATTAATCGGAGATGTGGGAATATTGGGAAATACAAACAAATAGGCGACTGTTTTCAACTTATCGGCACAATAAATCCCCAATAAAGTCCCTATACATTCAATATATCGATATCGAACACCAATAATTTCCATTAAAATGTTATTGACATCGCAACCCCTCCTTCGTGTCTTGAAGCATAGGGTGCGAGAAAAATGTTTTTATTATATTGTTTGCGAAAGAATGTCTTTGAAATTACGGGATATAACCAATAGGCTGCCTGAACGCTGAGAATGCCGATTCCTGCGCCCGCCATCACATCTGTCAGCCAATGACGGTTGTTATACATACGGAGGAATCCTGTTCCGGCGGCAACGACATATCCGGCGACACCTATCCATGGAGATGTGTTCCAATACTCGCGCCGTAACAGTTCCGCCCCTGCAAATGCAGTGGCCGTGTGGCCCGAAGGAAAGGAATTCCGGCTACTGCCGTCGGGACGCTCGACTTTTGTCAAACTTTTAATGCCATATACCGAAATCCCGGTCAGGAGATATGCTGTTCCGGCTATGATGGTCATGTCCGCGTATCCGTGCAGACTCCTGACACCGCACAACTTCAATCCGTATGTGGCGGCAAGCGGAGCGAATTGGGTGAAATCATCCACTGTCAGCTGCGAATGAGGATGTTCTTGCAATTCATCACGAGTTTCCGTATTCTGAAATTTCAACCAGTCGCTTTCCAGCCCGATGAATCCGACACCTATAAGCGTAGCAGGGACAACGAGTTGCAACGGTTTGAATTTGTAAGGATTCTTCGGCCCAACATTTGTGTTCATTGCACGGTCGGGAATAGAGTCTGTCATAGTTACGATACTGTCACCGGATACCGGTATTGAATCCAATGACATGGGTTCAGACGCATTTGCCTGAGCTATAAAACCAGTCCAAAAGCAAATAGCCAATAGTATTGAAGTTTTCATACTGAGAATGTTGCGATTTTGCGTGGAAAAATGATTACACCGATTACAGCCGCC
>ENA-OYYZ01001104-OYYZ01001104.1-human-gut-metagenome-genome-assembly--contig:-NODE-1104-length-12297-cov-4.863421_pt1 | contig 12297 bp, 2 predicted proteins | sample MGYA00243256_ERZ653463 | MGnify/ENA primary metagenome ERZ653463 (study PRJEB26926, sample SAMN06165173) | human gut metagenome | biome: ENVO:00009003; feature: ENVO:2100002; material: ENVO:00002003... | reverse complement strand
GAGATTTCTGCCTGTCTCGTGGGCTCGGAGATGTGTATAAGAGACAGCAGTAAACCTGTTTTCCTCGGCGGTGAACGGGTTTTTGGCCTATCTGGGCCTGTGGGAGCTGCAGGCCCTGCCCCGGGCCCATGCCCCCGGAGAGAAAGAACAGCCCGAGCTTTCCCGGAAAGAGTACCTGCGGCTGCTGGCCGCCGCAGGGGCCCTGGGAAAGAGAAGGGCGTACATGCTGGTCAAGGCTTTTGCCGCCACAGGGGTGGCCGTGCAGGAACTTCCCCTGCTGACGGTGGAGGCTGTGAAAAGCGGGGTGGTCCATCTGCCCAAACGAACATTGCGGCTCTGTCCCTGCCTGCAAACGGAGCTGCTGCACTACGCCCAGGACACAGGGGTGCCCGCGGGGCCGGTATTCGTCACCCGGCGGGGCAAGCCCCTGAACCGCACCACCGTGACGGCCAACATTCAGCAGTTAGCCCGCCAGGCTCAGGTGGCCCCGGAGAAGTGCAATCCCCGGTGTTTGCGCAAGCTGTTCTTCTCCACTCAGGAGGATTTTCAGCGGGACGTGGCCCGGCTGGTAGAGAGGGCCCACCACCAGCTGCTGGAACAGGAACAGCTGGCAGTGGGCTGGGAGGAAGCCTTCAGCGAAGAACGCTGATTTTTCATAGATCAAAAGCGGACCCGGCCGGGGCGCCGCAGGATTCCAGGAAAGGAAGGAAGAACCATGAAGAAAATGTGGAAACGCTTTGTAAGCCTGCTGCTGGCCTGCACCCTGCTGGCCGGTATGCTGCCCTTGAGCGCCAGTGCGGCGAAGAAGCCGGAAAAGACAGATTGGATTACAAATATTATCACGGACTTAGTAAAACAAGGATATGAAGATACGATGCTACAAGGAACTGCTCCAATGCAAGTAGGCTCCTCGGATGTGTTTATGTATATGTATAAAAAAGGGTCATGGGTTGAGGATGATGAAGGTCATCAATCATATGTAAATGATCTGATTGTTATTTTCCAACCTGGAAACGGCGATGGAGACCATTCGATTCCTGATTACACGCAGCAGAATCCCCCCGGGTGGGGTGAGAGCAAGCCCAGTGCGGTTTATTTTGCTGACGGTGTAACTGGCATTGGCAATTACACTTTCGCCTCTCAACCGTCCTTAAACAATGTCGTCTTCCAGGACGCCTCTGATTTGACCTACATTGGCCAGCGCGCGTTTTATGACGACGACAACGCCGTCTTTACCGATGAGGGGAATGGGGACGGAACCACCCTTGACCTCTCTAATGTGAATAAGATGGGCGAGTATGCCTTCTACAACTGCGATAAGCTCACCGGCGTGAAGCTGGGCGGCAGTATCATGGCGGTGGAGACGGTTGAGGGGAAAACGGAAAAGATAGAGAACAAGATCCCCAACAACGCGTTTAACAATTCTGGGCTGCAGACGGTCACTATCCCCGATGGGATTGTGCACATCGGCGATGGCGCGTTTGGCCATACCAGCCTAAGTGCGGTTGGAGAACTGGTGTTGCCCAGTGGCTTGCAGACCATTGGCGACAACGCCTTTGTCGCGACCATGGGAGAGGGAAATACTAGCTCCGGCATCACCTCTCTGACCATTCCCAGCACTGTGACCTCCATTGGCACGGACGCCTTTTCCGGCCGGCGCAATCTGCAAACCGTTACGGTGGAGGATGATGGAAAAGAGGGAGCACAGCTTACCCTGGGCCATGGCGCCTTTGGCACGAATGAGTTTACGGCGTATTCCGAACAGGGCTCTATTACAGATGCCGCAGGGACCACATATCATGGTTTGCTGGGCACGACTTTCTACCTGCCCGCGGATTTGGTCACCACATTTAGAAATGGCGAAAATTGTTTTACGGGCGATATCTCTCCTATGGAGTATGTGGATACTGTCGAGCCCACCTGTACAACGAACGGATATCATATATATAGGACGACCATTTCGGGAGCCATTTCAGGGGAAGGGCAACCAGTGGTAGTGACATATCATGTTCCGTTGCAGATGCTGGGGCATGACTATCAATTTTCTGAAAAAATTCCTGCTACCTGTGAAACAGACTCCTATGATTTATATGTGTGTTCCCATGACAGTAGTCATACGGAAAATCGTAATGTTGGGAACGAGAGCGGCCCTAAAGGCCATAACTATCTGTTAACTGATGTTGAAAACTTGGATATGGGTGATGGCTCTGCAACTACTTTTACCTGGACGTGCCAAAAACAGGAACATGATGATAGCAGAGATACGCGGAAAAAAGAGGTAAAAATTTCTATCAACCCTACTGCTGTCCAGGCGGATACCACCATGACCTATGGTGAGTTGGTAATGCCCACAGTGACAAGCGGCACTCTCGCTCTGGCGAGCAGTGTGGATGAAGATAAGGAATTGACCACTGAAGTTCAGTCAGTACCTGTGGTCTTTACCCCTGACTCCGTGACATACGCAGGCTATACTGGTATGGGCGCCGTCAGCGGATTTGGTGGTGTGGAGTTGACCTTGAAGGTCGACGTAAATAAAGCTGAGTTGGATTTCTCTGACGTAAACTTCGGAAACACCCGTGTGTTTGTAAACTCTACAGCTTCGGAGGGGACGCCAATAACTGTGTACCGCGGTTCCCTGCCAGAGGATGTAACTGATGGACCCCCCCTGTATTCAAATGACACAGGGTACAACAAAAATACACCCCCTCCCCGAAATAGCACATGGTCAGGTACGGTCTCCGTCACATTTACCTATGATCCTAATAAATATGAGGTGGATACCGAGAAAAAGCCAGGGGCTAATTACACGTTCGATACGAGTGAAGAGGGCCAAGTGACGATCACTCATCCCTATGTGATCGTGGAACAAAGTATGAATGACCTAGCGGCTGCACCCATTAGGTCGTTGACATATAAAGCCAATACGCCGCAAGACACAGTACACCTGTCTGGCGTGCCATATTCGTCCACTGTTTCTTGGGAATGGGAGGAAGTTGGAAACCCGTCAAATAGTGGGGATGGAACTGAGATCAGTCCCAGTGATGAGAATGCTATGGATATCGCCCCCATTACGGATGCGGGTACGTATCGTGTTACCATTACGGTAGAAAAGGATGGTTTTACTTCTAAGACCTTAGCTCCCATAACCGTAACCATTGCGAAAGCGCCAGTGATGACTCCCACGGCGGTTCCCGATTTGCAGTATAAAGGTGTAGAGCAGAGGGGATTGCAAGAGCCCGCCCCGGATGCTCTCTACACGTATGTGGGTGGCAGCCAGCTGACGGGAACCAATGCGGGCCCCTACACAGCCACAGCCCAATTGAAAGACTCGGAGAACTATCGGTGGTCTACGGGCGATAGCGATGGGGATGGGACGGTGGAAATTTCCTGGAACATTGCCAAGCGGCGGGTGATTGAGACAAGTATCAATAGCGTGTATAAAGACCAAACTACGCCGTTTACTGGAACACCAATCACTGCAGTTAGTCCACCTTCTTCAACGTCTTCTGGTTTCTTCGATGTGGAATATGACGACGAAGGCAACTTAGTAGGAAAAATAAAGGGTACGGAGACAGTTGCGTTTAAAATTAGCCATGCCCAAGAAACAAATGCTGAAACATATACTGTAATAGCCAGCATTGAGGATTTTGCCAATTTCTGTTGGCAGAATCATCCGTATGATGAAGATGTAACCCTTGGCACATGGACCATTGGCAAATTGCAGATAAACGCTCCCACGATCACTGCGGAGGGCGCCACCTATACTGGCGGGGCCTATGCTGGAAAGGTAACTCTTGTACATTCCGATTCTTCCGAAGGCATTATTGATTTGGAGAAAACCAAACCCAATATACGTTATTATACCCAGCGAACCGGTGGGAACGGCGGGGATGCACCCGTCAATGCGGGGACCTACTTTGCGGGGGTTGAAAACTGGGTGTTTGAGAAGGATAAGATTCCTGGAAACTATACCATTCTTGGTGGTCAGCGCGGTGCATTTACTATCAGTAAAGCCCCATTGACTCTGACGGCGCCCATAGAGAATCTTTCCGTCACATATACGGGAAGCGACCAAACTGTGCCACCTCCAACTGTGGAGGGCCTGCAGGGAGATGATACCGCAAGCGATTATTCCTTGGTCTATACATACACCATTGGAGAGAGTGAAGTCACACAGAACCAGACAGGGGAATTGAAGTTGAGCCAAGTAGGCACATACAATATTTCCGTTTCTGTTTCTCAGGAGTGCACGAATTATACCTCCAACACAGTAAAATATGATTTTACGATTTCTACGGCTAATCAAACCGTAAAGCTGACAGGCGACGGCTTGCAGGGTGATGGTTCTGCAGATGCCCCCTATACCATCTCCAAAACCCTAGGCGACGATCCCTTTACCGTAACGGGCAAGGGGTATGTGAATGATGTCGTGGTTAACGAAGATGACATCGGCTATGAGGTTACTGGGGGAGACACCCAGAACCCTGTAGTAAAGGTTGACGCAAACAGCGGCCAAGTCACCCTTTTGCGGGCGGGGAGCGCCACCATCACCGTCACGGCGGAAGGCAGCGCGAACTACGGAGAGGCCACTGCCACCTACACCATTACGGTGGACAAGGGCACGCCGGTAGTTACCGTGAAAATGCCTACAGGCGGCAGTGCAGATAACACCTACCCCTATACGGGGAAAGCATTGACCTTTGACGCAACGGTGACTGGTGCGCCGGATGCAGTGGAGCCTGTGAAGGAGGAGAAGGTTTCCTTTAAGTTCTACCAAGATAACAATGGCAGTGTGGGCGAGGAAATTTCGGATGGCCAACCCACCGAAATCGGCACCTATTGGGTAGAGGCTGTTTACGCTGGCGATGACAACTACAACGATGAGACCAGCGAGCCAGTACAATTCACCATCAGCCCCGCCGCGCTGAAAGTAGAAGCCACAGGCTACTCCCGCACCTACGATGGCGGCGAACATGACCCAGCGGCCATCACGGTTACGGGTGTGGATGAAAAGACCTTTACGGAAGATGATTACACCGTTTCCTACATCGAAAAGGGTAGCGATGGAGAAGCGAAACCTGATGTTGATAATCCGAACTGGAATCCTGGCCTCAAAGTCAAAGACGTAGCGCACAGCGGGGACTATTGGATCAAAGTTGTAATCGACGGTGATGACAGCTACAACGCCTACATAGGAAGCGTTAAGGTTACCATTAACCCCAAGCCTCTCACCGTGACAAAGACTGTCAAACCCACCAAAGAATATGATGGTACAGTTGATGCAACGAAGAATGTAACATTTCAAAGCATCAATACAGGTATCGTGGGAGAGACAGTAACGGCTATGGTTACTCAGGCTGAATACAATTCTCCCAATGTAAGTGACGCTGAATATATTACAATCACTTATCATTTGACAGCAGTGGAAGACACCACTAAGCTTGAGAATTACACCCTTGAAGAAGGCGGAGATCCAATTTCCGGTGACTCGACCACAGAAATCGAGGGCGGAGACGATGTGGCTATTACCCCTAAACCGATAGACGTTGCCATTACCAACAAAGAGAAGGTTTACGATGGTAAGGAGGCTGCAGTCACTTCTGAAAAGGAGACGGATTGGACTGTTGATGAGGATGACTTGTGTGAGCTTACGCCTGGCACCAAAGACAACCTCGGTATCACCCTCTCCATCGCTTCCGGCTCCAAGGATGCCGGCACCTATGCCATCACCGGTAAATGGACCAACAAAAACTATGAGGTGACCTTCACCGGCAGCTGGAAGGGCGAAGAGAACAAGGGCAAAGCCGGCACCTATACCATCGACCCCCGGCCTATCAAGGTAGAAATCGGCAATGCCGAAGGCTTCTATGGGGATGCGCCGGATGTGACAATGGGTGATAAGGTAATCTTGGAAGATGTCACCAATACGGAAGATGTCTCTGAGGACGGCTTGGTACAAGGAGAAAATATCCATACTGTCTTTACAAGGTTGACGCTCAGAACGAATGCAATCGATACGAGCCCTGTGGGAAGCTATAGAATCTATCCCGTGAATAACGATTCTCAGATTCAAGCGCCGACAACTCCCACCCAGCTTGGCAACTACGAGGTGACCTTCACCAATGAGGGCACCTACACCGTAAAGCAGCGGCCGATTACCATTACCATTGAGGACCACAGCAGTGTGTACGGCGCGGAGATTGATGATGGAATTACCACATCTCTTTCCGGTACGGACTACACGGTGGCTATTACGGAAGGAAATACGGTTACCACTGATGGTGCTATCGTCAATGGAGATGATTTGGGCATTGCCCTATTCACCACTGCGAAGAAGGGAGATAATGCAGGAACGTATTCCATCAGTGGAAAGGTTTCTGACGGGGATGTCTCAGAGAATTACAGTATTACTTGGGCCGGTGAGACATCGTGGAACGGAAGCGACCAGGATTCCACTGCGGCAGATTCTGCAAAGGGCACATATACCATTGATAAGGCTCAGTTAAAAGTGTCTGTAAAGAGGAGCGATATTTATGCGCAGTATGGTGAGGAAATCTCTAATCCCGTGACGTTCACAAACGAAAGTACTGGCCAAAAGATTGCCTCAGATGCCTCTGATTACACCGCCCTTTCACAGGCAATTACCTATGGGATGGAACCCCAAGGCGGTTTGACACAGGTGGAAGGTTCTCAAAAGGCGGAAGGAAAATTCACAGTCGCAGTGACGCAGCAGATGGTAACTGTTACAGTAAACGTTGCAGCAACAGAGAATTATGAGGCGGCAACAGCGATCACCTATCGTGTCCACGCTTCTGCTTCTGGTAGTCTGGATGTCAGTCTTCCTTTTGCGGACCTAACCTACAATGGTCAGCCGCAGCAATTGCTTGCGCAAGCCCCCGAATTACCCGATGGCGTCTACATTCGTTATAAAGTGGGCGAGAAAGGAACTTGGACAAAATACAGCGACGAAGCCCCCAATAACTGGCAGAGCCTTGTGGGCACCGGTGCCGGCGATTATACTGTGTACTGGGAGACTAAGGCCGGCGGCAACTATAATGCCTCCAGTGGCCACGAGACAACCGAGATCAAAAAGGCAGATTTGAGCGTAACCTATAAGGGCCTGAATGATAGTGAAGTAATCTTGGTTCTCAGCGAAATGGGAGACACCTACACTATCCCGCTGGATCTGACTGGCAACAAAGGCTATACGCATAGCAATGGCGATGGTGTTACATTCCTCAGCGGAAATACCGATGTAGCGATTGCCAAAAATTCTACTGCGACGCTGGAACTGCGTGGCGTAGCGGGCGAGGCGAAGATTACCATTAACTGCCCTGGTGACAACAACTACAACCCGGGGACCTTTACCTTCACTGTCACAGTCACAGACCAGAAAGCCGAAATTAAGTACAATGTAACTGGTACAACGACGACCTATAACGGCCAGCCCCAGACCATTGCAGTGAAGGTGAGCGAGCCTGATTCCGGTGCTACCGTGATGTATTGGAACGAAAAAGCCAGTGCGTATGATCTGTCCGAGCCGCCCGCCTATACGGATGTGCAAGCCGGCGGATATCCCATCAAGTTCCAAATCACCGCCCCGGGCTATGAGGCAGTGACCGACGAAGCCACACTGAAAATCGAGCCCAAGGATATCAGCCAGTGCAAGGTTGAAGGTATTGCCGAAAGCTACACCTATGTGGGGCATCAAATAGTACCCGAAACGGTGGCGGTGGTGGATGGCTCTGTTATTCTGACAAAGGACACCGACTACACCCTAGAATATGGTGCTAACCAAGAGGTAGGCGAGGACACCGGCACCGTGACCATCAAAGGCAAGGGCAACTATACGGGAAAAGTCACCGAGTATTTTGATATCATTCCTGTGGATGGCAGTAGCGGTATAACTGCGTCTATCGCTCCCAACTTTGGTACCTATGACCCAGATGCCTCTGTTACCGCTGAAGTGACAGTGACTCACCAGACAGGGTCTGATAGCCACAACGTCGATTTGACAGCGACGAATGCAGAGTATACGATCTCTGCTACAGACCTTGTAACTGGGCAGGCGATTACCGACCACGGCGCCACGGGCACTGGCGATACACTGACCTTTACCAAGCCCGCCATCTATGACATTACCCTTACGCTGACCGGCGACCACCAGGGAGAGTTCCGTCTCAGCTACACGCTGCTGCCTCTCAGCAACGATGACGGCGACCTGACCCTGACAGTGGACGATGAGACTCAGAAGGTGTTTACCTACGGCGACCAAATCCTGGAAGAAGAAGCGACCATTAAGGTTACGGCTAATAGCACCGATGTGACAGACCAGTGCACCCTGACTTACGAATACACCGGATTTGATCAGACCACTGCATCTGGAGATTACAGTTCCAGTGTGCTGGAAAATGCTGGTGTATACACTGTAACGGCTACGCCTAAGGATGGAAGCGCCATCACAGGCACGGGCACCTTCACCTTCCTCATCCTCCAGCGGGATTTGGCGGAAGCTGACCTGACGGTGGAAGATAGCGGCCTGGTCTACAACCAGAATGCCCAGACGCCTTCTTTCACCGTTGCAGTAACCGGCAACCCCACTGCGGATGACTACGAAGTCGCCTACTACAACAACGTGAACGCTTCCGATGATGGTGCCAAAGCGGTGGTTACCGCCACGGGCAACAACTTCACGGGAAGCAACACGGAGAACTTCTCCATCGCTCCCAAGAAAATCACGGCTGAGATGGTGAAGGAAATCCCCGAGCAGTATTATACGGGGAGTGCGGTAATCCCGCCGGTGACCATCACGGACGGCGAATACACCCTGATTCTGGGCTACGACTACACCACGGCCTGTGATGCCATCGGGCCTGGCACTGCCACTGTGACCATTGAAGGCAAGGGCAACTACACCAGTGAAGTGGAGAAGACCTTCACCATCACAAGCGGGGGCGCCCCCGCGCCTACAAATCAGTTTGATTTGACAGTCACGCCCAACCAGTGGACCTGGGAGGATGACTTGACCGGTCTCGACCTGAGCGTCACCTTTGGCGAGGGAACCACGCTCACCCTTGGCACCAACTACACCCTGAACGTGAAGGGAGGGGAGGTTGATCAGAACTTTACCGGCGGCGCGGACGAAGGCAGTCCTGTGGACTTCATCAAGAGCCTGAAGCCCGGCACCTACACCATCACCGCCACGGGCACGAACGCTTACAAGGACTCTAAGGACACCGAGACCGTGACGGTCAAGAAGATCCAGCCTGAACTGACGGTGACGGCTGCTCCCGAAACGCTCTCCGGCGGCGGGAAGGTGACCCTGACCCTGAAGGGCGAGAAGCTGCCCGCTTTTGCGGAAGGGCAAGACCTGAGCAGCCTGCTTACCGCAAGCGCAAAGGACGAGAAGAATGCCCCCGATCTTAGCGAGCTGGAATGGGAAACTGATGAGCAAACCGGTGTAATGACGGCGGAGCTCACCCTGCCCAACACCAGCGAGACCTACACCTTCACGCTGACCTTTACCGGCAACGAGTACTACGAAGCTGCCACGGCCAGCGAGCAGGTCGTGGTGGCCCAGCAGATCATCAGCGGCGGCGGTGGCGGCCCTGTGGAGGACCAGCCCGCCAACCCGGATGACACCGGCGTCTCCGACTGGCTGAACACCAAGGAGCACCTGGCCTATCTGGCCGGCTATCCCGGCGGCATCTTTGGCCCGGACCAGAACATGACCCGCGCCGAGGCCGCTCAGATGTTCTACAACCTGCTTCTGGAGAAGGACGTGGAGATCACCGTGGAGTTTGAGGACGTCCCGGCGGACGCCTGGTACGCCAAGCCTGTGAACACCCTGGCATCCCTGGGCATTCTCAGCGGCGTGGGGAACGGCCGGTTCGACCCGGAGCGCTCCATCACCCGGGCGGAGTTCACCGTCATCGCCATGAAGTTCGCCAACACCAGCGGCGGCGGAGTGAATATCTTCTCCGATGTGAATGAGGACGACTGGTTCTACAGCGCTGTGGTGGATTCCACCCAGTACGGATGGATCAACGGCTATCCCGACGGCACCTTCCGCCCGGAGGCCACCATCTCCCGGGCCGAGGTGACGGTCATCGTCAACCACATGCTGGGCCGCGCGGCGGACCGCCCCTATGTGATCGCCCACGAGGAAGAGCTCAACACCTTCGGCGATGTAAACCGTGGACACTGGGGCTACTTCCACATAGCGGAGGCCACCAACGCCCACGAGTACCACACGGAGGACGGCACCGAAAGCTGGACCGGACTTTCCTAAAAACAGACTTATATTGAAAGCGAGGGGAGGGGCGAAAGCCCCTCCCTTTGCTGTGCCCCGCGGTCTCTGGAATTTGTTTTGAAAAGGGGGAATTTCCCCCTTTCCAGCGGCGCGCTTCTCCGGTATAATAAGGGAAAATCAACACCCGGCGGCATTCCCCCAGAAAAGCTGGGGGCACTGCCGCAGCACGGGAGAGGAGTCGATTGAAATGCTGAAACCATTGACGTACACCCCCTTTACCACCGGGGAGCTGAAGCCCGCGGGATGGCTGAAAAAGCAGCTGGAGATCCAGGCGGCGGGCCTGAGCGGCCACCTGGACAAGATCTGGCCCGATGTCCGGGACAGCCGATGGATCGGCGGGGAACAAGAGGGATGGGAGCGGGTCCCCTATTGGCTGGACGGCTTCATCCCCTTGGCATGGCTGTTGGAGGACGAGGACATGAAGGCCCGGGCCAAGCGGTATATCGACGCCATCCTGGCCCAGCAGCAGGAGGATGGCTGGCTGTGCCCCTGCACCCAGCAGGAGCGGGACCGCTATGTCATGTGGGCCCTGTTCCTGATCTGCAAGGTGCTGGTGGTCTATCACGACTGCACCCAGGACGAGCGCGTCGAGGAGGCCGTTTACCGGGCGCTGAAAAATTTCCACGTCCACATGGAGCACCACACCCTGTTCGACTGGGCGGCCTCCCGTTGGTTCGAGTGCCTCATCCCCATTTTCTGGCTGTACGAGCGGCGCCCGGAGGAGTGGCTGATGGACCTGGCCTACTCCCTGCGGGTGGAGGGCTTCAACTACGAGGAGCTCTACCGCCGGTGGCGGCTCTCCAGGCCAGAGCGCAAGTGGACCCAGGTCTCCCATGTGGTGAACCTGGCCATGTCCCTGAAGGCCGGGGCGCTGTATTCCCGCGTCACCGGGGAGGACCCCAACGCCATGGCCAAGGAGGCCTACGCCCTGCTGCAGCGGGACCACGGCATGGCCTGCGGCCACTTCACCGGGGACGAGTGCCTCTCCGGCACCAGCCCCATCCAGGGCAGCGAGTGCTGCTCTGTGGTGGAGGCCATGTACTCCTACGAGCACCTGCTCTCCATCACCGGGGACCCCCAGTGGGGGGACCTGGCGGAGGCGCTGGCCTTCAACGCCCTGCCCGCCACCCTGAGCCCCGACATGTGGACCCACCAGTACGACCAGCAGACCAACCAGGTGTGCTGTACCCGCCTGCCGGAGGACCATGTGGTGTTCCGCACCAATTCCGGGGAGTCCCACCTCTTTGGCCTGGAGCCCAATTTCGGCTGCTGCACCGCCAACTTCAACCAGGGCTGGCCCAAGCTGGCCCTCTCCACCTTCATGCGCTCCCAGAAGGGGCTGGCCTCTGTGATCTTGGCCCCCTCGGTGGTGTCCTGCCAAATCGGGGAGGCCCGCGTCACCTGCGAGCTGCGGACCGATTACCCCTTCCGGGAGGCGCTGACCTATGTGGTCACCACCGACCGTCCGGTGCGGTTCCCCCTGTCCATCCGCATCCCCGGCACCGTGATATCCGCTGTGGTGGATGGGGCCCAGGCCCAGCCCGGCGCCTTCTTCACGGTGGAGCGGGAGTGGAGCGGCACTCAGCAGGTGCAGGTGTCCTTCACCATGGAGGCCCGGCTGGAGGAGCGCCCCAACGGCCTGTACTGCGTCAAGCGGGGGCCCCTGCTGTACTCCGTGGCCATTGAGGAGGAGTGGACGCCCCTGGAGTATGTGCGGGACGGGGTGGAACGGAAATTCCCCTACTGCGATTACGAGGTCCGCCCCCTCTCCAAGTGGAACTACGCCTTCGCGGACGGCCAGTTCACTGTGGAGGAGCGGGAAGATTGGGAGGCGCCCTTCTCCACAGAACGCCCGCCCATTTCCATGACCGGCAGCTTTGTGGAGATCGACTGGGGCTTTGACAACGGCCTTTGTCACCAGGTGCCGGACAGCCGCGTCCCCCTGACCCCGCCCCAGAACTGTCTCTTATACACATCTCCGAGCC
>ENA-OYYZ01001097-OYYZ01001097.1-human-gut-metagenome-genome-assembly--contig:-NODE-1097-length-12343-cov-4.236491_pt1 | contig 12343 bp, 10 predicted proteins | sample MGYA00243256_ERZ653463 | MGnify/ENA primary metagenome ERZ653463 (study PRJEB26926, sample SAMN06165173) | human gut metagenome | biome: ENVO:00009003; feature: ENVO:2100002; material: ENVO:00002003... | reverse complement strand
GACGGCCCTCTCCCTTTTTCAGTGTAACCACTGCAAGACTCATAGTTTTTCTCCTTTCGGATCCTTCTCTTTTGGTTTTCAAAGTTATATCTGAGATAAAAAACTCTTTTTATTTTAGCACAGAAAGATATGGATTTCCAGCTTTTCACAATCTCTTCACAGCACAGTTTCCTCTAAAGGGACAAAAAGGATGCCTCCCCAAAGGAGACATCCTCATCTTGCATCGCTGTTTTTTATCTTTAGTAAGTTTCTTCTGTAGTTCCATCTTCAGAATTTGCTTCTGTATTTTCGTCAGTTCCGGCTTCTGCGGTATCTGTGGAAGTATCTTCAGATGTAGCTTCTCCATAAAGGTTTGCAAAGAACTTCATTGTATCATCATACAGTTTCTGTCTTACTTCAGCATCTACATTTACAAGCAGATCATCATCTACAATTTCTGTATCAATGCTGAAGACTGTCTTCATCTCTTTATCCAGTACGTTCAGCTCAGCTGAGAAGTATTTGTCTGTGTCTGCCGGTACATAAGAAGCCCCTGCATCATTTAATACTTTGATATAGGTTTCCAGAACTTTTTTGCTGAGTTTGGAAGCCACATCCTGATCAAGTGTTACCGGAAGTTCTGTCACATTCGGTACAATGCTCTGAAGTACAGCAAGATCTCCCTCATATTCTCCCTTACAGAACTGCTGTGCCTGCTCAAATTTTGCTTTGCCTTCTTCTGTCAGTGTTTCTGTATTCAGAGTATCTTCTGTAGAAGCATCTGTGTTTTCGTCTGTTCCTTCTGTGGAACCATCTGCATTTTCTGTTGTTCCATCTGCAGAAGTATCTGTATTTTCAGTGCTTCCATCCTCTGTTGCTGCTGGGATTTCTTCACTGCTGTTATCTGTACTGCTGTCTGTGCTTTCCTGAGGTGTGTCTTCTGTAGTTCCATCTGAACTTCCATCTGTATTTACGGTTCCGTCTTCTGTCGCATCCGGAATTCCTGTAGAACTGTCAGAACTGTCACTGCTCTCACCTGCATTGTTTGTATCTGCACCTGTCTGCTCTGCAAGTCCCGGATCCTCTGTAGATGTCTCTTTGACATTTCCGCCAAGCGCGCCACTGTCTACATTCGTTGTAATATCTTCACCGGTACCTTCATCAGCAACGTTGCTCTCGATCGGAGTTGGTGTAGGCTGCCCTTCTGCTTCTGCTTTGCTCTGTTCCAGATTCTGCTGAATATTTGCAAGAGTCTGTTTCATTTCCTGAATATCATAATTCTGCTGTGCGATCTGCTGAAGCAGTGATACGATCGTGTCGATCTCATCCTGACTTAAGCTTACACCATTCTGCTCAGCGATATTATATACAATATTGTAGATTTCATCTGCATTCTGAATATTGTCACCAATGATCTGCATCTTTGCCTGGTTGATGATATTGGTTGCATTATCCTGTCCAACCTGCTGAGCCACATCACCTGTAACTACAACTTCTTTGGCTGCAAGGTCTTTCTTGGTAGAATCCAGTTCCTGTCCACTTGCAGACTCGTATGCTTTCATGACACCGGTAAGTGCACCAGTACCGGATACTTCATACGGGCATGCGGCAACAACTTCACAGTTCGTTACTCCTGCTGTAGAAAGTGCTGTTGCGATCATATTACATGTTACATAATTCAGATTGGCTGTACGCACCTTGATGCCGCCGGACTGTGTAGGTTTTACATAGGCACAGCTCAGTGTTCTCGTTCCAATCTGTTCACTTGGGATATATTTGCCAAGCAGATCATGCTCATCCTGGTTGGTAACACTGATAACCTGCACCTGGCTCGCATCTGCCTTGAAATAATTCATCATTGTATTTTTCTGTTCGTCAGTAAGATCCGCTCCAAGTGTAACTACCTTTGACGCATCTGCCATTGCAGGAATCGGTGTGCTGACTGCCAGACACATACTGCAGAGCATTGCAACGATAACGCTTCTTTTCTTCATATCTTCATCCTCCATTGTTCACGCCGACAGAAAATCCGAGTATCTTCCGACCGGCAATTACATCTTCTTTTTAATATCCAGTATTATAACATACATTCTGCCATAATTGTATTTTTTATTTTCTGATACCAGACAGAATCATGAGCATGTACAGCACAAAACAATTTTCAGATATCATATTACTTCCATAAATACCTGGATCGTACCGCCACATACGAGTCCTTCCTCTTCTGCCTGTGAAGCAGTCATATCTACTGTAAAGATCTGACCCTGTGCACTCTCTTCATGAAGCATTCGCAAACAGAGATGCTGTACTTCACTTTCCATGCATCCGCCTCCGATCGTTCCTATGATTCTTCCATCTTCAAGGACCAGCATCTTTGTTCCAATGCCTCTGGGTGCTGAACCTCTTCTTGCAACGATCGTCGCAAGTGCCTTCTTTGTGTCCGGCTCCTTCTCACCAGTCAGATAGTCCAGCAGTTCTGCGTCATAACCACTCGTCTTACGCACACTGTTTTTCTCTTTGATCAGTTCTGAAACAATGGAGACTGCAATTTCCTCCGGTGTTTCTGCATGGATATCAAGTCCTACCGGTGTATGTATCTCATCCAGAACCTTTCTGTCAAAACCATCTTCCTCCATCTGTTTTTTCAGAAGAGCCGATCTTCCTCTGCTTGCCATCATTCCGACATAAGCATAGGGTTTCTTCAAAATTGCCTCCAGACATACCCGATCATAACGATGCCCTCTGGTCACTATCAGAAAATACGTATCTTCACTTCCCGGAATCTGCTTCAGTGCATTTTCAAAACTGTCACAGATCACCTGATCCGCTCCTGCGCGTAGTGCTTCTCCTGCAAAACTCACACGGTCCTCCAGAACAGTCACCGTAAATCCAACTTTTCCTGCCAGAAGGATCACCTGCTGTGCCACATGTCCCGCTCCACAGATTACCAGATGTGCCGGCTGTTTCAGTGATTCCACAAATAATCTTCTCCCATCTGCTTCTGCAATACCACTCTCCCCCGGCTGCACCAGTTCCCGCAGCCGTTCTGTCTCTATGTCTCCGCTGCCGCATTGTGCTTTCACTTCTCCGTCCGCCAGGAAATATCTGCTTCCAGTCCCATTTCCCTGTATCACGGTCACCAGAAAATTATTTCTTCCCTTCTGTCCGTCTTTCAGTACATTATATAATTCAAAAAGATTCATCCTATCCCTCCTGCGGATCTTCGGCTGTTTTATCTGCTCCAAAGTATAGCATGTCACAGGACAGTTGTATAGCAATTCTCTGTAAATAAAAGAAGACATACCGATGTTTCCACATATGGACTACATCTGTACGTCTTACTTTTACAAAACGTTTATCTTCGGCATATTTATCTTTTATAATGCCTTGTAATACAGCGCAACAATATCCTGTTTTCGCGAAGAACGTGGGTTTACAGCAATATTTCCACTCTTCATGGCATCATCTACCATCGCATCGATTTTACTTTCAATCTCATCCTCTGATACTTCTTTTCCTTTGGCCGCCTGACGGATAGCTGTTGTCAGATCTGCCGGAATTCCGATATCTTCATTCAGTTCACGTATTGCGTCAACCAGCATCAATGGCTCGAACTCATCTTCAAATGCCGGAATCGGACTGATGTAATTATAGATTGTCAGATATCTTCCATGGTCTGCCAGGGCATTATATTCAGCAATCACCGGGAGCAGCACTGCATTTGCTACTCCATGTGCTACATCAAAAAATGCACTCACCGGATGACTCATCGCATGCACATTTCCAAGTCTTGCAAAAGAAAAGGCAATTCCTGCAAAAAGTGACCCTGTCAGCATGGCCTCTGCTGCTTCCAGATCTGTACGTCTTGCAACAAATCTGCGAATATTTTTTCCAATCAGTTCCATGGCTTTTTCTGCCATGGCATCGGAGAATGGTGATGCAGCGGTAGAAACATATGCCTCTTCCGCATGGATAAATGCATCAATTCCACATGCCGCTGCCACAGAAGCCGGTGCAGATGTCAGAAGCTCCGGATCAAGGATTGCATATGATGGAAGAAGTTCATAACTGAATACTGTCAGTTTATAATCCCTGCTATGATCCGTAACAACAGAAAATGCAGTCACCTCTGATCCGGTACCTGCGGTAGTCGGGATCGCGATCAGCGGAATGATCTTGCCCGGTACTTTATGTGCCCCTTCATACTCTGTGATACTGCCGCCAAATTTTGCTGTCACACCAACTGCTTTGGCAACATCCATCGGAGATCCTCCACCAAGTGCCACGATAAAATCTGCTCCAGCTTCTTTAAATGCCTCTGTAGCCTTTTCAACAGTCGTCACGGACGGGTTGGCCTCTACATCCGTAAAGATATCCACTTTCATACCAGCTTCTTTCAGATAATCAGCCGCTTTGTCCACAATTCCCATTTTTCGCAGTGTAGGGCCGGAAATCAGCATGGCATGGGAACCACCCAGTTTTTTTGCACATTCCGGAAGTTTTGCCATCGTTCCTGCACCTACCATAATATTCTGTGGAATAAAAAATTCAAATGCTTCCATAACTAATCAGCCTCTTTTCTTCTATATAACTATATCATATCATTCAAAACTCCATATTTCCGATCTTATGCCGTCATTCTGGAAAGTACACGGTCAATTGCCGCATCAATAACCAGATCCAGTTCTTTATCATCAGCCTCCGGCATAAGAGATGCTGCATCTTCATCCGAAATGATCTCAATAAGGCTGCCGAATTTTTCTTTGTATTTCACTTTGCAGACTGCATAAAATACAACGCCAAGGAGACTCCATGCACCTACCATCATCCATTCCTGCATGATCAGTGTTCCGCCGGAACCCGGGATACAATACACCAGAACCATACAGCCGGAAAGGATCACTGCCATTGTACCTACAAATTTGTAAGCCGGTACACGATAAGGTCTTGGCATATCCGGTTCCTTTTTGCGAAGGATCAGGAAAGAGAGTGAAACCATACAATATGCAAGACAGCAGCCAAAGTTACCTGCATCGCAGATCCATACCATCATGACACGTCCTGCGAAAGGAGCGATCATCGTAAGGATACCGATCAGGATCAGTGCATTGACCGGTGTTTTGTGCTTTGGATGGAGTTTTGCAAATACTTTCGGAACCATGTAAGATTCTGCCATAGAATACAATGCACGGGAACCACCGATCATAAAGGAGTTCCAGGATGTAACAATACCGCACATACCACCTACGATGATAACCTTTGCCATCACCGAGGTTCCAAAGGCTTTTGCCATCGCATCTGCAGTTACCAGTCCTGTTGTACTCTGCGAAAGTGCAATCTCTTCCGGATTCAGAACATAACCAACTGCGAGGATTACAAAAGAATAAAATACAACTGCAAGTACAACTGACAGAATCATCATTTTACCAATCTTTTTGAGTGGTACATTGATTTCCTCTGCTGCCTGCGGGATAACGTCAAAACCAATAAAGAAAAATGGTGTGATAACTGCGACTTTCAGTACATTTTTTGCCATGGTACCAGTTGTCTCACCCATAAACATCTGTCCCTGAAGATTATCCACATTACCATTTATAACAGAAGCTACGATCAGAAGAATTCCTGCACCACCGATTATACATGTAAGAACTGTCTGAAGAACAGCAGCTGTTTTTGCTCCCATAATGTTGATCACCATGATTAAGAAGGCCACAAGAATTGCAACGATCAGCCAGGAAGCATAGATATCAAATCCGGCAACTGTATAAAGATAGCCTTTCAGAAATCCCGGCCACAGATAGGTGATGATCGTTGGAAACGCACAGGCTTCAAAACAGGTAACTCCTACATATCCAAGAATGATCGCCCAGGTACAGATAAAGGAACCGGTAGGTCCCATTGCCTTATAGCTGAATACGTGCTCACCACCACACTGTGGCATGGCTGCGGTAAGTTCTGCATAGGTAAGACCAACAAAGAAGATCATGACACCACCGATTGCAAAGGCAAGTGCTGCTCCGACAACACCACCGGCATCGATCCATGTTCCGGAAGATACAACCCAGCCCCAGCCGATCATTGCGCCAAAAGCGATTACAAGAATGTCCCATGCACTGAATACTTTATCAAATTCTGATTTTTTCTGTCCCATAGTCTTATTCCTCCTCGCTTCCAAATTTTCTTCTGATCAGTTCTTCCAGGTATTCTGCAGTTCCTTCTATTCCAAGATATGAGCTGTTCATAAGAATATCCCGGTTATGACGGTCGCCTCGGTTGCTGCCTGTCAGCGCCAGATGACGTTTATGGTATCTTTTATCTTTTTCCAGTAATAAGATCTTTGCATCTTTTTCAGAAAGGTTGTGACTCTCCATAATATTATGGATACGTACCTCATCCGGAGCATAAATAAATGCTCTTAAAAGATCAATATCTTTTGTATCCTTCAGGATATAATCTGCGGAACGGCCAATGATCACGCAGGATTCTTTCTCTGCAAGTTTTCGTATGATCTGCTTCTGCACATGGATCGCACGGTCAGTCAGATCCGCATACTTGGAAAACGAGCCACGTACATCGCCTTCTGCACCTTTACCGGCAATCGTTCCGCCCTCCTCTACTTTTTCCATGATCTCTTTCGGAATTCCGACCTCTTCAATGATCTCATCGACAAGATCACGATTGTAAAATTTGATATTGAGGTCTTCCGCTATTTTTCTGCCAATGGCATTTCCTTTGGCTCCATATTCACAGCCAATCGTTATAACCAGATGTCTCATATCGATTTCCTCTCACACGAATTTTTGTTACCGTTTTTTCTTAATTACACTTTTATTCTGTAACAAAAAAGGCGTGCGAACCATACCCTGATGATCCGCGACGCCCTTGTCAATTTTGTCTGTATTTATTTTTCCAGAGATTTGATCGTATCTTCAATGATAGCAACTGCTTTATCGCACTCTTCTTCTGTTACGATAAGCGGTGGGATCATACGGATAATGTGTGCTCCGATCGCAGTGATCAGAAGCTTTCGATCCAGACAGCCATGTTTCACATCTACCCCGCCAATGGTATCATCAAATTCCACACCTACCAGAAGGCCCTGATGTCTTACTTCTTTTACATGCGGAAGTTTTTCCAGTTTGGATGCGAAGTAATCGCCGACTTTCTTTGCATTTCCTGCAAGATCTCTGTCAAGAAGTTCATTCACTTCTGCAAGTGCTGCTGCACAGCTTACCGGATGTCCACCAAAGGTTGTTCCGTGAGAACCTGCGGTAAATGCTTTGGCAACTTCTGCTGTTGCACAGATTGCACCGATCGGCATTCCGCCGCCAAGTGCTTTAGCCATGGAAACAATATCCGGTTTGATGCCATAATTCATATAAGACATTACAGCACCTGTTCTGCACCATCCTGTCTGTACTTCATCGATCAGAAGGAGCATATCGTTTTCATCACAGAATTTACGAAGTCCCTGCATAAATTCCATTGTTGCAGGATGTACACCACCTTCGCCCTGTACCGGTTCGACCATGATCGCGATCGTATTTTCGGTACATGCATCTTTGAATGCCTCCAGATCGTTGTACGGTGCATAGGAGAATCCATAAGTCATTGGTCCGAATCCAACCTGACATCCGTTAGCCGGCTGACCTGTTGCTGACATGGCACCGAAAGTTCTTCCATGGAATCCCATCTTTGCAGTTACGATATGATAACGGTTCGGTCCGTATTTTTCAATACCATATTTACGTGCCATTTTGATCATTGCTTCGTTTGCTTCTGTACCGGAGTTCTGATAGAAGATCTTGTCCATTCCGATCGTTTCACAGACTTTTTCAGCAAGCAGTGCCTGTGGAATGGTATATGGATAGTTAAAGGTATGCATGATGTCTTCTACCTGATCTTTGACAGCAGCTACAACTTTCGGGTTACAGTTTCCTGCACTGTTTACTGCAATACCAGCATAAAAATCAAGATATGGTGTTCCGTTTTCATCGTATATATACATGCCGTCTGCTGTCTCAGCAAGAAAATCAAAACGTTCATAAGTCTCGATCATGTACTTGTTTACTTTGTCTTTGATGTCCTGAAAAGTTAATCCTGTGTCTTTTAATTTCATTGCTGTGTCCTCCCATATCTTTAAGATAATAAAAAAAAGCAAAGGCAGATTTCCGTTACCGTTAAGCGCCTTTGCTTTGTTTTTCTGTGTATTATTTTGTACAACATTACAATATCACTGACACTATTATTTGTCAATAGATTTTTTACCAAAAAGATTTTTGTTGATTTTAAAAGACTTTTTGTATTTTAGAGATATATTATGCAATTTTCTTTTGTGCATTATATTGTACATTTTGTTTCTGTATGTTATTACATTTTGTTTGTTCTGCCATTCCACTTTCTTATCACTGTTTTCCGTGATAATCAAGGAAAAAGCAGGTACAGCAGGCCTTTTCCCCACCCTCATTCCGGTATATATGATCCTGGTCTGTCTCAAATTTGAACACCTGATCTTTTCGAATCTGACAGCTCTGTCCATGACATTCTACAGTCAGCACACCTTCCGTCACAACCAGATACTCGCGCGTCTTCTCACCATGACTTCCACTCACATAAATACCGCCGGGCTCAACTTCGATCCGATACACTTCTATAAGGCGTGTATCTTCATACGGCAGGCAGGTCCAGACACGGTACTGTCCTTCCAGTTCCTTGGTCGGAAGCAGTTCTTCCGGTGTCACGAGACAGCAGTCTACTCTCGGCGGCTGGATCAGTTCCTGGAATTCGACTCGAAGACCGCTGGTGATCTTTCCAAGCACTCCAAGCGATGGATTAGCCGTTCCTCTTTCAATCTGCGCCAGCATGCTTTTGCTGACACCAGTCTGTTCCGCTGCCTGATCCAGGCTCATACATTTTGATTTTCGAATTCTTTTCAGATTTGCCGCAACATTTTTTGATAAATAATCCATAATTTATATCTTTTCTTTCTCTGTGAGCATTGATGCTTTCCACTCAGTTACGCTTAAGTGCCATTTCATTTCAGGAATTCATCGACATCTATTCCTCTGAATGACCGGATCGTCGGGAAATATCTGTGTTCCGGCGGTTCTTTTTCCTGGGTATACCAGATTCCTTTCAGCCCGCTTTCCCAAGCACCTTCAATATCCTTTTTTACGTTATCACCGATAAATGCACATTCTTCCGGGCGAACTCCCGCCTTTTCCACACAGATATCAAAAAAATGATAATGTGGTTTCTCTACCCCCGCTTCTTCGCTGGTAACAATAAAATCAATATATGATGTCACACCAATTGCTTCCAGTTTTCTGTACTGAACGTATGCAGTCATGTCTGTCCCGATTCCGATACGGATTTTTCTTTTTTTCAGCTCTTTCATAAATTCCAGGATTCCCGGATTTGACTGTATATGCTGAATAAATGTGTCCCAGTAGGCATGATACATATTTCGCGCATGCGGAAAAAGTGGCTGTTCGAGAAGTTCCAGCATACACTGCATCCGCAACATACGGCTGTGGATTGCAGCAGTATCTGTTCCGATCCGGTCTGTCATGATTCGTCCGGCCTTTCTGTAGCAGACCTGCATCTCGTCTGTTGTAATCCCAAACGAATCCCTGCAGTATACAGCCAAAGCTTCCATTCCATAAATATGATTTTCATCATAACTGTATAAGGTATTGTCTATGTCAAAAATGACCGCTTTTATCATCATGTTTCTCCTTGTCTGTTTTCCTGATTTCTATCTTACCCTATTCTTTTCCTTTTGACCATATAAAAATGCCGGTGCACATCTGTTTCTTTCAGATATACACCGACTTCTTCTTACTCTAAAATATGCTCTCTTCCCATGGAAATGATAGTTCTTACGTGATCATCTGCCAAAGAATAAAAAATAGATTTTCCGTCTCTGCGGGCCTTCACCAGTTTATTCTGCTTGAGGATACGAAGCTGATGGGACACTGCGGACTGGGTCATGTTCAGGACCTTTGCCAGATCACAGACACACACTTCAGATTCAAACAGCACAAACAGGATTCTGATTCGGGTGGAATCTGCAAATACCTTAAACAGATCCGCCAGATCATACAGTTCTTCTTCGTCCGGCATAGTCTCATTCACGATCTTTAAAAGATCCTCATGAATCTCCTGGCAATCACAGATGATTTCTTCTCTCTCTTCTGCCATATTTTTCTCGCTTTCTCTCTAAACTATTCAGTTCAGGTAACTACAATTTTTTAACAAACAAAGTTCTGATCGCATTCAGCAATGCAATGATCATAACTCCGACATCTGCAAAAATCGCAACCCACATATTGGCAATACCCACTGCACCAAGAATCAGACAGATTACCTTGATTCCGATTGCAAAATAAATATTTTCATATACAATACGCATACATTTCTTTGCGATGCGGATAGCTTTCACGATCTTCATCGGATCATCATCCATAAGAACAACATCTGCTGCCTCAATAGCCGCATCCGATCCAAGTGCTCCCATGGCAATACCAATATCTGCTCTGGAAAGTACCGGAGCGTCATTGATACCATCCCCAACAAAGGCAAGTTTCTCTTTCTCTGTCTTTTTTGCGAGAAGTTCTTCTACCTTACTTACTTTATCAGCTGGAAGAAGTTCACTGTATACACGGTCTACACCAAGCTCACCTGCTACCTGCTGTGCAACCTTATCAATATCGCCCGTCAGCATGACCGTCTCTTTAATGCCATTTTTCTTAAGATTTACAATTGCCTCTTTTGAAGTCGGTTTTAGGACATCCGAAATCAGGATATGCCCTGCATAAGCTCCATCGATTGCAACATGGATGACCGTTCCGACCTGATGGCACTCTACTGCCTCCACGCCGATACGTTTCATCAGTTTTGTATTTCCGACTGCAACAGAGATTCCGTCCACCTTCGCCGTAACACCATTTCCGCTGATTTCCTCTACATCTGTGACACGTTTCTGGTCAATTTCCTTACCGTAAGCAGTTTTCAGGCTGCGGCTGATCGGATGTGACGAAAAACTTTCTGCCAGTGCTGCATATTCCAGAATCTTTTTTTCTTCCATCGTGTTATGGTGAACACCTACAACTTCAAACACACCCTTGGTCAGGGTACCGGTCTTGTCAAATACTACATATTTTGTCTGGGCCAGAGTTTCCAGATAATTGGATCCTTTGACCAGAACACCGGCATTGCTGGCTCCACCGATTCCCGCAAAGAACCCCAGCGGAATACTGATGACTAGAGCACACGGGCAGCTGATTACAAGGAATGTCAGGGCTCTGTAGATCCACTGGCCCCACATTGCAGGATTGTGAAGGAGCACGAGATTTACAAGCGGCGGCAGGATTGCCAGTGCAAGTGCTCCATAACATACTGCCGGTGTATAATAATGGGCAAATTTTGAAATAAAATTCTCAGATCTGGATTTACGGGAACTGGATTCTTCAATCAGTTCCAGAATCTTCGATACGGTCGATTCGTCAAATTCTTTTGTTGTCTTAATCTTCAGTACACCGGTCATATTGATGCATCCGCTGATGATCTCATCTCCCGCTTTTGCACTGCGCGGAAGGCTCTCACCGGTCAGTGCACTGGTGTTGAGGCTACTGTTTCCTTCTACGATCACGCCATCGATCGGGACTTTTTCACCCGGCTGTACGACGATAACGGAACCAACCTCAACTTCATCCGGATCTACTTTTTCTAACTTACCATCGTTTTCAATATTAGCATAATCCGGGCGGATATCCATCAGTTCGGTAATGTTACGGCGACTCTTTCCAACTGCATAGCTCTGGAAAAGTTCACCGATCTGGTAGAACAGCATAACCGCGATCGATTCGTTATAATCGCCGCTTTTTTCATAAACTGCCAGCGCAAATGCACCGATCGTTGCAATGGCCATCAAAAAGTTTTCATCGAAAACCTGACCATTTTTGATTCCTTTAAATGCTTTCTTTACAATATCATATCCGATAACCAGATAAACTGCCAGATAGCAGATAAATCTCGGAATTCCCGTAATCGGAACGAAATGCAAAACGATCAGTAACACCGCTGCTATGATGATACGTGCCAGCATTTTTTTCTGCTTTTTATTCATAACCTCTTTCCTCCCGCCATTTATTTAAATGCCCTGCCGCATCCGCAGCAGAGAATTCTCATTTCATCTTATAAATAAATCTCGCAATCGTCTTCTACTTTCTTACAGTTCTTCAGAACTTCTTTCATTACGCTGTCCGGATCCTGTCCTTCTTCAAATTCTACTTTCATCTTGAGCATCATGAAATTCACGCTTGCATCTTTAACACCTGCTGTGTTCTTAGCTGGTTCTTCC
>ENA-OYYZ01001096-OYYZ01001096.1-human-gut-metagenome-genome-assembly--contig:-NODE-1096-length-12356-cov-7.790830_pt1 | contig 12356 bp, 9 predicted proteins | sample MGYA00243256_ERZ653463 | MGnify/ENA primary metagenome ERZ653463 (study PRJEB26926, sample SAMN06165173) | human gut metagenome | biome: ENVO:00009003; feature: ENVO:2100002; material: ENVO:00002003... | reverse complement strand
GTCTCGTGGGCTCGGAGATGTGTATAAGAGACAGATCAGATACATCGCCGACACCACCATCGGCAGAAATACCACATGAATCCAGGAAAACACCAGCACAACCACCGTCAGCCAGTACATCCGGCTGCGTCCGCGCTTCAAAAACGCCAGCCCCCCAAAGATCAAGACTGCCAGAATCGCAATCTCCACATACATCCGTTTCGATTCCGTGAAATGAATGTAATCCGCAAAAAAACCATTTCCCGTTCCAGCTTGTCCACCCGCCAGATATCGTCCGCATCCATAAACGCGAGATACCGTCCATTTGCATGCGCTGTCCCGAAATTTCTTGCATTTGCCGCGCCCTTTACCCCGTCCGTCTGGGAAAGAAGCCGAATTCGCGCGTCTTTTCTGCAGATTTCTGACACAAGACCTGCGCTCCCGTCCGTAGAATGATCGTCTACCACCAGCAGCTCCCAGTCCGTCCATGTCTGGCGGCGAACCGATTCCAGCGCTTCCTCCAGATACGCCTGGGCGTTAAAAACCGGCATCACAATGCTGATCAGGTTCTCATAATTCATTACAGTTCTTCCTTTACCAGATAAATCGGACGCTTTTTCACTTCCAGATAGGTCTTGGACAGATACTGTCCCACGATTCCCAGGCAGAAAAGCTGCACGCCGGAAACCAACAGAATAATACATACCATCGACGGCCAGCCGGGCGTCGGATCATGGTAAATCAGGTTTTTGATAATCAGGGCAATGATCGCCACAAATGCTATAATGCAGAACACAACGCCCATGATAGACGAAATTGCCAGCGGCACTGTTGAAAATGCGGTAATTCCATCCAGCGAATACAAAAACAGCTTCCAGAAGCTCCATTTTGTCTCGCCGTGGGTGCGTTCCACGTTTTCATACTCCAGCCACTTCGTCTCATAGCCGACCCAGCCGAAAATTCCTTTCGTAAAACGGTTATATTCGCACATCGAAAGAATCGAATCCACAACCTGTCTCGTCATCAGGCGATAGTCGCGTGCGCCGTCCACGATCTCCGTTTTGGAAATTTTATTCATGATGCGGTAAAACATCCTTGCAAAAAACGACCGGATCGGAGGTTCGCCTTTTCGGGTCACACGTCTTGTCGCCACACTGTCGTAGCCCTGCTTAATGTAGGAAAACATCTCCGGTAAAAGGGACGGAGGATCCTGCAGATCAGCGTCCATCATCACGACATAGTCCCCCTTTGCTTTCTGGAAGCCCGCATAAATTCCTGCTTCCTTGCCAAAGTTGCGGGAAAAGGACACCAGATGCACCCGTTCATCCTTTTCGTGAAGCTTCCGAACCTCCGCTGCGGTATTGTCCTTGGAACCATCATCAATATAAATAATTTCCAGCTCCAGTTTTTCCTGCTCCAAAAAAGCGGAATTTTTCATCATTTCCTCATAAAAAATCGGAACGTTTTCCTCTTCATTATAGCAAGGTACGATTACGCTCAGTAACATGTTTCTCTCCTGTAGTTGCGTCCATTCTTATCTTGTCCGCAATTCTCGCTATGTATTCGCTGTTTGTCGGCCTCGGCGCGCCCGTCTCCCGGCTGAACCCGAACAAATCCTCAAACACCTCCGGATTGCCCCGTTCCCAGGACACCTCCACCGCGTTTCGGATCGCGCGTTCCACCCGCTGAAGCGTTGTTTTATAACGCCTTGCGATCACCGGATATAACAGCTTCGTCACGCTGCCAACCAGTTCCATATCCGAGACAGCCAGCAAAACCGCCTCCCTCAGATAATAATATCCCCTCAAATGCGCCGGAATCCCAAGTTCCAGCATAAACGCCGATATCTCCCGCTCCGTTTCGAGTGTTTCTTTCCATTCTGCAGTCATTTCTGATTCCTCCTCTGAGTCTTTTTTCCGCACCAACAGTGTGACCGCACTGTGAACATTCTGCCGCTGCTTTCTACTTTATTCTAGCACTCAGATTTTGGAAACCAAACGGAAAACGGTCGTGATATTTCGCGTTTTTTCGCCGTTTAAAGCCGTTCCGTCCTGCCTTCTTTTTCCAGCGTCTCAACGACCTCCTTGACGCGCTGTGCCTGATCGACAGGGCAGACCAGAATCGAATCCCTGCCCTCTACGATGACCAGGTTTTCAACGCCGACTGCGGCGATCAGTTTTTTACCGCCGTATACAACGCAGTTTTTCGCGTCCAGAAGCAGCGTATCGCCGGAGCTGATGTTACCGGCAGCATCCCGGGTGCGCACTGCATCCAGCGTATCCCAGCTGCCAACGTCGTTCCAGCCGAAATCTCCTTCCAGCATCAGAACACCCTTTGCGCGCTCCATAATGCCGTAATCCACGGAAATCTTCGGGATGGTCGGATAAACCTCATGCAGAACCTCCTGCTCTTTTTCTGTGCCGAGCGCTGCCCCGATCTGTTTCAGACAGGCGTACACATCCGGCAAAAGTTCTTCGAAATAGTGAAGAATCGTGGAGGCTTTCCAGACAAACATGCCGCTGTTCCACGCATAACTGCCGGATGCCAGATAGCTTTTCGCCGTTTCCAAATCCGGTTTTTCCACAAATTCTTCTACCTTGCGCCATACTTTTCCAGCCGCTTCCACGCTGCGGATATAACCATAGCCGGTCGAGGGAAACGTCGGATGAATCCCGATCGTCACAAGTGCGTCCGTCTCTTCCACTGCACGAACCGCTTCCTTCATCACGCGGGTGTATTCCGCCTCATTGCGAATATAAGCGTCCGCCGCAAAAATGCACATCACGCCGTCACCGTATTTATGCAGAATTTCCATCGCCGCATAACCGATACACGCTGCTGTATTACGCGCCGCAGGCTCTGCCAGAATATGATCTGCCGCAATTCTGCCTGCTGTGCGCTCCTTCATCATCTTTGCCTGTGTCTCATTGGTCACAATAAAAATGTCCTTCTGATCCATCAGGTCATGCTGTCTGTCGATCGTCTCGTTAACCAGAATATCTTTGCCGGACAGGTTTAAAAACTGTTTCGGCTCTGCCTTTGTACTCAGCGGCCAGAAACGGGTTCCGCCCCCGCCTGCCATAATTACGCCATAGGTTTTCATGCTGTATTTCCTTTCTGAAGTGCTGCGCTCCCGGCAGCCCATTCCATGCATTTTTACAAATCCTTTTCGGCTTTTTCCGGATCGCTTCTATTTTGCCGGATCATTTCGGCTTTTTCCGGAAGCCGTCCCGAATCGAGTTGCCCCGCAGCTCGATATCCTGTACGATTGGGGATGACGGGAATTTGTTATACCCGATCTGCCCTCTGTCCGTCGGCACATAGATCGTCACACCATCCACCTCGTACATCTCTGCAGATCCATCTACATAATCCTGCTGCCACAGATAATACGGCTCATATGCCAGCTCCCGAACCATCTGTATCAGATTATACCCCTTATAGGTAAAAAATGCTACCAGCAATCCCACAAATGCCCAATATCCGGCATTTTTCAACCATTTACGCCCATTGTGTCCCTGTTCTGAACCAGCCAGCTTTTCCGACGCCATACAATACAGGCTTCCAAACACCGTCAGCGGCAAAAACAACACATAAAAATATCCGTACCGCACCAGCGGCGCCCCGAGCTGCCAGAAGAAAAAACCGACCACTGCACACAGCTGAAGCAGGGAAAAACACAAGGGCGTAAGATGTGCGACTCGGCGGGCGGGCAAGGGTGCGCCGATTTCTCGTTCAGACACAGCGCCGTCCACATGGGGCGCGACTGTCACCTGGCCTGCTCTGACTGCGCGCACAGCTCCGAGCACCGCCAGCACTGCACTCACCGGGATCGCTGCCCAGCCTGCCAGCACCAGAAGCTTATCGAATCCAGCCTGCGCTGCAAACCAGTTCGGCAGCCACTGCTTCAACGGCTGATCCAGCTGATAAACATTGTAAATCTCCCGCGCATATGCCTGGATTTCCTTTGCGTCGCTGTCCGCATAGCCTTTGGAAATTTTCCAGTCTACCGGAAACCAGTCCAAGAACGTAAACGGATAAAACAGCCAGCCGGAAATCAGCACATTCCGCGCCAGATACGGAAATGCAATCAGAAGTCCCAGCGCAATATAGCCTGCAATCTGCAGCCATTTTTTCTGCCTAAGCAGCAACACCGCCGGATACAGAACCAGCAGCAAAATTACCGCTGTGGACAGCTTCACCGTCGCCGCATACACCAGATACAGACTCAGCAGCGCGTAAGGCACAGTTTGCTTTTCCCCGATGGGACAGTCCCTTTCCTGCTCCCACAGTTCCACCCAGGTCATTATTACCCAGAATAAAACCAACATTGCAAAATAATCGGACGCCGGGGAAACCATCTCCCGGAACACTGCTATCAGATAAAAGAGACCGCCGATAGATAAAAAATCCGATATTCGCACTTTTTTTCGTTTCCAAAATGCCATAAGCCCTGCCGCGCATTTACACGCGCACAGCAGCGCAAAAAATCCAGCCACGCAGTGCATCGGCCGTCCGATCAGCCACGTCTCGCTAAAGAAGGCGCTGAGTGCAAAGGAAGCGCTGTTGTAACCGAACCGGCTGTGCAGATTCGCAAGACCCGGCACAACGCCGTACTCTTCGATCCATCGAATTGCCTGTGCATGATACAGTCCCGTATCGTAGTGCATATATCCCCTCGACGAGCCGTATGCAAATAAAAGCGTCAGACCGGCATACAGCAGCCAGACGGCTTTGTTTTTTTTGCGCCAAAGGCTTTTTGAGTTTTCAAGCCCTTCGTCGCTTCTTTCCGTTTTTTTCTGGCATGCCTGTGTTTTCAAAATTTTGAAAAAATCCGCCAAATCCCGACGCAGCAGCATTCCGCCGATGACCGCAGCAAAAACGGCAATCAGGCTTGCCCAGAAGCCAACGCCGGCAAACAGGCTGAAATACTCTGCATACACATTCAATACGAGCAGACCCGCCATCATATAGGTTACTGCGCTATGAATCTGACAACCGCCCTTTTTTCGAAACGGTGCAAGACACGCAAAGCCCATCAGAAACGACAACGTCGCCATATACGCCCATTCCATTAAAATCATTATCATAATTTTGATACCCCTGTCTGATGCATTAAATGTACCATTGCCCCCATTTCATGTCAAGGAAATGGAGGTGCTCCATTTTCCGGGTAATTTTCTTGCTTTTTTCCCTCACTGACACTAAACTGAATCCATATACAGATCAAAATCATTCATTGCTTTCCAGGAGGACTCCCATCTTATGACAAATATAATTTCATTCCAGAAGCCCGGTATCACTCGGATTACTGCAGCGTTTTTTGCAGCCTTTGCACTATGCGATATCGGTTCCATCCATCCGGCAGATATTTTTTCTGTCCTGATCTTTGCAGGCATGCTCCTCCTTTTTTCTCCAACGCTGACGCAAAGGCTGACGAATATCGGAGCAGCTTCTTCTGTGCTTCCGCGCCATTTTTATCCAATATGCAGACTTCTCGCAGTTCTCTACACCTTATTTTATGCAGCAGCAAAGCATGCTGAACTGTCCGGCAGCTTTGACAGCCGCATATTCAGACTTGCATTCCTGGCGGCTGCGGTTATCGGTCTGTATTTTATATTCTTCCGATTCTGTGAACTGTCCATGCTGTTTCTTGCATCCAGACAGCAGCGGCGTTTTGCCCAAAACACTTTGCAGCAGCCTGACGGTGCATGTCCTGTACCCCCAGCCATATCTGCAGCGCATGCCCTGTCCCGCAAACAGAAGCTGCTCTGTTACTTCGGTCTGCTCTTCTGCTGGCTGTTCTGGTTTCTGTACCAGTTCCCCGGTGTTCTGACCCCGGACAGCATCAGCCAGTTTTCCCAGGCTACCGGCCTGATCCCGCTCAGTAACCACCACCCGATCCTGCACACGCTTTTGTTCTCCCTGTTTTACCATATCGGATTTTTTCTGACCGGAAGCATAAACACCGGAATCGCCTGTTATGTATTGTTCCAGATGTGCACTATGGCCGCTATTGAAACCTATACGCTATCCCTCCTCGCAAGATCAGGCGCTTCACGCCTCTGGCTGATTCTGTCTTTTTGTTTCTGGGGGTTCGTTCCATTTCACGCAATTTTTGCCGTAACCGTCTGGAAAGATATTCTTTTTTCCGGATTTATGCTGTTATATCTTTGCTTTTTATATGAACTGCTCTGCAACCCGGATAACCGTCCGGGCATTTGGGCAGGGCTTTTCCTTTCCGGCTTTTTCGTCTGCACCCTGCGTTCAAACGGGCTTTATATCTTCCTGTTCACCCTCCCGTTTGTTCTGTTCGCATTTCGCCGGACATGGAAAAAAATGTTTGCCGTGCAGGTCGGCATACTCCTTTTATCCCTGATCATCACCGGCCCTGTATACACTGCCTGTCATGTTGAGCACGCTTCCTTTACAGAATCCCTCTCCATTCCTCTGCAGCAGATTGCCTGTGTCGTTTCTAACGGTCGACAGCTGAGCGCAGAGCAGGAAATGCTCATCGATGATGTAGTCGATACTTCCCTGATTCCGGAGTATTACAATCCGGTGATCTCCGATCCCATCAAGGCACTCGTCTCCTACAACCATGCCGATGCGATCCTCCGGAATCCTTCAAAATATTTCACCCTCTGGATTCAGCTCGGTATTTCTTACCCGGGCGACTATCTCCAGGCCTTTATCGATCAGACAAAAGGATACTGGTTCCCCGCCCCGGCTGCTTTACGCACGAATGAAGGGATTTCTCCGAACGAAATCGGACTTTCCTGGCCGCATCTTCTGCGGGGTCAGTTTCCGGTCAAAATCAGTGAAATTCTTTTAAAGCTTCCTGATATGCTTCCGGTTTACGGTATTTTGTGGAGCATCGGCGCGTACTTCTGGGCTGTCCTGTATTTTGCCGCATATCAGTTTTTATACGGACAGCGGCGGTTTCTCGTGCTCTTTGTACCGTTTATCGGAACTGTACTTACCCTGCTTCTGGCAACTCCTGTCGCCTCCGATCTGCGCTACGCTTATCCGCTCATCCTTGCCGCGCCGTTTTTCATTGCGCTGCCGTATTGCCATCTTCAAACCTCCCGTCTGCAAAAATGAGATGGGAAACGTTGTAAAACTGACAAAAAAAGTGTAAAATAAAAAATCAGGGGATGGCATTTTGCCTAATTTAGTTTCCAAAGAGAAAGAGGTATTTTATGGACTTTTTTAACGCACTGATTCACAACACGGTTTTTATGTCCGCAGTTACGGGGTGGTTCGCTGCACAGGTCATCAAAACAGTGATTTATACCTGTATCACCAAAAGCTTTGATCCGGAACGTTTAGTCGGAAGCGGCGGCATGCCCAGCTCCCATTCCGCCACTGTCTGCGCACTCGCAACCGCAGCCGGAATGCAATACGGCGGCGGCAGCTTTGAATTCGCCATTGCCGCTATTGTAGCGATTATCGTTATGTATGACGCCAGAGGGGTGCGCCGGGAAACCGGTCTCCAGGCACAGGTCATCAATGAAATGATGGAATTCTGGGAAAAGATGGGGCAGCCGATCTCCTACGAAGAAAAGCTCAAGGAATTCGTCGGCCATACCCCTTTACAGGTGTTTGTCGGCGCGCTGCTCGGCATCCTGATCGCCGTATTGTACGGCCTGTTCCTCGGTTAAATCTTTATCTGCTTGCGCCTTCCTGCAGACAACTTTCGTGTCTGTAGGAAGGCGCATCTGCGTTATAACGTTTTTTCCCGTAAAAATCTGCCCTCCTGACACAGAATTTTCACAGTTATTCTGTATAGTGATAACTAAGAAATTTGATGGAGGACATAAAATGAGCCAACAAAAAGTAGACCGTTATAAACAGGAAAAAGCGCACCGCAAAGAACGTCTGGAGAAGGAAAAGAAACGAAAAAAGCTCCTTCGCATCTGCAGTTATTTCGTACTTGCAGTAATCGTACTTGCGATTGCTTTTGCAATTTACCGCCACTATACTCCCAAGACAGAGACGCCGGCAGAAACAGAAACCGCTGTCGAAAGCGTAATCGAAACAACTACAGCTGAAGAAGGCACTACTGGAGAAGGCACTGTAGAAGAAAGTACCGCAGTTGAAACAGAGGACACAGATACAGAAAGCACCTCTGAAGAAACCGCTGATATAGAAAGCGCTGCAGAAGAAACAGATGCGGCTGGCACGGAAAGCACTGCAGCTGATGGGGAAGCAGCCCAGGCGGAAAGCGCTGCTGAGTAAAACGATTATCATGAAAAAACTCCCATTTCCGGTGACAAATGGAGAATGATTCCTTCTTCATTTGCCACCGGAACGGGAGTCTTTTTATTCCTGATAATAGCATGCTCACAGAGCATGCATTACTTTCTTGCTATCAAATACAGGTCACAATACAGCAGCTCTCTGATCTTTTCCATCTTCACATCACCGCCCATTCCATCTGCAACGGCCTGCAGCGCCTCCTCAGTCTGCTCCATTCTGGAAACATATACAAGCACCTGATCCGCCTGCCGGATTGTATCATCCTCCACAGTCGAAACATCTGCAAGGCTCGCAAAATAAATTTCATCATACTGCATCAGCTCCAGTGAATCGTCCCAGATCATCCAGGTCAGGTTGGGATTATAAAAATAAACGACCGGTTTCTCTTTATGCTCCTGCGCAAACGCGATACTTTCTGTGTCCTCTTCATAAAGAAACAGCACCTTTCCATCCGCCAGCCCTCGAATCTGTCCTGTTGCCAGCACCAGAAATACCATCAGAAGTACATAGCCGGCTGCTTTATCGTGCACGGACCGTTTTCCCGGAGCAGATGTATCTCTGGTATCGCTGATTTTCCCCGCAGCATTTTTTACAGCAGTCCCTTTTCTCATAGTCAATACAAAAAGCTTCTGTCCGAGCAGTACAAATATAACCATCATCAGCAGCAAAATCAGCCCGTAGATCGGAATCTGATATCGGTTCGCTTCCTCCGCCGTCAGGAGCGCTGTTTTGGTCACGACAAGAAAATAACCGAGTACTGCTGCCGCCGGAATCCAGAAAACACGCCGTGCTTCCCAGAATGATTCGTGGAAAGCGTCAGCCTGCCGGTTCGAATTTTCCTGCGCGGCTGCGTACTCTTCTGTCTGTTGCCCAGATTTCTGCGCGGCTGCGTACTCTGCTGTCTGCTGCCCAGATTTCTGCGCAGTCGCAGCGACAGTTTTCCGTCCGGCTTTCATCCGTCCAATTCCCCAGACCGTCAGCGCCATCAGGACAAGCAGCAGAACAAATCCGTACAGCATCGACCCAAAGGCATATTCATTGAGCAGTCCTGCGAAGAACCGGAATCTTCCAAGCGTATTGCCAAGGTCGAAGAACGCACCCATCGCTTCCGTCCCCCGGTATCCCCGAAAAATATGACTCAGACACGCCGGATAGCTGGCTACGGCAAGTACCATCGCTCCGATCACAGCAGCCGCATAAATGAGGCAGTCTTTCCATTTCTGTCCCCAGCTTTTCAGCTCTGCACGTTCCAACAGCAGATACAGCTCCATCGCCGCTGCCAGGAAAAACAGATAAACAGCAAAATAGTAATGCGTCAGAAAACCGAGATAAACAACCGCCATCAACGGCAGATAAAAGGAAAACCCGCGTTTTCTCTCCTGCAGGCTTTTTACATGCAGCCAGGTCACGAGCAAAATCCACAGAGCCAGAAGCATATACATTCGAACCAGCATAACGCCGGAATAAACCGCCGGGTTAAAACCATACAGGAGGCACACTCCGAAAATCATCACTCGCGTGATACGCTCCGGAACGTCCGCCGCCGTTACACAGGTCTGCGCTTTCCCACCAGGCGCAGCCGAGCTCCTCAGCGCACCTGTCACAATCCGCCGCGTCAGCTTCGCCAGCACACTCCAGCTCAGAACGAAAAGCACTATATTCAGTCCAATTCCTGACCATTTGCTGAACCGTCCAGGAAACAGCGAGCATACCGTATGCAGCAGCAGATAATAAAACGGCGGATGCACGTCATAGGTCTGCATGCGCGTAACCGTCCCATACTGAAACCGCTGCCCCGGCAGAACCCGGAATTCGTCCGCAATCTCGCTGCCCGGCTTCCACTCCCGGTCGGTCGGCACCAGACCGATCGACACATTGGAGGAATAATAGGAATAATATTCATCATAATGGAACCCTGCTTTTTTACTTCCAAAATAAAAAATCGCAATCAGCTGCACCAAAAGCAGCATACCAAGGATCAGATACCAGTTTCGTTTCTTCACATTCCCTCCTGCCCGCAGACGCAGATTTACGTTCTGCAGTTCTATCATGCGTTATTTTTTGATAAACATTTCTTTTTATAATAGTACCATGTTCTATTTTAATTTATTTTTCTGCATAACTCAAGGAAGCATTCACACAGTTTCGTAAAACAATAGAATGCACGCTCTGCGAGCATTCTATTGTCATGAATTCAGTTCGTCCATGCCATTCTGCAGACACGTTCGAAGGAAGCAGAATAATTCGTGGATATAGCCTGTATCCCGACTATCTTCCACCTTTCAAAGAACTCTTAAAGGATCTGAGTGAGGCTTTATCGTATACAGGAATAATTAAGATTTAATATCGTTTTATGTAGTGACAAACCAATTTTGCTACGCTATAATTGTTACAGTTGTGTGACGCAGAGACGCTTCACACTTTTTCGCGCGGGCAGTTGGATATCCTGTGTATGGATTTCCGTTTCCCGCATTCGACGATTTATAAGAAAGAGAGGAACCAAAATGAAGAAACTGGCTGTATTTCTGCTGACCGGTCTGACATGCGCATCCATGCTGTTCGGCTGCGGAAGCAAAAATGACACCGTAGAAACCGTTCCGGTAGCTGAGGTGCAGGAAAGCACTGCCGCTCCTGCTGAAACAGAATCTGAGACGGAAACAGAAACCGTTGAGGAGGATGTTCCTCCGGAAGAAGGCATGGTAAAAAGTGACCTGACCGGCGAATGGATCAGCGGCGATCTCGCAGATCAGCGTCCGATCGCAGTTATGATCCCCGATGAAAATGCAGCGCTCCCGCACTACGGGCTTTCCAATGCTGATATCCTGTATGAATGCAGCGTAGAAGGCAACATGACCCGTCTGATGGCTGTTTTCAAGGATTGGAAAAACATTGAACGCATCGGCAATATCAGAAGCTGCCGCGATTATTATGTTTACTGGGCAAAAGAATGGGATGCAATTTACTGCCATATCGGCGGTCCGTTCTACATTCTGAACGCGATCAATGATCCTACTACCAATAATATCACCGGTGCTGTTCTGGCAAGCGACCCTTCCCAGAAAAAAGGTCTGTATGACGCAGCCTTCTACCGCACCAGCGACCGTAAAGCTCCGCATAATGCTTATACAAGCGGCGACCGTATCGACAAAGCCGCTCAGGCCCTCGGCTATTCCGAAACCTATACTGAGAACTATCAGAGCGATCACTTCAAATTCGCTTCCACAAACAATCCGAACACGCTGGAACAGTACGGAAGCAGTGCAATCCCTGCAACCAAGATCGATCTGGCAGGCGCTTACCCGATTACCAAGACCTATTTCGAATATAACGAAGAAGATGGTCTGTACTATCGCTTCCAGGGTATGCAGAAAGGCGACCAGAAGCATATGGACGGCGCCAATAACAAACAGCTGGCATTCAAGAACGTTTTAGTTCAGTTTGCTTATTATGAAACCCGTGATGCGAAGGGTTATCTGTCTTTCCAGTGCCACGACGACACCAAAGACGGCTACTACTTCACAAACGGCAAGGGCATCCATGTAACCTGGAAAAAAACCAGCGACTTCGCACCGACCAAGTTCTATGACGACAACGGCAACGAAATCGAAATCAACCCCGGCAAGACCAACATCTGTGTAGTTGAGCAGGGTAAATCCATTGATGCGGAATAATTTGTTCTGACGTATAAATCGCCCTATCCGGCAGGTATTTTTTAACTGCGGATGGGGCGATTTTTTCATTCTAGAATAGTACGAGTGAACTGTAACTAACATATGGCTGCCGCGCAGGGAAATTTCCCTATACGGCAGCCATTTTTCAGTCTGTATTTTCTTCATACAATAAACTGCGTTCCTCTCCGGACAGACGCGGCACATACCAGTTGTCGTCCGGATCATCCAGTGAGGAAACAATTTTGTTGGACACATACCGCACTGCAGCTGCAGCATTTTCCATCGGGCGCACGGTCACCTCATGAACGAGCGCTCTGGAACTTCCGAGATAGGGGAAAACAGCATGTACAGTGAGCGTTACCGTCCCGTCGTCATTTTCCTGAAACGCTGTCACCTCCGGGTACGGATGCTCCGGGTACTCTGACTCATAAAATCCACGCGGAT
>ENA-OYYZ01001083-OYYZ01001083.1-human-gut-metagenome-genome-assembly--contig:-NODE-1083-length-12458-cov-3.864146_pt1 | contig 12458 bp, 15 predicted proteins | sample MGYA00243256_ERZ653463 | MGnify/ENA primary metagenome ERZ653463 (study PRJEB26926, sample SAMN06165173) | human gut metagenome | biome: ENVO:00009003; feature: ENVO:2100002; material: ENVO:00002003... | reverse complement strand
ATGTGTATAAGAGACAGACGCAGGGCGAGGTCGACGCCGCCATCAGGCGCCGCGACTCGGCCGCCATGTCCCTCGGGAGATGCGAGCCGGGCGGTGCCGGCCATGAATGAGTACGAGCCCGCGAGCGGGTACAACCTGCCGCCCGGCTGCCTCGACGACGACATCGGGCGCGCGTTCGGCGCCGAGAGGCGCTACTGCGGCGAATGCAGGCACTGCATCGAATCCGACGAGCTCGACCGCTGCGTCTGCGGGGCCAGGCTGGCCGATGCGGCCGCGGGGCTCAAGGGCGCGCAGCGCCGGTCGCCGAGGTATATCCTGGCGGCCGTGGAGGACGCAGTCACAGACGAATGCGATTGCTGCGCCGATTTCGAGGAGTGAGGGCGGCGTAGAAACATATCTAGAAATGATCCTAGCATACGTAGAAGGCGCAGTTTTGCGTTGGCGCGTATCCTTGCAGGGCCCTGGGGCAAATACGTGCCCCAGGGCGTTTTCTTGCATTTCCCGACGATTTCGCATGCGTTTTCGCATTTTCCGACGATTTCGCATGCGTTTTTCGTAAATCAGCATGGTTGACAGGTAGTAAGCGGCGAAACACGACGTAGATCGGCACGTCGGGCGTGTCTGCGCGACTACCTGTCAACCATGCTGTCACACTGTTTTTGGGCCAGTGTGACAGGTAGTAGACGACAAAACGCGACGTAGACGCATGTTTTTTTCACTACCTGTCACACTGGCAAACGACAACGGGCCCCTATATTAGATATTTTCTATAGGTATATTCGATGGGTATATGTATATATATTCCCAAAATATCGGGGTATAGGGGAGCATGCCAGTGTGACAGTGTGACAGGTAGTTGCAAACACATGCGTCTACGTCGTGTTTTGTCGAGACTACCTGTCACACAGTGCAGATAAATCGAAAAAAGCAGTGTGACACCCGTGTGACACCAGTGTGACAGGCGGTAGACGGCCTATATGTTGGCCTCGGTGAACACGCGGGGGCGTTTCGATTTCGGCGTGTGGGTATATGCGACTGGGTATGTTGCATATACACATTCGAGTAAATCGAAAAACCTTTCGATTTACTCGACTGTGTATATTGTATATACACAGTCGTGTAAATCGAAAGGCCGTTTATACATAATTGTGTAAATCGAAAGGCCGTTTATACATAATCGAGTAAATCGAAAAACCTTTCGATTTACTCGACTGTGTATACAGTATATACACAGTATGCGCAGCCGAGCAGTCGTCTGGACGGCCCCGCCCTGCGCTGTAGAATATATCCCGATAGACGAGGGGGGATATTTTTGCCTTACATCAAATTCAACAACGCGGTACAGCGGAAGCGCTATTGGCTCGGCGGGGACGGCATCGAGCTGATCAACGACTGGAGGCGCAGGGGGCTGTCGGTGAAGGCGATCGCCGAGGACAAGATCGGCGTCGCGCAGGCGACGCTCTTGAAGTGGCGCCGGCAGTCGCCTGAGCTGGACAAGGCGCTCACCGTCACCGAGGACCTCGTGGACGGGCAAGTCGAGGGCGCATTGCTCAGGCGTGCGCTGGGGTACGACTACTTCGAGGAGACATGGGCGCCCGACCCGGACACGGGCAGGGAAGTGTTGACGAAGAAAGTCAAGAAGCACGTGCCGGCAGACGTGAAGGCCATCGCCATGTGGCTGTTCAACAGGCGCGGCGACGCCTGGCGGTCGATGCAGCCCCAGCTGCCTGCCGACGACGGCGGCATCATCGACGTGAAGAACGTGCTGGTGCAGATCGAGGAGGTGGCGGCGGATGCCACGGGCACTACGGCTTAGGGGCATCGGCTGCCCGGGCGAGGCGACGGCATGCCGCGGGCATGCGGGGAAGCACCGTCTGACCGGGGGGTGCCCGCGGTGGAAGTGAGGCTGACGCAGAAGCAGGCGGAGTATGTGCGGGAGGCACACCACCGCTGGAACATGGCCACGGGCGCGGTGCGTTCCGGCAAGAGCCACCTGGCCGTGCAGTACACGATCCCGGACAGGCTGATCAGGCTGCGCGGCAAGAAGGGCCTGGCGTTGATCTTGGGCGCGACCAAGGAGAACATCGAGCGCAACGTCTTGACGCCGATGCGCGACATGTGGGGCGATAGGTTCGTCGGCGACATCAACGCCCGCAACTGGTGCGAGGTCTTCGGCGAGCGCGTGTACTGCATCGGCGCCGAGAACGCAGGCCAGGTGTCGAAGCTCCGGGGCTCAGAGGTCAAGTTCGCATATTGCGACGAGGTCTGCGACATCCACCCGGATGTGTTCGAGATGCTGAAGAGCCGCCTGAGCCTGCCGTACAGCGAATGCCATGGGGCGTGCAACCCCGCAGGCCCGACGCACTGGCTCAAGCAGTTCATCGACAAGGGCGGGGCAGACCCGGGTATCGACATGTTCGTGCAGGTGTACACGATCGACGACAACCCGTTCCTACCGCCGGCATATGTCGCGGGCCTCAAGGCCGAGTACCGGGGCACCGTGTACTACGACCGGTACATCAGGGGCCTGTGGGCGAAGGCCGAGGGCCTCGTGTACCCGAACTGGAGGGATGCGCAGGAGCCGACATGGTCGCCGGCTGAACCCGGGGACGTGCGCGGGTACTGCGTGAGCGTCGACTACGGGACGCAGAACCCGCTCCATGCGATCAAGTGGCTGCTCGACCCCGCAGGCGTGTGGCACGCGGTCGGCGAGTACCGCTATTCCGGCCGCGAGGAAGGCAGGCAGAAGACCGATGCCGACTACGTCGACGACCTGGTCGTGTTCACGGACGACGCGCCCGAGGACGCGGAGGTCGAGGTCATCGTCGACCCGAGCGCGTCGTCGTTCATCGCGCAGCTGCGGAGGCGTGGCGGCTTCAAAGTCAGGAAGGCCGACAACGACGTCGGGGACGGCGTGCGCGACACCGCGTCTGCGATGCAGTTGGGCCAGGTCAAGATCGGGGACACGCTCACGGAATTGGCGCGTGAGTTCACAGGCTATGTGTGGGATGATAAGGCAGACCAAGACAAGCCGGTCAAGGTCGACGACCACGGCATGGACGCGCTGAGGTATTTCGTGAAGACGAAACGCGTGTACAGGCCGCGTGACATGGTATACGGGTCGCCGTTCGGGGGCGGCGCCGACGAGGGGCCTAGGAGGTTCGCATTATGAGATGGGACGAGGTACGCGGCGACAAGTCGCGCATGCTCACGTATCAAGATTTCGTGGAGGCGGGCGACGCCGACCGCGGGGGCTTCGTATTGGAGGCGATCGAGCGGCATAAATCCGGCAAGGCGTACCGCACGGCGCGCATGGCCGATGCGTATGACCGCCAGGAGAACATCACGATCAACGCCTACGTGCAGAAGGTCTTCGACATCACGGGCTCGAGGCTCGTGGACTTCACCGCGAGCAACAACAAGATCGCGAGCAATTTCTTCCACCGCCTCAACACCCAGCGCACGATGTACTCGCTCGGCCAGGGCGTGTCGTTCATCGATGCCGACGAGGCGGGCGGTGAAGACACGACCAAGGAGAGGCTCGGCAGGCATTTCGACCACGACCTGCGCACGCTCGCATACTACGCGCTCATCCACGGCGCGTGCTTCGGCTTCTGGAACCTCGACCGCATGTTCGTCTTCCCGCTGACCGAGTTCGTGCCCCTTTGGGACGAATGCGACGGCACACTCAGGGCAGGCATCCGCTTCTGGCGTATCGACCAGTCGCGCCCGATGCAGGCCGTGCTCTACGAGGCCGACGGCTATACCCGATACCAGAGCCGCCGGGATGCGGACGGCGCGGCGAGCGAACGCCTCGAGGCAGTCGAGGGGAAGCGGCCCTATATCGAGAAGACGAGCTATACGCCGGCAGACGGGATCGAGCAGGTGATCGGCGGCGAGAACTACCCGGCATTGCCCGTGGTGCCGATGTGGGGCTCGAGGCTGCACCAGTCGACTCTGGTCGGCATGCGCCAGGCGATCGACAGCTATGACCTGATCCGCAGCGGCTTCGCGAACGACCTCACCGACTGCGCGCAGATCTACTGGCTCGTGTCGAATGCGGGCGGCATGGGCGACAAGGACCTGCAGAAGTTCCTCGACCGCCTGAAGATCAACCATGTCGCGCTCGTCGATTCCGATGACGGCGGCAATGCGCAGGCGTATACCCAGGAGGTCCCGTACGCCGCACGCGAGAAGTACCTGCAGATGATCCGCGACGGCATCTACGAGGACTTCGGCGCACTCGACGTGCACGCCGTGGCCGCGGGCGCGACCAACGACCACATCGACGCGGCGTACCAGCCTATGGACGAGGAGGCGAGCGATTTCGAGTATCAGGTATCGGAGTTCGTGCAGCAGCTGCTCGCACTCATGGGTATCGACGACACACCGGTGTTCAAGCGCACACGCATCAGCAACCAGAAAGAGCAGGTCGACATGGTCATGAGCGAGGCGCAGTACCTCGACCGTGAGACGGTATTGCGTAAGCTGCCGAATATCTCGCCCAGCGAGGTGCCGGCGATCAAGGAACGCCTCGACGCCGAAGACGAGGGGCGCATGGGCATGCTGGTAGACACCACTGCACCTGCCGGCGATGGCGGCGATGACGATGACGGCATGCTCTAGCGTTTAAGGCGGTCCTACAGTGAAGATCCATTCGATTGACGAGATCCCCACCGTCCAGGACGTGTCTGGGTGGAAATATGTGACGGACATGGGCCATACGTCGGTAAAGTCATTCAAGACATCCAAGGCGGCGGCCGCGTATGCCTTGAAAACCGGCCTATACGAGCTCGTGCCGGATGAAGCCGCGGAATCCCCCGCAGTCACCGAGACGCAATACCTCGACGGCTTCCAAATCGACATATATTCAGACGGCACCTACGGCTACATGACTGACGGCGGCAAGCACAAGGAGGGCTATAAGTCGAAAGACGGCGCCGAGAAGGCCGCCGCCAGACTCGCCGCCATGGGGCCGAAAGGCCCGCAGGTCCTGAAGAGTGAAGACAAGGGCGGCTATGCCGTCAACACGTTCACCGACGGCACTTATGGGTACATGATGCCGGACGGGGCTTTCAAGAACGGCTACAAGTCGAAAGGCGGTGCCGGCAAGGCGGGCGAGAAGCTCGCCGCGAAGGCGGCGAAGGCACAGGGGGACACCCAGGCCAAACTGCTCGAGAAGCAGGCGCAGGAGCTGCAGGAGAAACTGCAGCTCGCCTACACCGATGCGGTCGACGGCATGACGGCACGTATCGAGGCCTCACTCAAGCAGTTCGCGGCCGATGACGCCAAATGGGCGGCAGATGTCGCCGCCGGCAAAAAGGACGCGAAGGCATACGCGGCCTGGCGCAAGGACCAGGCCCTGCACAACGACCGGCTGAAAGCACTCGAGAAGGCGTTGACACGGGACCTCACCGCGGCAGACAAGACGGCCATGGCCTACGTCAACCAAGTGCCTGCAGGCGTGTATGCGGAGGGCATGAACTTCGCGACGTATGAGGTCGAGCACGGCGCCAAGGCGAACACGTCGTTCACGCTGTACGACAAGAACACAGTCATGGAGCTCGTCGCGAACGAGCCGAACCTGCTCCCGCAGGCCGCATTCGACAAGGCGAAAGACACGGCATGGAACAGCCGCCATGTCACGTCTGCGGTGACGCAGGCGGTGCTGCAGGGCCAGACGGCCCCGCAGCTCGCCGCCTCGATCGCGGGCATCGCCGCCATGGACCGGCGCGCCGCGATGAAGGCGGCACGCACCGCCATGACGAGTGCGCATTCGCTCGGCAAACTCAAGGGGTACGAGCGCGCCGCCGGCATGGGTATCGACGTCGAAAAGCAATGGCTCGCGGCGCTCGACCCACGCACACGCGGCAGCCACCGCCACCTAGACGGCGAGGCAGTCAAACTCGATGCCGAGTTCAGTAACGGCCTGAAGTACCCGGGTGACCCGGACGGCCCCGCATCTGAGGTCTACAACTGCCGCTGCACGCTCGTGCCTGTCATCGGCGATGTGGAGTATGACGACGTCGAGCGCGTCGACAAACTCGGCGAGATGAGCTATGGGGAATGGAAAGCCGAGAAGCTGGCGAAAGGGCAGAAGCCCGCGAATTCACTCGACAGCCAGTTGAAGGATGTCGATAACGAGATCGATGTATTGAAAGGGCTCATGAAGAGTTCCGATAAGGCGTATCCCGGCATTTGGAAAGACCCCGTGACACTCGCCGATTGGGACGCGAAGAAAGACGCGATCGCAAAGAAGCTCGAGTATCTTGAAGGGCAAGCCGCCAAGGCCATGGACACCGGCGACGATGCCGCATCGGTGAAGTGGCAGGCGCTCATCGACGATACCGAAGATTTCGATAGGCAAGGCCGGGCATACAAGGCATATATCGACAAGATGTCGGCGTTGAGGCTCAGGCGCCAGTCGATCCACAGGCAGATGGCCGACTTGGGCCTCGTCGAAGGCTCGGCATTCAGCGAGGGGCGTAAGGCGAATGCATGGAGGTTCACTTCGCCGGCTGAGGCCGATAAGCACTTCAGGGGTGTGTGCGGCAAGGTCTGGCGTGAGGCCACCGAGGCAGAGCGCGACGGTATCTACGGTTATACGGAATCCCCCGGTGCGTGGAACCGCCCGCTGTCCGGTTTCCAGAAGCCGTGGTCGCAACCAGGTACGGGATGGGAGAAGAAGTTCTACAAGGGTGCCGGCAACGTCTGGATCGATTATGAAGGCAAGGGCCCTGCGATCCGCAACATGACGTCACTTATCGAGAAATCGACGTACGACCACGACGCATGGCTCGTACGCGGATGCGACTACGACGCCATGGGGTCGTTTTTCGGCACGGGCGCGTCGGAATTGGAGGGTATGGGTACCGATGGGCTCAAATCGCTTGTCGGCGTGTCGAACCGCATCCAGCCATTTGTGTCTACCGGTGCCGCGGCCGGTAAAGGTCCCAACGGGCCTGTCGCAATGGAGATCTTCTGCCCCGCCGGCTCTGAGATGATGTATGCCGAGCCTTTCAGTGCATATACCGGTGCGACTAACTACGATGGTTGGGACGGTGAGAAGAAACAGGATCATTTCGGCAGTGGATTTGGGATGATCTTGCAACGCGGCGGTTACTACACGGCGACCGATGTATACAAAGACACCGACGGCAAGATGCATGTCGTGCTGGAGTTGCACCCCGAGCAGGGTTATGACAAGTTCCAGCAGGACCCCGAAGAGTGGACCGGCCCGAAGGGTAAATACAGGTAAGGAGCACCATGGCCACCGAGAGACAGAAAGTACCGAACCCCGGGCTCGACGACTCGTTCGGCTGCCTGGAGCGCAACCCACGTAAATGCCGGGCCTGTGCGAACGCACACGGCCCGGCACCGTGGGGGGACTCGCCCGACAAGTCGTATTGCCTTGCATACGAGCGCCGCCTCGGCAACATCAAGCCCGATGCAGTCTATTTCGACGGTGCCGATTGCCCGTTCTATACCGAGGGGGCGTGACATGGCCGACGGCGTCACGGTGAGACAAGACAACACCGGGCAGGCAATCGACGGCATCGATTCGGCCATCGGCGTCGCGCTCGAGAAGATCGGGCTTTTGGCTGAGAACTATGCGGCCAAGAAATGCCCGGTAGATACCGGTAACCTGCGCGGGTCGATCACGCACGAGGTCGACACGAGTGATGACGCCGTGTACATCGGCACGAATGTCGAATACGCGCCGTATGTCGAGCTCGGCACTTCGCACCAGGAGGCGCAGCCCTTCCTGAGGCCGGCGGCTTCCGAGCACGGCGCACAATACCGCCAAGTGTTGAAAAAGGCGTTAGGCGGCAGCAGTTAACCTGGTATTATTTTGTTAAATGCGCGAAGCAATGCGCTATACAGTATGGGGCCGAGGCATGTGCCCCAGAATCCGAAGGAATGGAGCGAACACCATGGCACTTACACGCAAACTCCTCCGATCCATGGGGATCGAGGACGATAAGATCGACCAGATCATCGATGCACATGCCGAGACCGTCAATGCGCTGAAGGACGAGCGTGACGAGCTCAAGGATGCCGCGGACCGACTGAAGAAGGCCGAGGCGGAGCTCGAGGGGCTCAAAGCCGAGCCGGCAGACGGTTACAGAGAGAAGTACGAGAAGGAGCATGCAGATTTCGAGGCATTCAAGGCCGATACCGCCAAGGCTGCCGCCGACCGCGAGAAGAAATCGCTGTACCGCAAGCTGCTCACCGATGCAGGCGTCGACCCAAAGCGTATGGATGCCGTGATGCGTGTCGCCGACTTATCTGAAATCGTGGTCGAGGACGGCGCCATCAAGGGCGCCGACGAGGTCACGGAGAAGGTCAAAGGCGAGTGGTCGGATTTCATCCCGGCCACGAATACGAAGCCCGCGAAAGTCGACACGCCGCCTGCCGGCGGTGGCGACGGCGCGGCAGAACCGAAGTCGCTCGGCGAGGCCCTGCGACAGAAGTACACCAAGCAGAACACTGATTAAAGGAGGCAATTATGCCTATCACCCTCGCAGAGGCCAAGGCCGGCATGGCCGACAAGGTCGACCAGCAGGTCGTCGACATGTTCCGTCGATCCTCCCTGCTCCTCGACCGCCTCACTTTCGATAACGCCATCTCCCCCGGTACCGGCGGCTCCACGCTCGTCTACGGCTACACGCAGCTGAAGACGCCTTCCACTGCCGCCGTCCGCGCCGTCAACTCCGAGTACACCGCCAACGAGGCCAAGCGTGAGAAGAAGACCACGCAGGCCATCATCATGGGCGGTGCCTTCGAGGTCGACCGCGTCATCCAGGACACTTCCGGCGCCATCGATGAGCTCGTGTTCCAGGCAGACGAGAAGATCAAGGCCACTGCCAATTTCTTCACGCACTGCGTCATCAACGGCACCGCGACCGGTGCCGCCGGCACCGGTAAGGCTACCGGCACTTTCGACGGCCTCAATAAGTTGCTCCAGGGCAGCTCTACCGAGTACACCGCCACCGCGGACCTGTCTACCAGTGCAAACGTGGACGCCAACTACAACAAGTTCCTCGACGAGCTCGACGAGTTCATTTCAGGCATCGACGGCACGCCCGACATGCTGATCATGAACCGCAAGATGCTCTCCAAGCTCCGCGGTATCGCACGCCGCGCCGGTTATTACGAGTCCACGAAGGACGATTTCGGCCGTGCAGTCGAGACGTATAACGGCATCGCGCTCATGGACGCAGGCGAGTTCTACGACGGCTCCAAGACCGTCGACATCGTCGCCGACACCGCTGCAGGTTCCGAAGCTTTCGGCACTTCCGACATCTATGCCGTGAAGTTCGGCCTCGACGCATTCCACGGCATCTCCCCGACCGGTACCAAGGTCATCACGTCCTACATGCCCGACCTCACCCTCCCCGGTGCCGTCAAGAAGGGCGAGGTCGAGCTCGTCGCAGGTGTCGCCCTCAAGAACACGCTGAAGGCCGGCCACATGAAGGGCATCATCACCGCGCCGGCGACTGCCTAAGGAGCCGACATGCTGGAGGAGTTGCTCGCCGAGATCCACAATTGGTTTGAGTGCGATTACCTCGCAGGTGAGCTCACCGTCGTGGACGGCGAGCTCACCCTCCCGCATGGCTTCGTCAAGCCTGGCCAGTATTACCGCATCGTCGGCAGCGTTTTCAACGACGGCCTGCACCAGTACCCTACATCAGACCTCACCGATGAGGTATTCGACGGTGAGGTGTGGGCACTGGCAGTGCCGAAGGCGGTCACAGACACCGCAGCCGAAATCGGGGCGTGGCGTAAGGCCAACCCCGACTCTGCATATACGTCTGAGTCGTTTGCCGGGTATTCGTATACGAAGGCCACCGCTTCCGACGGCACGCCGATGCGATGGCAAGATGCATTTCGCCGACGCCTCGATCGTTGGAGGAAGTTGCCATGAGTTTGATTGACGCATTCAAAGGGCCTTGTGTCGTGATGGACAAGGCGAAGGTGCCCGATGGCGAGGGCGGTTTCACGACTGCCTGGCAGGAAGGCGCCGAATTCGAGGCCGCTATCGTGAAGGACACGAGCCTCGAGGCGCGTATCGCCGAGAAGGACGGCCTCACGAACACGTATACCGTCACCACGTCGGCGAATGCATCGCTCGAGTTCCACGATGTCTTCAAACGCAAGTCGGACGGGCAGGTATTCCGCGTCACATCGAATGGCGACGACAAGCGTACGCCGTCCGTCGCATCATTCGAATTCGAGCAGGTGGGCGCCGAGGAATGGAGCCTGTCATGACACCGGCCGCTGCGGTCTACGGTTTCATGGCCGGCTTCGGCATCCCGGCGTATACCGCGACTTCCGTACCTGACGGGGCGGAGTTCCCGTATATCACGTATGAGTTATCTGTCGATGATTTCTGGGGCGGCGAAGTCGCATTGGCCATGGATATTTGGTATCGTGGCGACTCCGAGGCAGGGCCGAACGCGAAAGCGCGTGAAGTCTCAAAGGCACTCGTCGGCTGCAAGTGTATCCCGTGCGATGGCGGCGGAATTGTACTGAAAAAGGGCTCGCCGTTCTGCCAGGGCATGGGGGACACCGCAGACGATAAGGTCAAGCGCCGCCATATCAATTTGACGGCGGAGTTCATCACCTCGTTTTGAGAGGACAAGTCAAATGAAGTTCACACAGATCCCAACTGATACTTTCAAGAAGCTCCAGCTCGATGCGGGTATCCTCACCACTGATTTCGACCCGGCGACCGGCGAGCTCACTGCGTCCAACATCATCGGTGCGACGAGCGGCGGCGTGTCTTTCGAGGCCACGCCGTCATTCAGCGATTTCGGCGAAGACATCGACAATTGCCCGAAGAACACGAAAGAGCTCAAGAAGCTCGACAGCTGGGAAGCCAAGATGTCCGGCACGTTCGTGACGATGGACACGAAGGCCGCGAAGTCTATCGTCGGTGCCGCAGCCGTCGCGGGCGACGACCAGACGAAGGTCGTGCCGCGCAATTCGGTCGATGCCGAAGATTTCAAAGACATCTGGTGGGTCGGCGACTACTCCGACATCAACGAAGACGGCTCGTCTACCGGCAAGGCCGGTTTCATCGCGATCAAGCTCATCAATGCGTTGTCGACCGGGGGTTTCAAGATCCAGTCTGGCGACAAGGCGAAGGGCACGTTCGAGTTCGAGTACACCGGCCACTACAGCATTGAGAACACCGACATCGTCCCGTTTGCGCTCTACATCAAGGCCGGTTCTGCCGATGCGTAAGCATGGCCTGAAGGAGGAGAGATAAATGAAACTCAGTGATATCAAGGGTGACCGCGTGCTCGACGTCATCGCCGACATCATCGACCCCATCGCAAACATGGTGCAGGACAGGGACGTCGCCGCGATGTTCAAGCGCGAAGCCGTGCCTGATGGCATGGATGCACGCGATTTCTTCGCGGAGCGCATGCGCAAGGGCATGCCTGTTTTGCTCAAGGGCCATAAAGCCGACATCATCGCCATCATGGCGGCGATCGATGGCGTTACGCCTGAGCAGTATGCCGCATCGCTCGATTTCCCCAAGCTGTTCACCGATGTCATGGAGCTCGTGACTGACAATGCGTTCCTCGATTTTTTATCATCGTCGGAGACAGGGAAGGGCGCAGATGCGCCTGGCTCTGCCTCGGCGAATTTCGAGGTCCTCTAAGGGCCGACGCGTTCGTCAAGTTCACACTGGCCCGCTATAGGAGAGAACGGGACGAGATGGCGTTTAAGGTGTACGTCACCGACTCCCTATACCTCATGGGCCAGCAGAAGTTTATCGGTCGCAGATGGTACGACCAAATACGGCGCAAGGTATATGAAGACATCGACGCCGCCGCAGTCGTGGCGGACGTCACGAAAAGGGCGGGATTGGTGGTCGTATGAATCTGCTCGACCTCGCCGTCAAGATCACATGCGACGACCAGGCGTCCGGCGAGGTCGACAAGATCGGCGACGGCATCAAGAACAAATTGGGCATCGCCGCTAAAGCCGGCGTTGCCGCTGTCGCCGTGTTGGGTACCGCGACAGTCGCCATCGGTAAGACTGCACTCGATGCATATTCGAATTATGAGCAGCTCGTCGGTGGCATCGATACCCTGTTCAAAGCCTCGTCGGGCAAGATGCAGCAGTATGCGGCAAACGCCTACCAGACGGCCGGTGTCTCAGCCAACCGCTACATGGAGATCTCGACGAGCTTCGCCGCCGCGCTGATCAGCTCACTCGGCGGCAACACCGAGGCCGCGGCAGATATGGCCAACACGGCCATTGCGGACATGAGCGACAACGCCAACAAGATGGGCACGTCGCTCGAGACTGTGCAAGAAGCATATATGTCGCTGTCACGCGGCAACTACGAGATGCTCGACAGCCTGAAGCTCGGGTATGGCGGTACTAAATCAGAGTTGGAGCGCCTGCTCTCAGACGCCGAGAAGTTCTCGGCCGCACAG
>ENA-OYYZ01001080-OYYZ01001080.1-human-gut-metagenome-genome-assembly--contig:-NODE-1080-length-12473-cov-6.984297_pt1 | contig 12473 bp, 7 predicted proteins | sample MGYA00243256_ERZ653463 | MGnify/ENA primary metagenome ERZ653463 (study PRJEB26926, sample SAMN06165173) | human gut metagenome | biome: ENVO:00009003; feature: ENVO:2100002; material: ENVO:00002003... | reverse complement strand
GGGCTCGGAGATGTGTATAAGAGACAGATAAATATCAAATAAATATTGCTATTAAATATCCGAAATGCTAATATAATTATCAGCAGTTTATTAATTATTTTAAGGAGGTTTCAGTTATGAAATACTGTACAAATTGTGGCAGGCAGTTAGCTGATGATGAGGTATGCACATGTCGTCAGCAGGCACAGCCACAGGCACCAAATCAGACACAGGACAACAATGCACAGGCAGATAATGCAGCACATCAGGCACAGTTTAACGGACAGCCGCAGGGCAGCGCACAGGGACAGTTCAACGGACAGCCACAGGGCAGTGCACAGGGACAGTTCAACGGACAGCCACAGGGACAGTTCAATGGACAGCCACAGGGCAGCGCACAGTCGCAGGCGTTTGATAACTTCACACAGCAGGTGAGTGCAGCAGGACAGCAGCTGCAGAATGACAAGAATGTGGCATCTATCATCACATTCTACAAGGGTCTTGTTAAGAAGCCGGCACAGGCTGCAGCAGACTTTGCAAAGAATGCAAATATGGCATCAGGCTTTATATTCATCGGCTTATTTGCCATAGTAGAGGTAGTGCTGTCTGTAGTATATCTGTTATCAAGCGTAATTGGCAGCATAGGCGGCTTTGGATTCTCATTTTACCCGGCGAGCTTCTTTGAGGGAATCTTCTCAGGAATCGTAGGAGAGGCAGTGAAAGTACTCATCCTGGCAGCAGTCATTCTGGTTGTATTAAACGCAGTGCAGAAGGATAAAAAGGTGACATTTGCACAGACACTTTCAGCAGCATGTCTGTATGATGCAGTATACCTTCCGATTATCCTTGTGGCAGCAATCATCGACATAATCCCATTCCAGTTCTTTGGCAATGTGAGCAGCTGGCTGCATACATTTGCGGGTGTAGTAGGATATGTAAGCATATTCTTTGGAGTAAGGGCAATAGAAGAGGATGACAACAAGCTTCCACTCGTGTGTGGACTGGCATTCCTTGCAACAGCCATTGGTTCAACAATTGTAAATGCTATTTTCTAATTTAATATTTGATTTAACATATCTGATTTAATATATCAGAAATAGCCGGATCCTGTGAGATTTTCTTGCAGGATCTTTTTTTATTTCTGGCTTCGAATAGTTATCATATATCTTACGATTTGTCAAGTACGAGTTTTGACACTTTTTGTGTAAATTGTCGTTGTTATTGCCATGCGCGGAATTGATGTATAATGATAATTAGATTAATTTGTTTAGTTAAAAACTAGCTGAATATATGAGTCAATGATAATATGAATTCTATAATAAGCAGGTTTATAAAACTCGGGAAGAGAGGCACCTATGACGCATAAAATCAAGGTACAGATGTTTGGCAATTTCAGAATGGACTATAACGGAGCACCATTTGTGGCGGAAAAAATGCATAAGGAAAGCCAGTTCAACCGCATGATGCAGGCTTTGATACACTATTCTGACTGCGGAATAGCAAAGGATAAGCTCGAGGAAATAGTAATTGGTGAGCGTGACATAGATGCACCTCACACGGCACTAAGAGTTATTGTATACAAGACAAAGCAAAAGCTCGCACAGCTCGGACTGCCGGGAAAGAACCTCATATATTTGGAGGGAGGCATATATTACTGGACACCGGATATAGAGATAGAAGAGGATGCAGCAGAGTTTGAGAAGCTTTATAACGAGGCCTGTGCACTGGAAAAGCAGATGCCACAGGAACCGGAGAGTGCAGAGACAGTGTGTGATGAGCGGATAAAGGAAATAGAAGACAATATGCTTGAGCTGTACGTAAAAGCACTATATCTGTATAAGGGAGAGTTTTTGGCGGCATATACAGGCGAGACGTGGATAGCACAGGAGGCCAGACGCTATCACACCATGTTTGAGAAAATCATAAATGAAGCTGCGTACATACTGCGAAAGAGAAAACAATTCAAGGGACTGGAGAAGCTCGGAGTATATGCGGCAAAGGTCGATCCGTTCAATGAGTGGGAGGAGCTCATCATGGAGGCGATGGTAGAGACCAGGCGCTATGATGAGGCGGAAGAGCTATACACGGATGTCGTGGACTATTATCTCAGGGAGTGCGGTATTTATCCATCTTCAAGACTCTTGGAAATCCTTGAGAAATACAGTAATCAGATGAATCATGCACATGAGATACTGGAAAACATCCAGGAGGGCATGAACGAGCAGGAGGAAACAGAAAGAGGCGGATATTTCTGCAGCTATCCGGTATTCAAAGGAATATATCAGGCGTCCATCCGTATTATGAAGCGCACAAGGGTACCTGTGTATCTCATGCTCTGTACTCTCGAGGACGAGGAAGGCAGACAGGTACAGAGCGAGACAAAGATGAACAAGTATTCAAGGCAGCTCAAGAAGTGCGTTGGTGAATCAATCCGCTACAGTGACATATATACCTCGTATGGAAAGGTGCAGTTTCTTATCATGCTCATCGGAATCAAGCGTGAGGACTGCGAGATAGTGAAAAAGAGAATCAACCGCCAGTTCGCAAAGAAAAATCCGAGAGCTGCAGAGAAATATCATGTGAACAGTATAGTTTGTGAGTTGTAAAGGGAATAGTACAAATTGGTTGGAAAAGCTACAAGGTGATTTTACACGATTAGAGGAAGTACTAATTGATTATTTTATATATTATGGAGAAAATGGTATGAATGGTAAAGACAAGATATCAGTAATTATTCCATGCTACAATGTCCAAAAATATATTATGAGATGCTTTGATTCAATTTACAGCCAGACATATGGCTTTGAAAACCTTGAAGTGATACTCATAGATGATTTATCGACAGACAATACATGGTCTATATTAGAATCCTTACAAAGAAAATACCCGAGAATGTTATATCTCTTAAAATACAGAAAAAAGGAAAATGTGGCGGTGCACGTAATCTGGGAATGGATATCTGCACCGGCAAATATATCACATTTGTGGATGCAGACGATTATGTGCATCCGGATATGCTTAGGGTGCTGTATGATAGAATGACAGAGGACGATTATGATGTGGCACAGTGTGGTGTATCGTGTTTTAAAGCAGATAAGCCAAATGTATTAGAAGTAAATGATTTAGAAATTCAAAGGCTTGATTTGGATAATGTTGATAATAGGAAAAATCTCATTATAGGTCTGACCGGATTTACTAGTGTAACAGCATGGGCAAAGCTATACTCGACCAAATTTATAAGAGAACATAATCTAAGATTTATAGAAGATGTATATTATGAGGATACACATTTTTCTATGCTTTGTGTGTTACTTGCAAAGAAATATTGTAAGGTGCAATCGGCATTATACTATTACTTTGAGAATACAGAGGGCATTATACGTTCTGAAATTAGCAATGCAAAGATCCGGGATGCTAAGATTATTATGGATCATATAAGGCAGGCTATTCAAAGTAGAAAAGCAGAACTGGGAAATGTAATTGAGCAGTGTTATTGTGAAATCCAGACATTTTTGTTATGGTACCAATATATTGAGCCATATAGTAGAATAGAAACCTTTATGAATAGGGAACTGGATATTTGCAAAGAAGAGTTTTTAAAGAGTGAACCGGATATATTTAATAATCCATATGTGAAGTTTTTTTCAGATGATGTGGTATTGAAAAGAATGTCAAGGCTGAGAGTAACTGCGAAAAAAATGAATAATGTATGCTTTTTAGATAATGCAATACATATCTGTCTTGGTATACATGATAAGGATGGAAATTACAGTGTCTGGGCTGGAACAACGATGCAATCCATTGTTGAAAACACAAAAGCGCCAATAGTTTTTCATATATTACATGATGACACATTGAACGAAATAAATAAAAATAAGCTGAGTTTTATTGCCGATAATAGTGGAAATGATATAGAATTTCATCATTTTAATTCGGACGTTTTTGGCACGTTTGCTGATTCAATGAATAGATTTGCAATTGGAACAATGTTCAGAATTATGTTGCCCGATATTATGCCGGATTTAAAAAAAATAATATATTTGGACGCTGATTTATTTGTAAATACAGATATTGAAGAATTATGGAACCTAAATATAGATAATTACTGTCTGGCGGCTGCTCAGGATTGTTCGACAATAAGAAATTGGGGAACTCCATACGCTGTAGCAGCAGGGCAGACAAGTCGTGACAGATATTTTAATGCGGGTGTTCTTTGCATGAATCTTGACAATATCAGGAAAAATGGAAGCCTGTTTCAACAGGTTATAGATTATCTGAACGATAATCCACGGACATGGCTTCCTGACCAGGATGCTTTAAATGCCATATTCAGCGGAAAAACCTTATTGATAGATGAAAAATGGAATTATTTTATTGATGAGGCAAGAAAAAATAATGAGAAAGCAGAGAAAAAAATATATCATTATGCTGCAACCCTGTTGATGCTGCATACAAATAATGAAATTGACAGAGCCTACTATTTCACAATACTGAGAACCCCATGGGGAGAGCAGATGGAGGATGGCTTATTGTGTAATTCTATGGGTAGAATTGTGGATAGAACAGGTATGCTGGAGAAGCTGCTAAAAAAAGTTACTCAAAACAATATACGACTCGTATTCTATGGCGGAGAGAACAGCTCAATAAGGAATGCAATGAGGCTATTAAACAGAAATTTCGATAGCTGTGAATGGCATGAGCATTTAAAGGAGAATGAGATTATCTGTGATGATAATACTGTCTATATAGTCTCAGCAGAAGCGGACGATGGCAATGGACTGGAAATACTGGCAAATGCCGGATTAGAAAATGGTGAGAATTATTTTATAACACAGAGGTTTTTACATTATACAGAGGGTGGGTTTGCCCTATGATTTTTATTACTGATGAATTAGGTAAGTTTGAGAAAAATATAATAGAGCTGGCAGAAAATGTGGGATTTAAAGAATGCAAAACAATAGAAGCCATAGATTTGTTTTGTGGCATATCTGAAAGAAACGATGTGCTTAAGGAAAAAGACAGGTATTATGCATTCATAGATATCCCTCAATATTGGAGTGTTCGTGCAGATGGTCTAAATGGTGCTATATATGATAATAAAACCAAAAAGGCAAACATCTATTTTAAGAATCCGATAGAGAAAAGAATGGTCAGCAGAGTCGAGTGGATTGACAGGAATAATACAGTATATAAAGTAGATTATTACAACAAATACGGATATATGTATTGTTCGGAGAATGTGAGTGGCGGCAATGTTACAGTCAGGGAATTCTATGATAGAAATGGTGACATTAAAGTATTAGAACAGACAGGTCCAAAGACATATACCACGTTTGGCACCCGCATTAGTCCGAAGAGCTATAGAGGCTTTGCTGATTATTTGGAAGCTTATCTTAAATATAATAAAATTTATGATGAAAATATATGGCTGACAAGTGATGAGATATTAAATAAATTTGCCTGGGATTATGGAAATTTTAAAATATCATACCTGCCACAAAATAGATTAAACTCAGATTTGACAGTAATAACTCAGACTAACACAGCGTTTCGAATACTGTGCAGTGAAGAGCAGCAGGTCAATTGGTATAAAGAAAATTCAAATTATAAATGCGACAGATTATATTCATATCTTGAGAATAATAAATCAAAATTTGGGAGAAAAGAAGCATTTATTATTACAGAATCGGATCAGCTTGAGTATATTGAACAGCTTATAAATGACTTTCCGGAAATAACTTTTCATATAGCTGCCAGTACCATTATGTCAGATAAATTAACGAGACTGGATATAAATAATAATGTTGAGTTATATCCATGTATTACGGAACAAAAGAGAAAAGAACTGTTTGAAAGATGCGATATTTATTTGGATATTAATCATTACAGAGAGCTATACAATGCAGTAAACGAGGCAATGGTTAATAATATGATAATACTAGCGTTTGACAATACAGCGCATTCAAAAGAATTATATCCAATGGGAAATATTTTTGAAAGCAGCAACTATGTGAAGATGAAAGAAACTCTAAAAAATATAATAACTAGTCAGACGATATTCAATGAATATATAGACAGGCAAAAGAAGCAATTAAAACAATTAGCTGCAAAAGTAGTTATGGGTGATACAGATGAGAGTATTTGATTTTACATTACTTAGTGGATATGAATTTTCCGGAGTCGATGTTGCTCAGGGATTTAGAGCAAGATTGTTTGCAAAAAACAATGTAAACGCTAAATTTATTTTTACAGAGCTGCCGACAATTAGGGATATGGAACTGTATGGTTCGCAAAAAATAAAACGTGGTCAGATTATGTCTGCACATCTTTTTATGACCGGAAGATTAGATATGAGTTTGTCTGTGAAAAAAGAAGCTCTTTTAGAAAATGAAAAAGAAAACTATGAGTATGACAATATAGATGAGGATGGAAAGGTGATTCGTCTATATAATTCCGGTGAAAAATCAGTTGAAATATTATGCGATGAAGATGGATTTGTTATAAATGAAAGTCTCTTTAAAAACGGAAAAAAGTATTTAGAAAATTATTATACAGACAGTTTGTCATATACAGAGCTGTATAATTGGGATAATGATTCGAACGATGGCTTAAATCTAGGAAGGAGAATTTTTTGGAACAAACAAGGACAGATGGTTTATGAACAATGTATCTATAAAGATAATGTTGAATATCTGTTTAAAAATGGTGAAGTTATAGACAATGTAGAGTTTCTAGAAAGATTTGTAAAGACACTTAATCTTTGTGAGAATGATATATGTATAATGGATAGAGCGGGATATCTTGATTATATACAGCCTCTTTTTGAAAATAAAGGCAAATCAAAGCTGATAGCTGTATTACATTCAGATCATTTTTACAAAATATATGAGGATGAAAGCTCATTATACATGAACTATGAGTATTATTATTGGTTCAAATATTCAGAGGCAATAGATTATTTTGTTGTTGGTACGGATGAACATAAAAGAAGTCTGGAAGCATTTTTAAAAGAGTATGATTGTTTTGTTCCGCATATTGCAGCTATTCCACCGGGCGCCATACCAGAAGGCAAACTTAAAAGTAAAAATAATCGTTGGCAAGGCAGTATAATATCTGCTTCAAGACTTAGTCCAAGGAAAGGTATTGATATTCTTATTAAAAGTGTGATAAAAGCTCATGAGATAAATCAGACAATTAATCTGGATATATACGGAAGTGGCAATGATGAGTATACTTCATATTTACAAAATATAGTTAAAGATGCTGGTGCTGATGATTATATTCACTTTAAAGGGCGCTGTAATCTTGAAAAGATTTATCCACACTATGAATTGTTTGCATCCTTTTCTTTGTGGGAAACATTTGGACTTTCACTCATGGAGGCTGTTGGAGACGGACTAGCCATGGTTGGACTGGATGTAAGATATGGGAACAGGCTTTTTATACATCCGGATGAAAATGGCTATCTGGTGGATTTTGATATTGAAACAGACTATCAAAATAAAGATAAGCTCTGTGAAAGAACTGCAGCAGCAATAGTTAAAATATTTGAGGATGATGACAGATTGAAGAAATTCCATGAAAATTCTTATATGATTGCTGAAGAATATAAGGAGCATGTAATAGAATCAAAATGGATGCAGCTTATAAAAAATATACCATAGCTCAATCCGTCAAACTTAATTTTATAGAGAAATGCAGTAACATGAAGGTAAAACATCCTAAGGATTATTGGCTTGAGTATGAGAGAAAAATGTTGGAAAACATCAATGAAACAACAGGCTTGTAGACAGGAGTATCAATGAAAACACACATTACTACATTAAACAACATGGCAGGAACTGCCAGTCTGGCACATAGAAGAGTATTAAAGGTGGCGCAGAGTATTGGCTGTCATGAAATGGGCTTGTCTTTTTATCCTTTAAAGCCAGACTATGCAAAGGAGATAGACAAACGTCTTGATGGGATAATAGCGCCTCTTAACTATGGTGATATTGTGATTTTTCAGTATCCAAGCTGGATTGGGGTGAATTATGATGAGAGCTTTGTAAACAAGATAAAGTCGTACCGGGATACAAAGCTGATAATTTTTGTTCAGGATATACAAAAGCTCATGTTTGATTCTGAGCAGGCAATTCTTGATATGGAAATTAAAACTCTCAATAAGGCGGATTTACTTATTTTGCCATCAAAGAAGATGCATCGCTATCTGAAAGAAAATGGGCTTGATGAGAAGCCTGTTATCTATCAGACTATCTGGGATATGCCATCAGACATTTGTTTTGTGGATCATGCTGTAACGAGATGCTTTCACTTTGCCGGGAACTATAATCGTTTTCCGTTTCTGGCAGAGTACCATGGCAAGACACCGATTTATCAATATGATGCAAATAAGCCGGACAGAGAAAATGATGACAGCTTTTGCTGGAGAGGGTATTTTGAGCAGGAAAAGCTAATGCATGAGCTTTCCAAAGGTGGCTTTGGGCTTGTTTGGAGTGATGACGAATATTTTGACAGATATTATTCGATGAATCAGCCGTACAAGCTCGGTACAAATCTGGCAGCAGGGATACCAGTTATAGTAAAAAGAGGCTGTGTTCATGAGAAATTTGTCGAAAGAAACGGTCTGGGATATGCAGTCGATACGTTGGATGAAGCTGATAAACTGGTTCAGAGTATTACGGATGCAGAGTATATAAAGCTTTACCATAATGTGAAGAATATTCAAAAGCTGATATTAGATGGCGCATATACAAGAAAAACACTTCAGGATGCAATAATTGAGGTTTTGGAAAATGCCTGTACACCGGTTGAAAACAGATATCAAGATCATATATAGATTTAGCAGACAAATCAACAGTGACAGGATATAGTATTTGACCATGATCAGGTGTATGAATCACAGATAGTTGCTACAGTGGAATAATGGGGAAGAGATTATGAGCGTACATATTACAAAAACTTATAACATAGGCGGATTGATTGGTCTCCGTCAAAATGCAGTGAAAAACGCTGGTGAAACACTTGGCTTTAAAGAAATGAGTTTATTTAAATTTCCTGATGCATATGATAGTGATGATGAGCTTCATGTTAGGATGGATGGCATAATCGCATCACTTTGTCCGGAGGATATAGTGATTTTTCAGCATCCAAGCGGAGAGAGTCCCAGATACGATGGATTTTTATTTGAGCATTTAAGAAGATATCATGGAACAAAAATTGTTGCGTTTATACAGGAAATAGCATTCGATAGAGATGACAGTGAGTATTCTTTGAGTGATGAAATCACGCTGCTTAACAGGGCTGATATGTTTATTTTTGCCTCAGCTGCGCTGCGGGATTACTATATCGCAAATGGATTAAAAGAAAAACCTTATCTGATTCAGAATATACCGGATTATATGACAGACATTTGCGCAAATGAGCATAAAAATAAAAAACTATATATCATGGCGGAAACGAGTCAAAATGAATATCCATTGAACAATTTGAATATAGAGGTGGTGCAATATGATGAGTACCGTGCCATGGAATCTATACTCAGGTTGTCAGACGGAGGCTTTGGATTGATTTGGGATGCGGATGAGCAGGCGCTTGGACTTTATATGGCTGCCGGAATCCCAGTGATAGTTAAAAAGGGGTTGAGCTGTGAAAAGTATGTGACAGATAATGAAATAGGAGCAGCAGCGACAGATTTTGAAGATGTATACCGGATAGCTGTATCAGAATCGGAAGATAAATTGAGTCAATACTACGCAAATGTCAAAAAACTGCAAAATTTGTTCATAAATGGAATATATACCAGAAAATTATTGCTGGATACCTTGATTATGTGTGGAGAAAGGCTATAATTTGGCGGTATATAAATGTTTTTATACGATTTTAGATACACCTAGGAGTTTATATTTATAGTGTTAAAGAGGAAAACTATAGTTATGTCCGGATGAAAGAGGATTAGGAAACAGATAATCAAGTATCCGGATTCATGTGAATAAGGAGAGACTATATGAATAAGAAGAAGGTTGACAGTATTTTAAAAGGTATAACCGCAGCAGGAATTGCCATGGGTGGAGTCAGCTCTATCCAGGGTGCTGATATGGTTATGGCTGCAATTAATGAATCGGCAGCAGATTCCAATTCATTAGTTGACGCAGGCTCTTTGTCTGAGAGCGAACGTACAGAGTATAGCGAGAGTACAACACAGAGCATGAGTGAAAGCGCTTCAGAGAGCACTAGCGAGAGCGTGAGTGTAAGTGAAAGTTCAAGTGAAAGTTCAAGCGCCAGCGAAAGTGCGAAGCAGAGTGATGCAGAACAGCAGAGTGGTGATAATGTTGTAGCGGCTGCATACACAGATGATGCAGAACAGGATATGGCTGTTTATGCTCGAATGAGTGGAATGCCACAGCTTGCAAGTAATGATACAAATAGAGATGATTGTGTATCAGATCAGGTACATCATGTGACTAAGATTACGGCAAGTAATTTTAAAGATTTAGCTGGATCTGATATTCAATCTAAAGGTGATATATGGGCGTGGTTTTGGGAGAATGGATCATGCCAGTATAGAGTAGCTAATTCATATACAGGTAAGTATGAATATTTTAATGATTTTGATTCTGTTACATTTAATTGGACAACAGGGCGGGGACATAATAAGCAAAGTTATTCTAAAACAGGCGAATTGTATATATGTGACGGAAATGCGTTTGTATTAAAAGTGTCTGATAATGAATGGGTAGAATTTAGAAGTAGTAGTACGGGTGGAGTACATACGTATAAATACGCATATAAGCATGGGGATTCCATTGATTTACTGGATGATGCAGATCCAAACTATGAGAAGAGTGAATCAGTAAGAATATCAGAGAGTTTGAGTGTTGAAGCAAGCACAAGCGCATCAACAAGTGCAAGCACATCAGCAAGTACGAGTGCATCAACCAGCGCATCAATAAGTGCAAGTACATCGGCTAGCACCAGTGCCTCAACAAGTGCAAGTACCTCAGCAAGTACAAGTGCCTCAACAAGTGCAAGCACATCAGCAAGTACAAGTGCATCAACCAGCGCAAGTACCTCAGCCAGCACAAGCGCATCAACAAGTGCAAGCACATCAGCAAGTACAAGTGCATCAATCAGCGCAAGTACCTCAGCAAGCACCAGTGCTTCAACAAGTGCAAGTACATCAGCTAGTACAAGTGCCTCAACCAGTGCAAGTACATCGGCAAGTACAAGTGCCTCAACCAGCGCAAGCACATCGGCAAGTACTAGCGCATCAACAAGTGCAAGCACATCAGCAAGCACTAGTGCCTCAACCAGTGCAAGTACATCGGCTAGCACAAGTGCATCAACAAGTGCAAGTACCTCAGCAAGTACCAGCGCCTCAACCAGTGCAAGCACCTCAGCAAGTACCAGTGCATCAACAAGCGCAAGTACCTCAGCCAGCACAAGCGCATCAACAAGTGCAAGTACCTCAGCAAGTACAAGTGCATCAACAAGTGTAAGTACATCAGCAAGCACGAGTGTATCAACGAGTGCAAGTACATCGGCAAGTACCAGTGCCTCAACCAGCGCAAGTACCTCAGCCAGCACCAGTGCCTCAACCAGCGCAAGCACATCGGCAAGTACAAGTGCCTCAACCAGTGCAAGCACCTCAGCAAGTACCAGCGCCTCAACCAGTGCAAGCACCTCAGCTAGTACGAGCGCCTCAACCAGCGCAAGCACCTCAGCCAGCACCAGTGCCTCAACCAGCGCAAGTACAAGTGCTTCAACAAGCGCAAGTACATCAGCAAGCACGAGTGCCTCAACGAGTGCAAGCACCTCAGCTAGCACCAGCGCATCAACCAGTGCAAGTACATCGGCAAGCACTAGTGCATCGACAAGCGCAAGTACCTCAGCAAGTACCTCAGCTAGTACGAGCGCCTCAACCAGCGCAAGCACATCGGCAAGTACAAGTGCCTCAACAAGTGCAAGCACATCGGCAAGTACAAGTGCCTCAACAAGTGCAAGCACATCGGCAAGTACCAGCGCATCAACAAGTGCAAGCACATCAGCAAGTACAAGTGCCTCAACCAGCGCAAGCACCTCGGCAAGTACTAGCGCCTCAACAAGTGCTTCAACTAGCGCATCAACAAGTGCAAGTACATCAGCCAGCACGAGCGCCTCAACCAGCGCAAGCACCTCGGCAAGTACTAGCGCCTCAATGAGTGCCAGCACAAGTGCCTCAACCAGCGCAAGCACATCGGCAAGTACAAGTGCATCAACAAGTGCAAGCACCTCAGCAAGTACCAGTGCCTCAATAAGTGCAAGTACCTCAGCAAGCACAAGTGCTTCAACAAGTGCAAGTACATCGGCAAGTACTAGTGCATCGACAAGTGCAAGCACCTCAGCAAGTACCAGTGCCTCAACAAGTGCAAGTACCTCAGCAAGCACCTCAGCAAGCACAAGTGCCTCAACAAGCGCAAGTACATCGGCAAGTACCAGCGCATCGACAAGTGCAA
>ENA-OYYZ01001069-OYYZ01001069.1-human-gut-metagenome-genome-assembly--contig:-NODE-1069-length-12624-cov-4.290874_pt1 | contig 12624 bp, 10 predicted proteins | sample MGYA00243256_ERZ653463 | MGnify/ENA primary metagenome ERZ653463 (study PRJEB26926, sample SAMN06165173) | human gut metagenome | biome: ENVO:00009003; feature: ENVO:2100002; material: ENVO:00002003... | reverse complement strand
TAAGAGACAGTGTTACGACGGCTTCGGTCTTGTTTTTCTTCTTGTCTTTTTTGCGGGGGCGGCGGTCGAGTGCCGGGGCCGGGACGGCGACTGCCAGTAGCAGCAGTATGGTCAGGAGGGTTCTCATCGGTTAGAATTTGATGCTCATGTTGAAGCCGAATACCGGGCGGTTGCCGCCGAGCGAGGGCACGTAGGTGTAGTCGACCATCGGTTCGAGGTTCATCGTCAGGTCGTCCGAGATGTCGTAGTCCTTGAGGTGGGCATCGACGTGGGCATCGACGATCTGCAATACGTACAGGCCTGCGGAGATGATGATGCACAGGTCGCGGTTGCGCCGGAAGTTGTTGCGCAGGTTGCGGATATAATCCGCCGAATAGCGGCCGTGGAATTCGTCGGTAGGCCCGTCAGGGAATTTGTCGGGGTTCTGTTCGTACTCGTTCAGCAGCCTGTACGCCTTCTTGAAACGCTGGTAGCCGCGGTTGTTCCAGTCGATGCAGTAGATCATCGCCGCGAAACCTCCGACCACGAAGGGGACTTTCCAGTAGCTTTTGTTGTAGATCTGCCCCGCGCCGGGGAAGATGCAGGCCAGCGTTGTGGCCTTTTTGACATTCGACACGTCGTTGGTCGAGTAGTTTACCGCCGCATCGCCGATGAAATAGATGTACGAGGCGACGGTCAGTCCCAGGTAGACCTGGCGGCGGGTGTTGCTGCGGATCATCTTGGCCTGCAGTGCGTCCAGTTCGGGCGTACGCGTGAGGTTCTTGTCGGTGTAGGCGTCATACTCCCGCTTGAGCGGCTTGTATGTCCTGTTTTCGTTGATATAGAGCGCCAGCCCCGCACCCACCGTACCGTAGAGTATGGGCAGCTTCCAGTATTGTTTGTTGTATATCTGTCCGTAGCCGGGCAGGACGGTCGAGATCCAGCAGACCTTCGAGAGCGACATCGAGTCGCTCATGAGCCAGCCTTTCTTGTGCCGCATGGAATCCGGTTCGGTCTTGATGCCGGCCAGCCTGAGCCGCATGAGCGAGTCCGTGGTGCGGATGTCGTCCGTACGCAATACCGTCACGGCGAGTGAATCGGCCGTGAAGTCCAGTGTCAGGAGCGAGTCGAGTTCGCGCGTGAGGGCGTTGTTGGCCAGCGAATCGCTCTTGTGGCGCAGCGAATCCGGCTTGACAAACATGCCGCCGCGTACGATGGTGCGTCCCCCGCGGTGGAGCTGTGCCTCGGCGGGGAGCCACAACATGAGCGCTGCGAGCATCGGCAGCAGGTGTCTGAACCGGATACTTACCATATTATTTAATACGTCCCGAAAACCGTTCGATGAACTGTTCGATATCCTTGTCGTCGCCGAACCCGATGACGATGCGCCCGCCGCCGTTCTTCGAGCGTTTGATGCTGATGTCCTGCGAGAAGAACTTTTCGAGTTGCTCCACCAGCCGCGAATAGCTTTCGGGATACTCCTCGTCCTCCACATTCTGTGCCGCTGCGGCCGGTTGTTCGGTGAGCGAGCGTACCAGCTCCTCGGCCTGGCGTACCGAAAGGCCTTTCTTGATGATGCGTTTGAGCACGCGTACCTGCATCCCGTCGGGGGCGCCGGCGATGGCTTTGGCGTGCCCCATCGAGATGAGCCCCTCCTTGAGCGCCAGCTGCACCTCGTCGGGCAGCTTGAGCAGCCGCATGTAGTTCGAGATGGTCGAGCGTTTCTTGCCCACCTTTTCCGAGAGGGCGTCCTGCGTCAGGTTGCACTCGTCGATCAGGCGCTGCATTCCGAGCGCGATCTCTATGGCGTTGAGATCCTGGCGCTGGATATTCTCCACGAGGGCCATGGCGTGCAGGTTCTCGTCGTCCACCTCGCGGATATAGGCCGGGAGGCTCGTCAGGTCGGCGCGCTGCGCCGCACGCCAGCGGCGTTCGCCGCTGATGATGATATATTTCCCGTCGCCGGATTTCTTGACCGTGATGGGCTGGATGACCCCCAGCTGGCGGATCGAGTCGGCCAGTTCGTCGAGCGCCTCCTCGTCGAACTGCGTACGCGGCTGCGTGGGGTTGGGAATGATCTCCGTGATGTCGATCTCGGACATCTGGCTCATCGGCTTGAGCTTGGCGTCGACGGCGTCGGTGCCGAATATGGCGTCCAGTCCGCGCCCTAATCCCTTCGGTTGTTTCATTTCGGTATGTTATTTTCTCGGTTTGCGGTTGCGCTTGAGGAATTCCCGGGCCAGCGTGAGATAGTTCTCCGAGCCGACGGCGCCCGCGTCGTAAAGCATGACGGGCTTTCCGTGCGAGGGTGCTTCTCCCAAACGGATATTGCGCTGAATTATTGTGTCGTAAGCCAACGGCCCGAAATGTTCGCGCACCTCGTTCACGACCTGATTGTTCAGGCGGTTGCGCATGTACATCGTCAGCAGGAAACCCTCGATGTCGAGCGCCGGGTTGAGGCCGCTCTTGACCTTGCGGATGGTGTTCAGCAGTTTAGAAAGCCCTTCGAGGGCGAGGTATTCGCACTGCACGGGGATGAGCACCGTATCGGCGGCCGTGAGGATATTGACGGTGGTGTAACCCAGCGAAGGGGAGCAGTCGATGAAAATGTAGTCGAACCTTTCGCGCACGGCGTCCACGATGCGCTTCATCACATGGTGGGCGTTCTCCAGTTTGGGCAGCTCGGTGTCGGCTGCTACCAGGTCTATCGACGAGGGCAGCAGCCACAGGTTCTTCACGTCGGGGCTTTGCAGGATGACCTCCTCGGGTTTCCTGAGCCCGGCGATGCACTCGTAGATGCCTTCGAGGTTTATGTCGAAGCCCAGTCCGGAGGTGGCGTTGGCCTGCGGGTCGGCGTCGAGCAGCAGCACCTTCTTGCCCAGCAGGGCCAGCGATGCCGCGAGGTTGATGGCCGTTGTGGTCTTGCCCACGCCGCCTTTCTGATTCGCTAAAGCGATAACCTTTGCCATGTTTCAATCGGGTTTATAATCGGGCAAATTTAATGATTTAAAATGGAAATCCATAACCGTAACCGAAATTTGCTGATCTTTTCGGGAAATGGGCTGCGGCCCCGCCGGCGCAAATAAATTTGCTTTTGCCCTTGACTTGCACTATCTTTGGGCTCGGAACGAATTGATAGCAACAGCCTGTTATGACAGAAAAAAAACAAGGGGTTCCCGTGCAGGAACCCGTGCCCGCCGAAGAGCCTGCAAAGGCGGGGGACAATAATAAGATATGGCACTACAACGGAAAATTCCCCGTGGTGGTGGACTACCTGGTTTTCTTCGGCATCTTCCTGCTGGCGCAGGGCCTGGGGACTGCCGTGGCATGGCTGGCGGGGTGCAAATGGCCCGATCCGGAGCTGCTGGCCAGCCCCGACGAGGCGATAAGCACGGCGGAGCAGATCGCCGCCGGGCATTTCAATGCCGTGACCTATTTCGTGTCGATGTCCGTGACGCTCGCGGGATTCCTCTTCTACCGCAGGCGAAGGCACGGCCCCACGGTCGTGGCGCGTTTCTCCCGGCGCGGGCTGAATCCCGTGCTGTTGCTCTGGGGGGTGTTCTTCATGCTCTCGACCTCGGTCGTGCTGGAGCCGTTTCTGAGCCTGATGCCCGAGGTGCCGAACGTCTACGGGCGCGGGGCGTGGGCGATCGTGACGGTCGTGGTGATGGCCCCGCTTTTCGAAGAGGTGATCTTCCGCGGTGTACTGCTCGAATCGACGCGCGTGCGGTACGGCGTGGTGGCCGCATGGCTGCTCTCGTCGGCCATCTTCGGCATCGTGCATGTCCATCCCACGGTGGTGGTGAACGCCTTTGTCATGGGCCTGGTGCTGGCCTTCATCTACCTGCGCACCGATTCGCTCTGGTCTGCGATCATACTCCATGCAATCAACAACGGCATAGCCTACCTGGCGCTGATTGCCGGACACGGTAATTCCATGCTCATCGACATGGTCGGTAGCCGGACGCTCTACGTGCTGTTGTATATCGCGGCGCTGGCCGTCTTCGCCGTTTCGGGTTACATGATGCTCGTGTCGCTGCGCCGTCTGAAGGCCGAGGAGAAAAATCGCGGCGCGGCGTAATAATCTGGGCGGAGGCTGCGTTAGTTACGAGTAAAAACAGTATCTTTGTCCTCCGGATTATGACTTTGCGAACGAAAATAGCGGTCGTGGCGGCTACGTTATTCCTGGCCGGTTGCCAGGAACTGCCCGGCTATTTTGCCAGCGATACCACGCTGGCGCGGGCGGGCGGCAGCGAACTGAAGATGCGCGATGTCGAGTCGGTAGTCCCGAAAGGGGTTACGGGCGAGGACAGCGCGGCCTTCATGAAGGTCTATGTCGACCGCTGGGTGCGCAAACAACTCAAATTGCAGGAGGCCGAGATCCTTTTTTCCGCCTCGGCGGACGATATCGACAAGATGGTCGAGGAGTACCGGCAGGCGCTGCTGATCCGCAAGCTGGATCAGCATTACGTCGACCGCAGCATCGACACGACCTTCACGGAGAACGAGATCGCGGCCTATTACAACGCGCACAAGGCCGATTTCCGGCTCGACCGTACGTTGGTCAAAGGGCGGATCGTGCAGTTCGGCGAAGGGTACCGCCAGGCGCGCAAATTGCGGGAGCTGATGGGGACGAAGAGCGAAGCCCGGCAGCAGGATTTCCGGGACATATGTGCGAAGAACGACTTTACGGTCACCGATTTCAGCGACCAGTGGGTGGATTTCCCGGAATTTCTGAGTTACCTGCCTACGCTCCGGTCGCAGAACTACGACCCGGTGCTCGCATCGACGGCCGTGCAGGAGATGCGCGACAGCCATTCGCACTACTATTTCCAGATCGACGCCGTGCGCCGCGAAGGGGAGCCCATCCCGCTCGAACGGCTGCGGGGGACGATCCGCCGCATCCTCTTCAACCAGCGCCAGAGCGAGATCATCCGCAGCCACGAGGAGGAACTTTATAACCGGGCGTGCGAAGGCGGGAGCATAAAGATTTTCGAAAACGAGAATACAAACGATAAAGAAAAAGAATAATGTTGAAAAAAGGTATGCTGGGGGCGGCTTTCGCCCTGCTCGTTGCCGGGGCCGGGGCGTTCGCGCAGAAACAGCAGGTGATGCTCGACAAGGTGGTCGCCGTCGTAGGGTCTTCGTCCATCCTCCATTCCGAAGTGGCGGAGTATGCCCGGCAGCTCACGGCCCAGCGCCGTGCCGAAGGATATACCTCCGACCGTGACCCGATGAACGAGGCGCTCGAGGCACTGATGACCCAGAAACTGCTCTTCAACCAGGCGCAGATCGACTCGGTGAAGATCAATGCGGGCGACATCGCCACGCATGTGGAACAGCAGATTCAGAATATGATCGAAACCGAGGGGTCGATCCCCAAACTCGAGGCCAAGCACCACATGGCCATTTTCAGCATTCGCGAGAACATGCGCCAGCGCTATGAGGAGCAGTCTTATGCCTCTTCCATGCAGAGCGAGGTCGTGAGCAAGGTGTCGGTCATTCCCGGCGAGGTCGAGCGTTTCTACAAGTCGATCGACAAGGACAGCCTGCCGACCGTGGCCGAACAGTATGTCTACGCCCAGATCACCCGTTTCCCCAAGTCGATCACCGAGGCCAAGCAGCGCACGCGCGAGCGCCTGCTCGACATGCGCGAACGGATCATTACCGGCAAGGCGAAATTCGAGAACCTGGCACGCATGTATTCGCAGGATCCCGGGACGATGATGCGCGGCGGCGAGATGGATCCCACCGAGCTCAACGGACTGGAAGCGCCGTTCGCCGACGCCCTCGAGAACATGAAGCCGGGGCAGATATCGGAGGTCGTCGAGACCCGCTACGGACAGCATATCATCCAGTTGCTCGACAAGCGCGGCAGCCTCTACCATTTCCGCCATATCCTGCTGCGCCCGGTCTATACGATGGACGAGCTCAACGAAGGGGTCGTGTTCCTGGACAGCATCGCCAACCAGATACGCAAGGATTCCCTCTCGTTCGACAAGGCCGCCCTCCAGTTCTCCGACGACGCCACGTCGAAGATGAACGGCGGTATCGTCTCGAACCACGACATCCTGGAGCGTTTCAATGCCTTCGAGGCCAAGCTCACCGTGACGAAGTTCCTGCGTGAGGATTTCGCGCACTTCGGTGCTCTGGACGACTACAACGCCCTGATCCGCCTCAAACCGGGCGAGATCTCGCCGGCATTCCTGACCGAGGACATCATGGGCAACCAGCTGGCCAAGATCGTCAAACTGGTGGAGATCATTCCCACGCATGTCGCGTCGCTCAACGAAGACTATCTCCGCTTGGAGGAGATGGCGCTCAATGCCAAGCAGGAGCGGGTGTTCAAGGAGTGGCTGACCAAGAAGATCGACGCCATGTACGTTTACATCGCCCCCGAATTCCGCGACGGGGAGTTCGAGAATAAAAGCTGGGTGAAATAAACCGTGCGCAGGCTCTTTACCATAGCTGCCGTCGTGCTGGCTGCGGGCAGTGTGATTTTCGCCCGCAGCGGGATGCAGGCACCCGGCCAGGAGCCCGAGCCCGAGAAGAAACTCATCGACCTGAAGTCGGACAACATGGGCCCCATAGCCCCCGGCGACTCGGTGATCTTCCTGGTCGGCAATTTCGCCGCGCAGCATAACGGCGCTGTCATTACGTGCGACAGTGCCGTGCGTTATTCGGACATGCGGATCGAGTTCTTCGGCAATGTCCTCATCAACAAGAATACGACCTATATTTACGGCGACCGCGCCGAATACAACGGCGAGCTGAACGAGGCACGGGTCTATTCCGACATCGTCAAGGTCGTCGACGGCGATGCCACGCTCTATACCTACCGGTTTGTCTTCAACACGAAGGAGAATATCGGCCAGTTCGCCGACGGTGGCGTGCTGATAAACCGGGACAACCGGCTCGAATCGGTGCGCGGCTACTATTATGCCAACACCAAGGATCTCGTTTGCGTAGACCGCGTCGAGATGCGTAACGACGAATACGAACTCAAGGGCGACTCGGTGGTCTACAACATGGCCACCGACAACGCTTTTTTCTTCGAGAATACCAACATCTGGAACAAGGACGGCGACTACCTCTATGCCGACCGGGGCGCGTACGACAAGGCCGATACGCTTTACCGGGTTACGCGCAACGGTTATGTGCTGACCGAGAAACAGGAGATGTGGAGCGACAGCATCGACTATTTCCGCGCCAAAGACCACGTGGTGCTGTGGCGGGACATCCAGATTGACGATACGGAGCACAAAGTACTCGCCTTCGGCGATTACGGCGAGTATTGGAAGGAACCGGGCGATATATTCCTCACGCGGCGACCCTCGGTGGTGAGCTACGACCTTACACAGGGCGATTCGCTCTTCATGCGTGCCGACTCGATGTTCCTCTTTACGGTCAATGAGAATGCCCGGCGCCGGGCAGAGGAGAAGGCCGCGGCCGATTCGCTTGCGCGTATGGGGGCCGATTCCCTGCAACGGCCCGATTCGCTGGGGCAGCATCCCGATGGATTGGCCGCGACGGCCGGCCCCGAGGAGGGACGTACCGAGCCCGGACTGCATCCCGGCGACGCAGCCGATTCGCTCGCGTCGACCGGCGGGGCGGATTCGCTCGCCGCAGGTTCCGGCTCCGATTCGCGGACGCATGGTTCGCCGCGGGCGGATTCGTTGCGCATGGCCGATTCGCTCTCCGTGCCGGGCAGCCTGCCCGACTCGTTGGACAGGGCTGCCGATACGCTGACCGTTGCCCAGCGCAAGGCCCTGCTCAAGGAAGCGGCGCGCAAGGCCAAGGCCGAAAAGAAGGCCGCGGCAGCCAAAATCAAGAAGGCGCAGCTCGATTCGATAGCCGTCAGACGCAAGGAGAAGACCACGGCCAAACTGCTGTTGCAGAAGGAGCGCGAGGAGGCGCGTCTGGCCGCCCGGCGGCTGAAGGCTGCGTCGAAGCTCAAAGCCCGGCAGGCGCGTGCCGCCCGCAAGGGAAAGGTGATCCCGGTCGATTCGGCGGCCCTGCGCGAACTGGATTCGCTGATCGAGATGAACATGGCCGAACAGGATTCGCTGCTCAACCTGCTGGCAGATTCGCTGTTGTCCGACACGACAGCGATGGCGCTTCCGGCCGATTCGGTCGACTCGCTCGCCCTGCCGCGCGACAGCATCTACCGCCTGATGAAGGGGTACCGCGACGTGAGGATCTTCAGGTCGGATTTCCAGACCGTGTGCGACTCGATCGTGGCGATCAGCACCGACTCGACGATCCACCTCTATATCGACCCCGTGTTGTGGAACCAGAGCAACCAGATCACTTCGGACGTGATGGATATTTTCACCGAGCGGCAGCAGATCAAACGTGCCGAATTCATCGGCAGCCCGATGATGGCCAGCCAGCTCGATACGACACACTACAACCAGGTGGCGGGCAAGACTATGACCGCCTATTTCTACAACAACCAGATATACCGCAACGACGTCAACGGTAATGCCCAGACCATCTATTACATGCAGGACGGCGAGCCGCCCGAGATCACGATGATGGGCGTTATCGAGAGCGGCGACTGTTCATTCTATATCGAGGACAAGCAGGTGGTGCAGATCACCTACCGAACCGAACCGGTCTACAACTTCTATCCGATGGACGATATCCCGCCCACGCAGGATCTCTACCTGAAAGGCTTTAAATGGGAGGGGGCGCGGCGGCCCGTGCAGGCCGATGTGTTCGACCGCAGGATCCGACCTTCGCAGCGGAAGGAACGTACGCGGCTGCGTCATCCAGATTTCCCGATCATGATGCGCATCGAGGAGCATAAGAAACGCCTGATCGAACAACGCCGCTGGGCGGATCGCAACGACCAGGTCGACCCGCTCACCGTCGAGTGGATGCGCGAACTGGGATACGAGGTCGGGCAGCCGCGCGAACCGCAACGTCCCGCGCCGCAGGCTGAATGACCGGCACCGCAACTCTCCGCCGGTAATTCGGACGGTCTATGCAACCATACGGAAACCGTAACAAAAGGCGAAAAGCGAAAAACTTTTCGCCTTTTGTGTTATTTTTGCAGCCGGTTATTCGTCAGTTGGTTTTACACATGAAAAAAAGTCTGATTGCACTGGCATTCGGGACGCTTGCCCTGGGGATGTCGGAGTTCGTGATGATGGGCATCCTGCCCGATATTGCCCGCAGCCTCGGGGTTTCCATCCCCGAGGCCGGACACCTTATTTCGGCCTATGCCCTGGGCGTTTGCTTCGGGGCGCCGCTTACGGTGCTGGTAGCCCGGACGCGCCCGCTGAAACAGATACTGCTGGCGCTCACGGCTCTGATCGCCGTCGGGAACCTGTGCGCGTCGCTGGCGCCGAACTACTGGATGCTGATGGCGATGCGTTTCGTGTCCGGCCTGCCGCACGGTGCCTTTTTCGGTGTCGGGTCGATCGTCGCAGAGCGGGTGGCAGATGCCGGGAAGCGCACGGAGGCCGTTTCGATCATGATCGTCGGGATGACCGTCGCCAACCTGTTCGGCGTGCCGCTGGGCACTTATATCAGCAATGTGCTGTCTTGGCGCACGACCTTTGCGATCGTCGCCGTATGGGGCGTGGTGGCGCTGACGCTCGTAAGGATGTGGGTGCCCCGCATGGAGCCGCTGCCCGATACGGGGCTGAAAGGGCAGTTCCGGTTCCTGCGCAGCCTTGCGCCCTGGCTCGTGCTGGCATCGGTGATGCTCGGCAACGGCGGGATCTTCTGCTGGTACAGCTATGTCAGCCCGCTGATGATCCATACCTCGGGTTTTACGGAGGAGAACCTTACGCTGATTATCATGCTGGCCGGTTTCGGCATGTTCGCGGGCAATATCCTCGGCGGGCATCTCTCCGACCGTTTTACGCCCGAGAAGGTCGTGCGTTTTACGCTGGCCGCGGCCACCCTGACGCTGCTCGGGATTTTCTTCGGGGCACATGTCCACTACCTTTCCGTCATGCTGATGACGCTCTGTACGGCTTGTCTGTTCTGTGTCTCGTCGCCCCAGCAGTTGCTGATCCTGGAGAATTCGCGTGGCGGCGAGATGCTCGGCGCAGCCCTCGTGCAGGTGGCTTTCAACCTGGGCAATGCACTGGGTGCCTATTGCGGGGGCCTGCCGATCGCCCACGGGCTGGGCTACGAATATACGGCGTTGCCCGGTGCGGGTTTCACCCTGTTGGGGCTGCTGACGGCCGTGGTTTATATCCGTAAATATCCCCGCCATGCGAAGCGATAACGGTGCGGAGCTGTTTCCGGTGGTCGACGAAGCCGGGAACGTGATGGGGGCGGCGACGCGTGCCCAATGCCACGGCGGCGGAATGTTGCTGCATCCCGTGGTACACCTGCACCTGTTCAATTCGCGGGGCGAGTTATACCTGCAACGGCGTCCCGTGTGGAAGGATATCCAGCCCGGGCGCTGGGATACGGCCGTGGGTGGGCATGTCGACTACGGCGAAACGGTGGACGACGCATTGCGGCGCGAGGTGCGCGAAGAACTCGGCGTGACCGGGTTCGTGCCCGAACGCGTGGCGGTGTACGTGTTCCGCTCGGAGCGCGAGCGCGAATTGATCTATGTCCACCGCACGGTGTACGATGGGGAGGTCGTCCCGAGTGACGAGCTCGACGGCGGGCGTTTCTGGAGCCGGGACGAAATCTTTGAAAATCTCGGCAAAGGCGTCTTCACGCCCAATTTCGAGGGCGAGGTGGAACTGGTACTCGGGGTATAGTTTTTTTTCGTATCTTGTAACCTGGAAACCGACAATGAAGCGACTGTCCTGTATGCCGCAGGGCATTGTCCAGCACTGACCGGTGCGAGGCGCAGGGATTGGTGCCGTTCCCCAAACGCATGTCCTATGGTGATGGCTGGTGCCGGATTTTTGCCTTCCGCAGTCGTTATCCTGTCGCCGGGGTTTCCGCCGCTGATGATTACAAAGGCCGTTAGGTCTGAAATTTGATAGAAATACCGTATGCAGTCTCTCCTTACACGTTGGGCCGACGCCCTGCTCGCATGGCTCGGACTCACTTCCGCATTGAATAACGGCTGGGATCGTTGGGTGGCTTTCGCCCTGGTGGTGCTGTCCGTCGTGCTTCTCGATTTCCTGTGCCGTAAGGTGCTCGTGCGCGGGATTAGGCGCATCGTGATGCGCACCAAAGCCACGTGGGATGACGAACTGTTCAGTTCCGCCGTGTTGAGCCGGCTGTGTAATATCGTCAGCGCCATCGTGCTGGTCATCGTCCTCCCCGTAGTTTTCGATGAACAGTCGGAAGCCAGGACGATCGTCACACGACTGATACAGGTGTACATCGTCGTCACGGTCTTCCGTTTTATCAACGCCCTGCTTTATGCGGCCTTCAATATCGTCTCGGCGCGTCCTGCGTGGCAGAACAAACCGATCAACGGATTGCGCCAGACCGGGCAGGGAATCGCAGCGCTGATCTGCGGTATCCTCATCGTCTCGATCCTGATCGGCAAGTCGCCCGCCATTCTGCTCACCGGACTGGGCGCTTCGGCGGCCGTCATCATGCTGGTCTTCCGCGACAGCATCCTCGGCTTCGTCTCGGGCATCCAGCTTTCGGCGAACGACATGCTCAAGGTCGGGGACTGGATCACCGTACCCAAATACGGTGCGGACGGTTCGGTGATCGAGGTGTCGCTCACGACCGTCAAAGTGCAGAACTGGGACAATACGATCGTTACGCTGCCGCCCTACCTGCTGGTGAGCGATTCGTTCCAGAACTGGCGCGGCATGCAGGCGTCGGGAGGCCGCCGCGTGAAGCGCTCGGTGAGTATCGACATGACCAGCGTGCGGTTCTGTACGCCTGAGATGCTGAATAAATACCGCAGTATCGACCTGATCCGCGAATATATCGACGATACCGAACGCCGCGTCGAGGAGTACAATGCCGCGCACGGCATCAAACCCGGCGAACGCAGGATCAACGGCCTGCATCAGACCAATCTCGGCGTCTTCCGGGCCTATCTCGAACGTTATCTGCGCAACGAAGTGCCCGTGAACGCAGGGATGACGCTGATGGTGCGTCAGCTGCAGCCTACCGAGACGGGACTTCCGATGGAACTCTACTTCTTTACCGATACGGTGATATGGGTGGATTACGAGCGGATACAGTCCGATGTTTTCGACCACGTGCTGGCCGTGATTCCCGAATTCGACCTGCGGGTATTCCAGAATCCGTCGGGCAGCGATATCGCGGCGCTGCGTTATCTGAAGCCGGAGCCGGGAATGGGGCGGAAAATGGAGCAGAGAAGGGGGCAGGACTGGGTGCCGAAACCGAAGCCGGAGCAAAAACCGGAACCGACGCCTACGCAGGAACCGATGCCGGAGCAAGAGCCGGAGTCGGGGCGGAAACCGGAGCCGACGCCGTAGCCGGTCCGGGCGCAGTAGCCGAACCCGGAGCGGGCCGCAGGGCCGCAATCTACAGGAAAATCATCAGCATCACCTGAATGATGACCACCCGCAAAAACATGCAGAGGGGATAGACCGTGGCGTAGGAGACCGACGGATTGTCGCCTTCGATCGTGTCGTTGGCGTAAGTCAGCGCCATCGGGTTGGCCATGCTGCCGCACAGCATGCCCGATACCTGTCTCTTATACACATCTCCGAGCCCACGAGACAG
>ENA-OYYZ01001061-OYYZ01001061.1-human-gut-metagenome-genome-assembly--contig:-NODE-1061-length-12695-cov-7.310918_pt1 | contig 12695 bp, 10 predicted proteins | sample MGYA00243256_ERZ653463 | MGnify/ENA primary metagenome ERZ653463 (study PRJEB26926, sample SAMN06165173) | human gut metagenome | biome: ENVO:00009003; feature: ENVO:2100002; material: ENVO:00002003... | reverse complement strand
CCGCTTGACCAACGAACCGTGTATTATACTATCATGGAGTTTCAAAAAAAGCAAGTACTTTTTTAAAAAAACTTGATTTTTTTTTCTGATAGTGCTATTATACCTATGATAACAACGTTGACTAGATTGAGAGAGGGCAAAAGTCCTCTCTCAATTCACGTTTATAAACATCAGGTAGCTATTCAGAACCACTTGGAACAATTCTGAATAGTTACAAATATAAAAAAGAGAGGTGATAAAATGTCAAAGGCAAGTGTATATGAGGCAAAGACGGAGAATTTTATACAACCAATTCTTGACAGCATGAATTTTGAGCTTGTTGATGTCGAGTATGTTAAGGAAGGCGGTATGAACTACCTGAGAGCATATATCGATAAGGAGGGTGGCATAACTGTTGATGACTGTGAAGTGGTTGCAAGGCAGATGAATGAGATTCTCGACAGAGAGGACTATATTCCTGATTCGTACACCTTCGAGGTCAGCTCGCCGGGGCTTGGAAGACCTCTCAAGAAGGAAAAGGACTATGTGCGCAACATGAATAAGGAGATAGAGATTCGCACATACAGGGCTATCAACAAATCAAAGGAATTTTATGGTCTGCTTAAAGCCTATGATAAGGATACAGTGACAATAACCGATGAAGACGGCAATGAGACTACATTCAATAAGAGTGACATTGCGCTTATACGTCAGGCATTGGATTTTTAATTAAAGCGCACGATAACACAAATAGGAGGAAAAAATAATGAGCAATGAGTTATTAGAAGCGTTAAATATATTAGAGCAGGAGAAAAACATCAGTAAAGAAACTTTACTTGAGGCAATTGAGAACTCTCTTGTGACTGCCTGCAAGAACCATTTTGGTAAATCAGACAATGTAAAGGTAGAAATAGATCCTGAGACATGTGCTTTCTCATGCTACCAGGAGAAGACGGTTGTAGATACGGTTGAGGATCCGGTTGAGGAGATTTCCTTAGCAGATGCGCACAAGGTAAACGGTAACTATCAGCTTGGAGATATCGTGAGAGTTGAGGTTAAGTCAAAGGAATTCGGACGTATCGCTACACAGAACGCAAAGAATGTTATCCTTCAGAAAATCCGCGAGGAGGAGAGAAAGGTAATATTTGACGAGTACAACAGCAAGGAAAAGGATGTTGTGACAGGTGTTGTTCAAAGATACATCGGAAAGAATGTCAGCATCAACTTAGGTAAGGCAGATGCACTTCTGACTGAGAGTGAGCAGATAAAGGGTGAGGTATTCAAGCCTACAGAGCGTATCAAGGTATATATCCTTGAGGTTAAGTCCACATCAAAGGGACCAAAGATTCTTGTTTCAAGAACACATCCTGAGCTTGTGAAGAGACTTTTCGAGTCAGAGGTTACAGAGGTTAAAGAGGGCATAGTTGAGATAAAGGCTATTTCACGTGAGGCCGGAAGCAGAACAAAGATTGCAGTATGGTCAAATGATCCAAACGTAGACCCTGTAGGAGCATGTGTAGGTATGAATGGTGCCAGAGTAAATGCTATCGTAAATGAGCTTCGCGGTGAGAAAATCGATATCATCACATGGGATGAGAATCCGGCAATACTTATCCAGAACGCACTTAGCCCTGCAAAGGTTATCTCTGTTATCGCAGATGCAGATGAGAAATCAGCAAAGGTTGTTGTTCCGGATTATCAGCTTTCACTTGCAATCGGTAAGGAAGGACAGAATGCAAGACTGGCAGCAAGACTTACAGGCTTCAAGATTGATATCAAGAGCGAGACACAGGCCAGAGAGTCAGGGGACTTCATGGATTATGAGAATGACTATGAAGAGGATGATTATGATGACGATTATGATTATTCGGATGAGGAGCTTGCTGAGAACGAGAGATTAGCTGATACAGAACAGGCAGATGTACAGGCAGAGGCTTTTGATACAGAGGCTGACGAGAACGAAGTAGCAGGTACAGAAAATGATGCGGCAGATAGTGGTGATGAGCAGTAATGGCAAATAAAAAGATTCCAATGCGCAAATGCGTAGGCTGTCAGGAGATGAAGGAAAAGAAGTCACTTATTCGCGTGGTAAAGACTGCGGAGGGCGACATAATTCTCGATGACACCGGCAAGAAAAACGGCAGGGGAGCTTATATATGTAAGAGCCTTGAATGCTTTAAAAAGGCTAAAAAGACAAAGGCACTTGAGCGTTCCCTTGGTGTTAGTGTATCAGAACAGGTATATGAGGAGCTTGAAAAGGAGATGAACCAAATTGACAGATAGAGTACTTTCTATGCTGGGATTAGCAGCAAAGTCAGGCAATGTGGTTAGCGGAGAGTTTTCTACCGAGAAAGCTGTAAAGACAGGAAAGGCATTTTTAGTGATAGTTGCAGATGATTCATCAGACAACACAAAGAAGCATTTTTCGGATATGACTGCTTTCTATGAGGTTCCGATTTATTTTTATAGTGACAAGGTGGGGTTAGGGAATGCAATAGGCAAAGAGTTTCGCGCTTCCCTTGCAGTAACGGATGAAAACCTTGCAAATGCAGTGATAAAAAAGCTGCAGTCGAATAAAACTGAATAATGGAGGAAAATAGATATATGGCAAAAATGAGAGTTCATGAACTTGCAAAAGAATTAAATATAAAGTCGCAGGACGTCATAGACACATTAAACGGCACACAGTTTGCTGTCAAAAATGTGCAGAGCGGTCTTGAGGATGAGGCACAGCAAATTGTACGAAAGAAGTACGCAAAAACAGAAGTGAAAAAAGATGCACCTAAGAAGGAAGAAACTAAAAAGGATGAGGCTAAGGCAACCGACAGACCAAAGAAAAAGGCAAGCATTACAGCTGTTTTCAATGCCCAGTACAGTAAGCAGGGTAGGAAAACAAATGGTGGAAACGGCAGCGGAAATAATGGAAATAACAGTTCGCAGCGCAGGAATGGCAATGGCAGACGCGATAATCAGTCATCACGTCCTGAGCAGCACAGCATTATTAAGCCAAGACCTGTCGGAGAGAGAGCTATGCGCCCTATAAGTGAGCGTACAGCGGATCCGTATGCAGATATGAAGGTAGCCAATTCGCGTCCGGCACGTCAGGCTGACACTGATAGAAGAAGCGACAGACGTCAGGACAATGGCGACAGAATCAACAACAGAAACACTGACAGAAATGCCGACAGAAGCAGAAATACGGACAGAAACAGCGATAGAAGAACAAACAATCGCGACAACAATAACCGAGATAACAGCAGAGACAATAATAGAGACAATAACAGAGGCTTCAGAAATGACTCAAGACGTCCTGCAGAGGGTGGCAGAAGCTTTGACAGAAATAATGACAGAAGCAGAAGCAACGACAGAAGCAGGAGCAATGACAGAAATAACGATAGAACAGGCAACAGAAGTGATGACAGAAATCGTTTCAGAAAAGAAACAGTTGCAGTTGCAGCTCCTGATGATGTAAGAGGAAAGGAGAGCCGCGACAGAGGCAACGATAGAAAGAATAAGCATAATCACAATCAGAGCCAGAAGCAGGATAAGCTCGGAAAGAAGCAGGAGAATTACATCAATCTCGAGAAGCACGGCGGCAAGAAAAAGCCACAGCAGCCGAAGGCACAGCCAAAAGAGGATGAGAACGAGATTAAGACAATTTCTCTTCCGGAGAAGATTACAATAAGGGACTTAGCTGATAAGATGAAGGTTCAGCCTTCAGCCATCGTAAAGAAGCTTTTCATGAAGGGCGAGATGGTAACAGTTAACTCTGAGGTCGATTTTGCAGCTGCTGAGGAGATTGCTTTAGAGTTCAATTTCATATGTGAGGAAGAGGAGAAAGTCGATGTGATTGCAGAGCTTCTCAAGGAGGATGAAGAGGATGAGAGCAAGATGGTTCCTCGTCCACCTGTAGTCTGTGTAATGGGTCACGTAGATCATGGTAAGACATCACTGCTTGATGCCATCAGACAGACACGTGTTACAGACCGTGAGGCAGGTGGTATCACACAGCACATTGGTGCATCTGTTGTATCAATCAATGGCCAGAACATCACATTCCTTGATACACCGGGACATGAGGCATTTACAGCAATGCGTATGCGTGGTGCAAACTCTACTGATATCGCAATCCTTGTTGTTGCTGCAGATGATGGTGTAATGCCGCAGACTGTTGAGGCAATAAACCATGCAAAGGCAGCCGGTGTAGAGATTATCGTTGCTGTCAACAAGATAGATAAGCCAAGTGCCAATATCGACAAGGTTAAGCAGGAGCTCTCAGAGTATGAGCTTATCCCGGAGGATTGGGGTGGAAGCACAATATTCTGTCCTGTATCTGCACATACTAAGGAGGGTATCGACAATCTCCTTGAGATGATTCTTCTCACAGCAGAGGTGCTCGAGCTCAAGGCTAATCCTGATAGAAACGCAAGAGGTCTCGTAATTGAAGCACAGCTTGATAAAGGCCGTGGTGCGGTTGCCACAGTGCTTGTACAAAAAGGAACACTCCATGTCGGAGATCCTATCGCATGTGGAAGCAGCTATGGTAAGGTAAGAGCCATGATTGATGACAAGGGCCGCAGAGTAAAGGAGGCTAAGCCTTCTACACCTGTAGAGATACTTGGACTAAACAGTGTGCCTTCAGCAGGAGAGACATTTGTGGCATGTGATTCAGAGAAGGAGGCAAAGGCATTTTCTGACACATATATTTCAGAGGAAAAGAATAAGCTCATTGAGGATACAAAGGCAAAGATGTCACTTGATGATCTGTTCTCACAGATTCAGTCCGGCAATATGAAGGAACTTGATATCATCGTAAAGGCAGATGTACAGGGTTCAGTTGAAGCTGTTAAGCAGAGTCTTGTCAAGCTTTCAAATGAGGAGGTTGTGGTCAAGGTCATCCATGGCGGCGTTGGTGCCATCAATGAGTCAGATGTTATCCTTGCATCAGCATCAAATGCAATCATCATTGGCTTTAACGTCAGACCGGATCCTGTTGCCAAGGCTACAGCAGACCGTGAGGGCGTAGATATCAGACTTTACAAGGTCATCTACAATGCGATCGAGGATGTATCTGCTGCCATGAAGGGTATGCTTGATCCTGTATTTGAGGAGAAGGTTATCGGACATGCGGAAATCAGACAGATTTTCAAGGCTTCAGGCGTTGGAAACATTGCAGGTTCATATGTGCTTGACGGATTTATGGAGAGAGGCTGCCGTGTCAGAATTAGCAGAGAGGGTGAGCAGATATTCGAGGGAGACCTTGCTTCACTCAAGAGATTCAAGGATGACGTCAAGGAGGTCAAGACAGGCTATGAGTGTGGTCTTGTATTTGACGGATTTAATGATATTCAGGAATTCGATATAGTTGAAGCTTACAAGATGGTAGAGGTTCCGAGATAATCATATATTGTTTATCTTGAATTAATGCAGCTATTCGGATAGTTACGGTTTAATATAAAAAGAAAGCGGGATTATATGAGAAAGAACAGCATAAAAAATATTCGTATCAACGAAGAGGTAATGCGTGAACTGTCAAATATCATACGCGGTGAGATAAAGGATCCGCGTATCAATCCCATGACAAGTGTTGTTGCTGTCGAGGTGGCACCTGATTTAAAGACAGCAAAGGCTTATATCAGTGTGCTTGGTGACAAGAAATCACAGGCTGATACACTTGCAGGACTTAAGTCAGCGGAGGGATATATACGCAGAACTCTCGCAAAGAACATCAATTTAAGAAATACACCTGCCATTACATTTATCATAGACCAGTCTATAGAGTATGGTGTTGAGATGTCTAAAAAGATTGATGAAGTAACAAAAAATCTCAAAGAGGATTAACAAAGAGGATTGATTATGACAGAGATTGATTCTATTTTAAAGGATGCACAATCAGTTGCCGTTTCCGGTCATGTGAGACCGGACGGCGACTGTGTCGGCTCAACACTTGCTGTATACAACTACATAAAGGATTATTATCCTGATATAAAGGCAAGGCTTTATTTAGAGCCAAGTCCAAACATCTTTAAGTTTATGCAAAGAGCAGATGAGATTGACAGCAGCTATGCGGATGATACAGTATACGATCTGTTCATAGCATGTGATTGCAGTGACACAGACAGACTGGGAAGTGCAGCTAAGTATTTTGAGTCTGCAAAAAGGACACTTTGCATAGATCATCATGTTACAAACGGGGCCTTTGCAGACGCAAATTACATCTTTCCGGATGCGAGCTCGACCTGTGAGCTTGTGTTTGAACTTCTGCCGAAGGAGCGTATCACAATACAGATAGCAGAGTGTATTTACACAGGCATGGTGCATGATACAGGCGTGTTCCAGTATTCATGCACTTCAAAAAAGACTATGGATATAGCAGGCTCCCTGATGGAGATGGGCATTGATTATTCAAGGATAATCGATGATACATTTTATACAAAGACATTTGCTCAGAACAAGATTATGGGGCAGGCACTTTTGAATGCTGCTTTGTATCTGAATGGTGATGTTATATTGTCTGCAGTATCGCGTGCTGAGATGGAGAAGTACAACGTACTTCCAAAGCATCTCGACGGTATTGTGAATCAGCTGCGCGTGACAAAGGATATAAAGGTTGCTGTATTTCTCTATGAAAATGAGGATGGTACCTACAAGGGCAGCCTGCGCGTAAACGGTGATTACGATGTGGCAAAGGTTGCGTCGGTATTTGGCGGCGGTGGACATATAAAGGCCGCCGGATTTACGATTGAAGGACCGCTTGAGGTGGCAACAGACCGCATCCTTACGGCAATTAAGGATAATATTTAGGGAGAGATTCTTGGGCAGATGGTTAATGGAATAATCAATGTATACAAGGAAAAGGGCTATACAAGCTTTGACGTTGTGGCAAAGCTTCGAGGCATATTCCACCAGAAGAAGATTGGTCATACAGGTACACTTGATCCTGATGCGCAAGGCGTCCTTCCTGTCTGCCTTGGAAAGGCAACCAGAGTGTGTGACCTTTTGACAGATAAGGACAAGGTCTATAAAGCTGTGCTGCTTTTAGGACAGGAGACAGATACACAGGATATTTCAGGGCAGGTCTTAAATCAGGCTGAGGTCAATGTGACTGAGCAGGCGGTGTATGATGCAATATCACAGTTTATTGGCAGACAAAAGCAGGTGCCGCCAATGTATTCGGCTCTAAAGGTCAATGGGAAAAAGCTCTATGAGCTTGCCAGGGAGGGCAAGGTTATAGAGAGAAAAGCCAGGGATATCGAGGTGTTTGATATCAAGGTTGAAAGCATTGATTTACCGGAGGTTACGATGACGGTGCACTGTTCAAAGGGCACATATATCAGGACGCTGTGCAATGACATCGGAGAGAGGCTGGGTTGCCATGGCTGCATGAAGTCACTGCTTAGAGTAAGGGTAGCAGGCTTTGACTTAGAGCATGCACTTACACTTTCACAGATTCAGTCAAAGGTGGATGAAGGCTGCTTTGATATGGTGATGCCTGTTGACGGAGTATTCGAAAATCTGCCGGCAGTGCATACTGCTTCAGATGCTGATAAGCTTGTCAGAAATGGAAATAAAATTCCGGCAGTGCTTACGGATTATTTAAAACACAGTGCTGACTCTGATATAAGATACAGAGTATACAATCATGAGGGCATATTTGTCGGGGTGTATTCGTATCTTGATGAGACCGGTGAGTTTAAGCCGGTTAAGATTTTTATGGAATAGAATAGTATACAGATATTATGGAATATATAAGCAAAACTCTGGATTTTCATGTCAAGGAGCCGTCCGTCATCTCGTTTGGAAAGTTTGACGGGCTTCACAGAGGACATGAATTTCTGATGGAAAAGCAAATTGAACAGAGCAATCTGCATGGCTACAAGCGCATCATATTTACATTTGACATTCCTCCCAAATCGGAGGTACTTGGCGTTGAGTCAAAGGTTATAATCACAAACGATGAAAAAGAGTATGTGTTTGAAAAATCAGGTATTGACTATCTGATAGAGTGTCCGTTTGTGCCACAGGTGATGACGATGGAGGCGGATGCGTTTGTCAGATGGATAGTTAAAAGTCTTAATGTCAAGTGTATCATTGTCGGAGATGATTTCCGTTTCGGGCACAACAGGGCAGGAGACCATCGGATGCTTTCTGCGATGGCAGGAGAGCTTGGATACGAGCTTATTGTGGTGGACAAGATAAAGGATGGAGACAGGGATATAAGCAGTACATATATCCGCGAGGAGATTGCGGCAGGACATATTAAAAAGGCGAATGAACTGCTGGGATATCCCTTTTTCATAAAAGGAAGAGTAGTGCATGGCAGAGCACTAGGCAGGACTATTGGCATTCCGACAGTCAACCTTTCAGTGCCGCACGATAAGCTGCTTCCACCAAAGGGAGTGTATATGTCAAGAGTTCTTGTCAGGGACAACTGGTACCTTGGTGTAACCAATATAGGATGCAAGCCTACTATAGAGGGCAAAAATCCAATAGGTGCAGAGACATATATCATAGATTTTGGGCAGGATGTTTACGGACAGGATATCATGGTAGAGCTTCATAAGTTCGTAAGACCTGAGATGAAGTTTGATTCAATAGAAGCGTTAAAGAGCCAGATGAGTGCAGATATCAATTATACAATCAATTATGCAGGCAGTCACACATTCTAGTGTGGCTGTTTTTTTGCAAAATTACCCAAAATAACGAAAAAATGACAAATATTACGGAAATATTACGGAGAAATATTGACATTTTAACAATTTGTGATATACTCGTAAACATGGGATTATGGATAGCATGAACTGGAGGCTATATGAAAAATAAATTAAAATTAGGACAGGCAGCAGGCGTTGTAGCGTTTGCTATTATTATAGGTGCTGTATCTATGAGTTCAAGCAGCACAGTAGATGCCAGAACATCATTAAAGGAAAACAGAACAGTCAATGCGGGGGTGGCCCTTGGTCTGACAGAGGCGGCAGATGCCACAGAGCTTCTCACAGCAGGGGTTACATCGGCTCTTACTTATTATGGAGCTGACGTATCGGTAGCGCAAAACGACAGCAATGTTGTTACTGCATCTGCTCAGGGTGCACAGGTTGGCAATACTGCACAGGAGACAGAACAGGCAAATGAGGCATCCCAGACACCGACAGCCGCACAGACCTGTGGTTACACAAATCTTGGTATGTCGGTTATCAGCAGCGGAAACTTAAATATCAGACAGGAAGCTTCGACAGACAGCGAGGTAATAGGAATACTTACCAATCACAATGCCTGTGAGCTTCTTGAGGATGCCGGAGAATGGTACAAGGTCACATCAGGCAAGGTGACAGGATATGTAAACAAGCAGTATCTTGTGACAGGAGATGAGGCAGAGGCTATTGCAGAACAGGAGATTAAGACGGTTGCCACAGTAAATACGGAAACACTGAATGTGCGTGCAGAGAAGTCAACAGAGGCTGCGGTGCTTTCGCAGGTTGGAAATTCAGAGGCATTCACGGTTAATTCTGTCGCTGACGGCTGGGTTGAGATAAGTGTGGATGATTCGGTAGGATATATATCACAGGATTATGTGACACTGGCACAGGCACTTCCTACAGCAAAGACAATAGAGCAGGTGAAGTATGGTGACGGCGTATCAGATGTAAGGGCATCTGTTGTATCGTATGCGTTACAGTTTGTCGGAAACAGATATGTGTGGGGTGGTACAAGCCTTGAGAAGGGAGTTGACTGCTCAGGCTTCACAATGAGAATTCTTGGAAAGTATGGAATCTCATTACCGCATTCATCAAGAGCACAGCCTTCATACGGCACAAAAATCAGTGCATCTGAAGCAAAGCCGGGAGATTTATTCTTCTACGGAGGTGGAAGGAGTATCTCACATGTTGCAATTTATATCGGAAACGGACAGATTGTACATGCCAGCAACAAGCGTGATGGAATCAAGGTTTCAAATGCATATTACAGAAATCCGATTTGTGTCGTAAGATATTTGCCGGATTAATAAAAAAACAGTTTACAACAAATGCTTACTATGCTATACTGCATAAGTGTGGTTTTGCCCATGTTCGGTAGTTGGACACTCCGACCTATTGCTGAGCATCATACAGTTATCAGGGCGCATTATAATATAAGGAGGATCAACAATGATCGCAAAGGAAAAGAAACAGGCTATTATCGCAGAGTACGGTAGAACACCAAATGACACAGGTTCACCAGAGGTTCAGATTGCAATTCTTTCAGCAAGAATCGCAGAGTTAACTGAGCATTTCAAACAGAACCCAAAGGATCATCACTCAAGAAGAGGAATGTTAAAGATGATCGGTCAGAGACGTGGATTACTTGCATACCTTAAGGAGATTGATATCGAGAGATATCGTTCACTTATCGAGCGTTTAGGACTTAGAAAATAGTATTTTCTTTAGAGCGGAGTAATTATTATTCCGCTCTATTATTGTTTTTATTATTGTTTTTTGAAAAGCAGAAGTAAGCCGAGACCACTAAAGAGTGCATGAGCATACATGTATTGTTTAGTAGTTTCGGAAGAGGAATACACTTCTGCAAAAGAATTTTTAAGGAGAATTAATATGTACAAAAGTTATTCAATGGAACTTGCCGGCAGGACTCTTACTGTAGATATCGGAAGAGTAGCAGCTCAGGCAAACGGAGCTGTTTTTATCAAGTATGGTGATACAACAGTCCTTTCAACAGCTACAGCATCTGACAAGCCACGTGACGGTGTGGATTTCTTCCCACTCAGCGTTGAGTTCGAGGAGAAGATGTACTCTGTAGGAAAAATTCCGGGTGGTTTTAACAAGCGTGAGGGAAAGGCATCTGAGAACGCTATCCTTACAGATCGTGTAATTGACCGTCCTATGAGACCTCTTTTCCCAAAGGATTACAGAAATGATGTTACATTAAACAACCTTGTCATGTCAGTGGATCCTGAGTGCCGTCCTGAGATAGTTGCAATGATCGGTACAGCTCTTGCTGTTCATATATCAGATATTCCGTTTGACGGACCATGTGCCATGACACAGATGGGACTTGTTGATGGAGAGTTTATCGTAAACCCTTCACAGAAGCAGTGGGATGAGGGCGATTTACAGCTCACAGTTGCTTCTACAAAGGAAAAGGTCATCATGATTGAAGCAGGAGCCAATGAGATTCCTGAGGATCAGATGATTGAGGCAATCTACAAGTGCCACGATATCAACCAGACAGTTATCGCATTTATGGATCAGATCCGTGATGAGATTGGAAAGCCAAAGCATGAGTATGAGAGCTGTGCTATTCCGGAGCAGATGTTTGAGGATATCAAGAAAATTGTTACTCCTGAGCAGATGGAGGAGGCAGTATTCACAGATGAGAAGCAGAAGCGTGAGGAAAATATAAGAGCTATCACAGAGCAGTTAGAGGAAGCCTTCGCTGACAATGAGGAGTACCTTGCAGTACTTGGTGAGGCTATTTACCAGTATCAGAAGAAGACAGTCAGAAAGATGATTTTAAAGGATCATAAGCGTCCGGACGGCCGTGCAATCAACCAGATCAGACCACTCGCAGCAGAGGTTGATTTGATTCCTAGAGTTCACGGCTCTGCAATGTTTACCCGTGGACAGACACAGATTTGTGATGTTGTAACACTTGCTCCTTTATCAGAGATTCAGAAAATCGACGGACTTGATGCTAATATCACAACAAAGAGATATATGCATCACTATAACTTCCCTGCATATTCTGTAGGAGAGACAAAGGTATCACGTGGACCGGGACGTCGTGAGATTGGACACGGAGCACTTGCTGAGAAGGCACTTGTTCCTGTACTTCCAAGCATTGAGGAGTTCCCATATACTATCCGTGCCGTATCTGAGACATTTGAGTCAAACGGCTCTACATCAATGGCTTCAACATGTGCATCATGTATGTCACTTATGGCTGCAGGTGTTCCGATTAAGGCTATGGTTGCCGGAATCTCATGCGGACTTGTAACAGGCGATACAGATGATGATTTCCTTGTACTTACAGATATCCAGGGTCTTGAGGATTTCTTCGGAGATATGGATTTCAAGGTAACAGGTACACATAAGGGTATTACAGCTATCCAGATGGATATCAAGATTCACGGACTTACAAGACCTATCGTTGAGGAGGCAATCGCAAGAACACGTGAGGCACGTCTCTACATCATGGATGAGGTCATGAGCAAGGCAATCGCTGAGCCTAGAAAAGAAGTAAATGAGTGGGCTCCAAAGATTGAGCAGATTACAATCGATCCATCAAAGATTGGTGATGTTGTCGGACAGAAGGGTAAGACAATCAACGAGATTATCGACAGAACCGGTGTAAAGATTGATATCACAGATGATGGCGCTGTTTCAGTTTGCGGAACAGATAAAGAGATGATTGCAAAGGCAATCGACATGATTAAGATTATCACAACTGATTTTGAGCAGGGACAGATCCTTGAGGGAACAGTTGTAAGCATCAAGGAGTTCGGTGCTTTCATCGAATTTGCTCCTGGCAAAGAGGGAATGGTTCACATTTCTAAGATTGCAAAAGAGAGAATCAACAGAGTAGAGGATGTACTCACACTTGGAGACAAGGTAAAGGTTGTTTGCCTTGGCAAGGACAAGATGGGAAGAATCAGCTTCTCTATGAAGGATGTAAAAGCTGTCTCTTATACACATCTCCGAGCCCACGAGACAGGCAGAAATCTC
>ENA-OYYZ01001058-OYYZ01001058.1-human-gut-metagenome-genome-assembly--contig:-NODE-1058-length-12718-cov-6.765932_pt1 | contig 12718 bp, 8 predicted proteins | sample MGYA00243256_ERZ653463 | MGnify/ENA primary metagenome ERZ653463 (study PRJEB26926, sample SAMN06165173) | human gut metagenome | biome: ENVO:00009003; feature: ENVO:2100002; material: ENVO:00002003... | reverse complement strand
ACATGGGACGGGGCGGCGGGGCAGGCTCTTGGAATTTATGGTTTTTATGACGAATATTACGGAGGAAAAATGAAAGGAACAACGAATGCTTTGGTTTTGCAAGGCGGAGACGGCGGCGAAACGGTTTTTGCGGTCAACAATACGGGAACGGCGATTGTCAGAGGGACGAAGGCCTGGCTGAACAGGCATAATCTGGACGAGAATACGGCGTATCAGCATTATGCGGGCGGAAGCAGCACGCAGTATGCGCCGGTTTTTGACGCCGACAACAATTTCTGGGTGGTGAATCTGAGCGGTACGGGGCGCAAGCTGTTTACCTACGATGCGGAAACGAAGGCGTGGACGGCGTCTGACCTGAACGCCGGGCCGTCGGGGCGAAATTTTGTCCGCTTTATCGGCGGGGAGGTTATAGCGTATGCTTCCAACTATGCGGGCAATGCAACGGGGCTTTATTCTTCGGCGGTTACGAAAGACGCATACACGAATTACGCCGGCCTGTATCTGGGGAGCGGAAACGTGCTGAAGTGGGTCGCGGCCGGGAGCTTTACGCTGGCGAATTCGCTCGGCGAATTTCCGTTAACGGGGTTTAGCGGCTATCTTTATTCCGCATTGATGCTGGACGGGAAAATGTTTGTTGCCGACGGGGAGGGAAACTATAAATTTTATGATTTTGACAAGTTTTTCGGGACGCCGCGGGAAATCGGCTCCGGAAAAAGCACGCTTGTTAAGGACAATTATCCCGTCATGTTTGCGACGGGGCTTGAGGCGGGGGACTATTTCATCTGCAACCGCGGCTCCAAGCAAAACAATTATGAACCGACGGAACTGGCGATTTTTAAAATCGGCGAAAATTACGCGCTGGAAGAGGCCGACGATTTGCAGACAGATTTGCAGGCTTTGACGGGGCAGGTGTGCTCGGTGCAGTACAACAACGATACGAAACTTCTGACGGCGGGCAGCCATACGGCGGTGTATGCTTTTAAATGGGACGCGGCGGCAAAGGCGTTTGACAATCTGAATATCGGCATTGCCGTGCCGGCAGAGGGCGTAATTGCCGATGACGGGGCATATTGTCTGGCGCTCTCGAAAGATTTGACGTCGGCGGTGGTCGGGTACAGAAAGCGGACGGAAACACTGGTTTATTGGAACATGGGCATATATAAGCTGACGACGTCTTCAAACGACTGGTACGCGGATACGTTCGGCATGGCGTCGTCGCTGAGCCTGACCGGATTTGCCACCGGGGCGACCGATGAGGCGGGCAGATACGAGTTTAAGACGGCGACGAAAGCCTAAAGCGGCGTGTCGGACGCTGAGGCTGCACCGGCGGGACGGCAGCCTCAGGTACCGGGAGAGGGAGTCCGAAGCGTCGGCAGAGGGGCGGATTAACACAAAAAACGGAGGCGGATATGACCAGATTTTTAACATACGCCGTGGCGGGGCTGCTGCTGGCGCTGTATGTCTCGGTGAGCCTGTATATCGAGCGGGGCAGGGAGATTGCGGCATTGCAGGGCGAAAAGAGCGCCCTGTCTGGGAAAACATCATTTTTGGAGGCGGAAATTGCGAAACGAGATGAAAAGGCGTTGGACGCCGATAAGCGATTGTGCGAGATTGAGAAAGCAGCAGCGGCGGAGAAGGACAAGGGCGGTTTTGACTGGAATAGCCTTTTGCCTGTTGATACTGTTACTCTGCGGCTGCGCCAGGACTGAATATGTTTACGTCGAAGCGCCGCGCGAGCCGATAACGTGCCACCGGCACATGAAGACGTTTTTGGATATGGCGAAGTGTCTGGAGATGTACAAGGCGAAGTATTAGGGGCGGACATATCCGGAAATGGCCGTTTTGCCAGCGTTGGCGGAGGGATACAATGCGATGGGGCATAGCGTTGGTGATGGTATATAGTGTTGGCGAAGGTATATAGTGTTGGCGGCGGGATATAGTGTTGGCGGCGGGATATAGTGTTGGCGGCAGTATACAAAAGAGCACACCATGAGGGAGGTGTGCTTAACTTTAACCATATATACAAATAATAGAACTTTTGTTTAAAGTCAATAATTATTTGAGGCTGATTTGAAAGAAATTTATATTGTTCATGCCGAAAGAATTTAAAAACATTAAAACCCTTGACTTGCAAGGGTTTTAATCTGGTGCCGTTTAGTGGACTTGAACCACCGACCCACGCATTACGAATGCGTTGCTCTACCAACTGAGCTAAAACGGCAACGGAAGTATATTTATCAGGTTAATTTGAAAATGCAAGTGTTTTTTTGCATGGTGGATAAAAAAAATCCTGCCCGGCGAGGGGCAGGAAAAAGAAGCGCGCCGGGGCTGCGGAAACAGCCGGGTCGGGCGACAGAATGCGAGGCCTGCAGACGGAGTGCCGGGTGCCGGGGCTGCGGAAACAGCCGGGTGCGGGGGCTGGCGCGATAGCGGGGCAGCAGGTAAAAACGGCGCCGGCCAGAGCAGCGGGTGAAAGCGTCGCCGGTCAGGGCAGCGTTTCGAGCCAGGCGTCGGGAAGGGCAGGCGCCCATTCGGCGAGTTTTTCCAAATCTTCCTTCAGCAGAAAATCCGGTTTTTCCCCGCAGTGGCGGGCGGCGATGATTTCGACCGCTTCCCGGCGGACCTGCGGTTTCAGATCCGTGTCGCGCAACAGGGCGGGCAGCGATTTTTTCCAATCCAGAGAATGGGGCGAATCGGCATAAAAAACGACGAACGCCGTGCTGTCCGTTTCCCGGAAGCTGCCGCGGCTTCGGAACACGTTTTGTACGGGGTCCCAGCCGCAGCGCCAAAGACCGGCTTTTTCCACGGCCCAGTGTTTGAATTCAGCAACTTCCACCATATCGGCAAATTCGCCGCTGTTCAGCGCAACGGCACACAGGCAGCGATACAGCTGTTGACTGGACGCGTTGCAATCCTGAAGGACATGGCGGGCAAAGCCAAGCAGCGCGTTCCAGCCTTCGGGGCGTTTCTGCGGCTGTGCAAGCAGGACGGCGGCCAGCTGCGGCAGTTCGTAATTTTCCCGCGGCAGCGCAACGTCGTACAACGCGGCGGCGATTTTGAGGTTCATTTGCGGGTCCTGCCGCTTTTCCGCCAGGCGGCGGATGTCGCTGAAGACCGTGTCGGGCGAATGAACGACGATTTCGCGGTTTGTCCGCATTTCCATGACATGCCGGGTTTCCGTAACCAAGTCGGCGCCGATAAGCTTCAGGAAAATGTTGAGGGCAACTCCGGGGCGAATCCTGTGCAGGCACCGGGACAAATCGCGGTAATCGGAGCTGTCGAGATTTTCCCGGCGGCGCACCAGTTCGGAAACGCCGTTGGCAAGCGCAATTTCGGCTGCGGCGCCCAAGGTGAGCTTTTCCGGCAGCAGCGTGTTATGGGCGGTACCCTGCGATGTTTTTCCGGCAGCTTCCGGCGATGTTTTTTCGGCGATACCCTGCGATGTTTTCCCGGCGGTACCCTGCGATGTTTTTCCGGCGGCACCCTGCGGTGCTTTTCCGGCGGTTTCCTGCAGCGTTTCAAGAAGAGGCAGCAGATAACCGGTAATCGCGCGGAGATTGCGGGCAAAACCGTTTTTCAGCAGAAAGGCGGCAATGTTGCGCGCCGTGCCGGTGAAACCGAGCTTGGCCAGCACGGGGCTGTAGTCAGCGCCTTCGACAAGGAGCCCCAGCTTTTGCGCGGCGATATCCGGCCAGAGGCAGAGAAGCTCCAGCGCCTGCGGCGTTACCGGAGAGGCGTTTTTGGCTATCTCGCGTTTGAGTTTGGCAACGGCCTGGCGGTACAGCGTGCGCTGTTGCGGCACTTGGGCATCCCGGGCGTATTTTTGCAGCCCGACGCCCAAATAAGCCTCGGCCAGAAGCGAGAGAGGCGCCAGCCGCCTGTCCTGCCAAAAGGCAATGATGTGCGGGAGGGCTTTCAGATTTTCCGGCTTGGCCAGAGCAGCCATAAACGCGCCGAGAAAATGTTCGGGCGAACCGAGACGCAAGTCCGGCTCTTCCGGCAAAATCGGCGCAATGTCTTCCACGTCCGAAACAAAAACGAAATTGGCGGAGCTGACTTTTCCCGCCATGACGGCATCGGCGTATCCGCTGTGCCGCTGATCCGTAAAGTAATACGGAATCTGAATAGTTGGCAAATTCATAAATTAAAAAAATTAGCGTTAATAATTGAGATTATAATACTGGAATTGGCGCGAGCATAGGCGGGGTTTGTCTTTTTGTCAATGTTTTTTTAAGGAGAGGGGCGGCGGAGCGGGCAGAGGTATACCGGGGCGGTAATGTGGCGGAGCGGGCAGCGAGGGGCGGGCAGCGAGGGGGCAGATGAGAGAGGTGTGGCGGGCGGGAATAAAAAAAGCCGGCGTTTTATTACGCCAGCCCGATAAGAAAAAACTAATCCGCAGCAACTAATTCGCGGAGCTTGAGCCGTTACGCCAGCCCGATATGCGGGATATAGCCGCCGAGGTTGATGCCGCTGGCTTTTTTCGCCTGTTCCCAACGGTCTTCAAAGCGGGTGTCGAAAATCAGCTTGGGGTCGCCGGGGACAATCAGCCATTCGTTATTGAAAATCTCCCATTCCAACTCGCCGCGTTTCCAGACGCAATGCCCCATGGCGATAATCTTTTTGTCGGGGCCTTCGCCGTCGAGGATATCCTGAAGGACGCCGAACGAACTGGAAATCGCGATTTCGCCCTGAACGCGGGCGTGCGGGTCGCTGTAAAAATACCCGTCGCTCGGAAACAGCACAAAGCCGTTGGCGGGGTTGACCGGGCCGCCCTGATAGAGGTCTTCGTAAACGCCGCGCACGTCTTTTTCGCCGCCGTCTTCATGGTTGCGGCATTCAACAACAGCCGAGCCGAAGAGGAGCTTGTTTATCATTATTCCTTTGACGCTTTCGGGCGAACTGTCAGTAATATAGATAACCGACTCTTTATACAGGTCGTTCTTGCCGGAGCCGATGTAAACGAGGCATTTGCCGGTCAGGGTGCTGTCGTCGGCGACGCGTTGTCCGCCGGATTTGGCGGCAAAACGGTTTTGAGTGTCGGCATTGTTGCTTCTGGCGCTCAGGCGGGAGTTGTTGGTGCCGGCGTTGTTGCTCCTGGCGTTCGGACGGGGGCTGTTGGTACCGGTTCCATTGTTTTTTGCGCTCAGGCGGGAGCCGTCGGCAGTGCGTTGCCCGCCAAAGCTTCCGCGGCGGCGGTTTTCGGCTGCGGGTGCTTTGCGGCGGGATTTGGATTTCGGTGCCGGTCGCTGCCCCCATTCCTCAAACATAAAAGATTCATCAAAATCGTCCAATTCTTCCAGTATTTCAAACCGTCTCTTTCTGTCCTTCATCGTAATATGTGTCTTTCGTAAAAAAGTTTGTTGCTTTTTGGCTGGTCTGATATAATATCTTTTCATAGCTTAATATTGTTTTTAAATCAACAGTAAAATTTTATGAAAAGGTTTGTTTGTTATATAGGGTGCGCGGCGCTGGTTTTCAAGCTGATGTACGGGGCAGCCTGGGCTGCCGGGGCGACGGCGGGAGATACGGCAGCGCCGGAAAACGGCGGTGCGGCGGTGTCGGCGGGGACGGCTGCTGCGGTCGGCGGCGAGAGCATTGTCTACCGGGTGCGCGACCTGACCGCGGCGGCAAGCAGCGGCGAAATGGGCGGCGGCGAAATGGGCGGCGGCGATACGGGCAGTGAGGGCGAAACGCCGGAGCCGATTATCCGGAGCGACAACGAACTGGCCAAACTGGCGCTGCTGCCGTTTATTGTCGACAAGGTTTTTGCAGGGGAGGCGCTTGACGGCGATTTAACCGGGTTTTTGAGTCGGGTATATCCGACGGCGGGCGAAGGAACGCTGAAAACGCTGGAAAGCGGAATCCGCTTTTTCGTCAGCTGGAAGCGCAAATACGACTATGCGGTGGCACGGTTGAAACATAATATCAAGGCGGCGGGCATTTTGCCGAAAGACGCGCCGATTGTGGCAGAGGACGGAGAATTTGCGCCGGAAGAGACAGACCTGCGCAAGCAGTCGGCGGCGGGGGAATATCAGGTGCGGTACCGTCCGTACAAGTATCTGGAATATGATCCCGGCGCATTGGGCGAGCCGGTGCGGCGGCGCGACAAGAACTATATCTCGCCGGAAGACCTGAATACCGACGAAATGGTGCTGGCACTGCTGGAGCTGGATTTCGGCGGGTTCTGGCGCGCGCTGCGGAAGATGCCTTCATACAGCGACGGTGCGGGCGAAAAGCCGGTGGAAGCCGGCGGCGGCGTTAAGGCGAGGCTGCTGCTGGATACGGCGCGTCCGGGCGATAAGGAAATCATCCGCGGCGTGGCGGAAATCTATGTGCCGGACGGGATGTATGTCAGCGGCGATTTGCTTAATCCGGAAAACCGGGCGGCTTTTGTGCTGCGTGAGGACGGCGGCAGCGATGGCAGCGCCACGGGCAGTACCGGCGGCAGCAGTATCAGCGGCACGGGCGGTATCAGCGGCACGGGCAATATGGGCAGTACCAGCGGCACGGGCGGTATCAGCGGTACGGGCAATATGGGCAGCCGCAACATCAAATCTTTCCGCATGTATGCGCCGCTGGCGAACGGCGTGGAAAAGGGCGGGGTGGCCAGGCGCGTGCTTACCGGGCATATCCGTTTTCCGCTGGAGTTTACGCGGGCGGATACGGGGAAGGCGATGCATATTGCCGGGGATTTGCATTTCAAACTCTGCACGGCGGACGGAACCTGTCAGGCGGCGGCGACACATCACGGGCTGACGCTCCGGGCTTCGGACAAAGCGGAAGATTCCATACATTACAACTACGTTACGCAGGGGTTTGCGCATCTGCCGCCGGCAGAGAGCCGGCACGCGCGGGCGGAGAAGCTGGTTTATGACCGGGAAAAGGGAACGCTGACGGCGACGTTTGCCCTGTCGCGCAGGGTGAGCAATATGGCGGCAATGGCGGAAGACGCGGCCGGGACGAATTTTGTCAATCCCCGTTACGAGCTTGGCGACGGCTATGCCCGCGTTACATTTGACGTGCGGGCAGGAAAACGGGCGGGAGAAAAGGCGGGAGAAAAGGGGCGCAGCGCATTTGACGCACGGTCGGGCAGCGGAGAAAATGCGGGATACGGTGCGGCAGAGGCTGCTGTTGCGGGCGGCAGCGTTGCGGACGGCACCGGGAGGGATACGGAGCTGCCGTTGCAGGAGGTTGCGCTCAGCGCGTCGTTTGATGACAGCGAGGTGCTGCGGACGGTTATGACAGTGGCAGCGGTGCCAGCGGCACAGGCAACAGGGGAAGTGGTGCCAGCGGCACGGGCAACAGGGGGCACTTTGTTTGCCTACGGGCTATTGCTGAACCTGATGCCGGGAATTTTCGGCTTGTTCCTGCGGTTGGCAAGGCAGCTGCGGGAGAGGGCGGAACGGCGGCGGATTTTCTGCCGGTATGCGGCGGGGGCAGCTCTGGGACTGGCACTGCTGGGCATCGGATACCGAGGGGCATATTTCGGCGCGCTGTATTATAACCCGTGGCTGGCGGCGGGAGCGGCGGCGGTGATTTTGCCGCTGTGGGCGGAAGCGCTCGGATATATGGATTTTGCTTTGTTCCGTCCGTTGAAAAAAATATTCAGGCGCGGCTGGCTGGCCGGGCTGTTTACGGTTCTGCTGGCGGCGGCGTTTCCGACGGTGCTGAAAGCGGAGGCGCTGAGCGGGCTGTTTGCGGGCGGCGCGGAAATATGGAGCAGCGCGGCGGAGGGGAGTTTTGCTGCTGGTACGGAATTTTTGAGAGGCACGGCGGGAAGTTTGGTACAGGCGGCGGGCGGCGTCTGGCTGGCGCCGGCATGGGCGGAGCTGACGGCGGGGCTGGGGTGCATCTGGCTTGGAATTATGGTGCTGCCGCTGGCAGTGCTGACAGCGGCGGAGCTGCGGGGGCAGAGAGCTGCGGCATGGCTGCGGGTGCCGGTGCTGCGGCGGTTTAATGCTTTTTATACCGGCGTATACGCGGCGGGGCTGCTTTGGCTGACGGCCGGTTGTTTCGGCGGTGCGGCGGCGCTGGGGCTGACGGCCGGGCTGGTACTGCTGTTTGTGTTGTGGTATGCTTTTCCGCAGGCAGTGGCAGAAACAATTAAGCATACGCGTTCGGAAAAGAGAAGCTTGGAGCTGTTTAACCGGGTGCAGCGGCATTGGCTGTTTGCGGCGGCCGTGTGGTATCTGCTGGCGGCAGGCGGATTGGCGCTGGCCGGAGCGGGGGCGGGTACCGGGACGGACGTCGGCGTGGCAGAGAAGGGCGAGAAAGGCATCGGCATGGCTGAGAACAGCGAGACGGACGTCGGCATGGCTGAGAAGGGCGAGAAAGGCATCGGTGTGGCTGAGAACAGCGAGACGGGCGTCGGTATGGCTGAGAACAGCGAGACGGACGTCGGTATGGCTGAGAAGGGCAGCGTGGCGGTGCCGGTACTGGTGAGCATTGAAGCGCCGTATTCGCCGTTGTCGGTATATAACCGTCTGGCGTTACGGGAGCTGCAGAAGGCGGGGCTGCGCGTGGTGCGGATTAATGCCGGGGAAATGAATGTTCCGGGGGCGGCCTGGCCGTGGTTTGCCGCATACGGGAAGTTTTATGCTCCGCTCACAGTCCTGTTTACAGACCGGCATAAGAACGGCATGGTGCTGCCGGAGCGGCTGGACCGGGTGGATTTTGACAAGGCGCTGGCCGGCTGGCGGGAATGAAAAATGCGGAAGCCGGGACGGGCCGGAAGGCACCCGGGGCCGGAGATGACGGTGCACAGGCACCCGGGGCCGGAGATGGAGATGACGGTGCACAGGCAACTGGTGGCGAGAAAACAATTTTAACGAAAGGACGACGACTATGGGAACAGAACTGAATACAAACGTACCGGCGGGGATGCGGCTGACGGTGGCGATTATCGGCAACCGCAATGCGGGAAAGTCGACACTTTTGAACCGCATCGTCGGGCAGGAGGTGTCGATTGTTTCCGACGAACCGGGGACGACGACCGACGCGGTGGCGAAAGCGTATGAGCTGATACCGGTCGGGCCGGTCAGCTTTTATGACACGGCGGGGCTGGACGATGAAGGCGAGCTCGGGCGGCAGCGCGTGCAGGCGGCAAAGAAAATCCTGCGCCGCGCGGATATGGTACTGTTGGTTATCGGCAGGGACGGCCTTACGAAAGAAAACGAAACACAGCTTTCCAAACTGGCGGAGAAGCGCATTCCGTTTATTCCGGTTTTTAATTTCTGCGACGAGCGGCAACTTGGCAAATTTGACCGGGCGGTGATGCAGCTTTATGACGGGGTGGCAGTTTCGGCAAAGACCGGCGAGGGCATCGACGCGTTGAAACGGCGTATGGCCGAGGTGCTGGAACCGCTGGCGCGCGAGCCGCCGCTGGCAGCGGACCTGATTAAGCCGAAAGACATGGTGATGCTGGTGGTGCCGATTGACCTGGCGGCGCCGAAAGGGCGGCTGATACTGCCGCAGGTGCAGGTTTTGCGCGAAGTGCTGGATGCCGGAGCGATGGCGCTGACGGTTAAGGAAAGCGAAGTTACGGATATGCTGCGGGGGCTGGCGGCAAAACCGGCGCTGGTCATTACCGACAGCCAGGCGGTCAGGGAAGTGGCGGTGGCGGTGCCGGAAGACATCAGGCTGACGACGTTTTCGACCCTGTTTGCGCGCTATAAAGGCGATTTCGCGGCGCAGCTGGCAGGCGCGGCAGCGATTGACACGCTCAAAGACGGTGACAGGGTGCTGATTGCGGAAGGGTGTTCGCACCATGTTACCTGCGACGATATCGGGCGGGTCAAAATTCCGAACTGGATGAAGAAATATACCGGCAGGGAACTGAAGTTCGAGTGGACGCAGGGCGCGGATTTTCCCGATAATCTGGAAGATTACGCGCTGGTGGTGCACTGCGGCGGCTGTATGCTGAACCGCGCGGAAGTGCGGCGGCGGATTAACGAATGCGCACGGCAGGGCGTTAAGGTTACCAACTACGGCATCGTGATTTCCAAAATGCAGGGCGTGCTGGAACGCGTGGTTAAAGGGATTGCCGATGCCGGCGCCACGGGCAGTGTCAGCGACACGGGCAGTATCAGCGATACGGGCAGTATCAGCGATACGGGCAGTATCAGCGATACGGGCGAAGAGGGCGACTAGAGCAGCGCACGGGTATGGCGGCGCCACGGGCAGGGCTGTACTACGGGCGTGTGGGCGGCGACGGCTGCGGCGGGGGCGGCGGCTGGAGGACGCATGGCCGTGCTGTGTTGCTGGCATAAAAAAAGCGGTTGCTCCATAAAGGAACAGCCGCTTTTCGGTTTAAAGACGTTTCTTACGCACGCCGTCTGAAAGCTCTGACTATCTCTTTTACGCCGTCTATCTTTCTTTGTCTGACGTACATAAATATAATCTTTCCTGCGCCGGGCAGCCTAAAGAGCCGGTTCAGGGGTTCGTCATAAAACGACCATCCGTGTCTGGCGTGTTCAAGAAAGATGTCCCCTGCATTGGGCAGCTGGAAAATCTGAAGCTGGATATCAAAGCAGAGAGGCTTTCCAAGCTTGACATATTCCAGAAAAATTTTTCCCGCGTCGGGCAAGTCAAAGATTCTGACTTGAGCGCCGTAGCAGAGTTCATGCCTGTGTCTGACATATTCAAGGAAGATTTTCCCTGCATCGGGCTGGTCGAACATTCTGACTTGGGCATCATAGCAGAGCCATCCGCCGCGTTTGACGGATTCCAGCATTATCTCGTCAGCGTAAGGCCGGTTGAGGATTTGGAGCTGGACTTTTTCCCGGAGGCCGTCCGGGTTGTGTTTGACGAATTCAAGAAAAATCTCTTTTGCGTCAGGCAGCTTAAACAGCCGGGGGAGAAACTTTACGTCGGGCAGTATGCCGTTTTTGGCGTATTCCAGCATAATTTCCGCCGTGTCGGATTTGGGCCAGAGGCGAAAGATGATGTACTCGACGCCGTAGCAGAGCAAGCCGCCGTGCCTGACATATTCGAGGAGGATTTTCTTTGCGCCGGGGCGCTTGAGTATCCGCCATTGCTCCATAGCTTCAAGCTCATGATTGCGTCTGACATATTCCAACATGTTTTCTGTTGCGTTTTCTTGAGAGAAGACGCCTAATGCTATTCTTTTCATAAAAATTTTAGATTAATTGTTCGACATAATTGTTTTCTTTATGGAAAAGGTATATCGCAAAGTTTTGCTAAATGCAAGCTTTTTTTGTCCTTTTTGTCTTTTTTGTGGCGGAGAGGTTGTGAGCGGTGCCAGCGGCACGGGTATGGCGGCGTGCGGCGGGAAGCGGTATTTGCCGCGCATAAAAAATGCCGGGGCGCGAGGGCGTTCCGGCATTGCCGCATCGGCGGCGAAAAGGCGGGGATTAAGCCCGGTCAAGGCTAGTCCCGGCTGTCCTTATATTCCGCGTAGCGTTTAACGAGCGTACGTATTTTGGCGGCGTCTTCCGGAACCATCGCGTAAAGCGGGATGGAAAACGGTGTGAACACGTTATGCCGGCACAGGTGCTGCATAAATGTCAGGCGGTATTCGGCGCCGGGAACGAGATGCAGGGCGATTATCGGGCGGCGGGTCAGCCAGCCGGTATATTTTTCTTCGGCCAGTGCGACGTCGCTCCATTTCAGGAAAGCGTTGTGGTCGATTTTTATCCCTTCGTTGGTTACGACGGCCAGCTTCTGCGGGAATATCAGCACGAAGACGACCGAGGCGAGAGCCGCGAGCGACAGCGCCATGACCACAGTCATAAAGACGACCAGCGCCCAGCTTGTGAACAGTCCGGCACAAAGCATACAGCGGGTCAGAACCCAAACCAGGCAGGCAATGGCGGCGTAAACCACCGTAAGCAGGATTATCTGGCGGCGTTCGTAATAGAAGACTTCTTCTTCCGCGGAGTGGAGAATCTGTTTCAGTTTCTGTTTGATTTCGCGGGCGGCCTTTTTGGCGGCGGCAGTGGTGGCCTGCCTGATGCCGGCTGCGGCGGCTTTGGCGCCGACGGGCAGCTTTTTGACACGGGCAGACATTGTATCGGCGGGAGCTGTGGCGGCATCCGCAGCGGGGGCTGCATTTGCAGTTTTCGGGAATGCGCCGTTAAGCGCGGCGGCTTCCGCTTCCGCCCGGCGGGCAGCCTTTTTGGCCTTGGTCATCGCTTTTAGCGCCTTGCGCGCTTTTGCCGTTGCTTTGAGGGCTTTTCTGGCAGCTTTCTGCGCTTCGGTCTCGGCGGCTTTTTCCACGGTTTTCAGCGTTGCCTCCAACGTGCGTTCGACGATTTTTTTCGGCGCGGCTTTGGCTGCGGCGGGAAGCTTTTTGATTTTTTCGCGCACCGGGGCTCTGGACGCCGGGACGGGCGCGGCATTGCCGGCAGCCGGGGAAAGCGCGTCGGACGAGCTTTCGGGGGGCAGCTGGGCTGCTGCTAAAGCCTCGCTTTCGGCTGCGTTTTCCGCTGCCGAAAGCGAGGTTGCGGCGTGTGAGTGGGCTGCCGCCGAAATTGGGGCAGGGTGCGCGGGGGCTTTTTTCGGCGCTTTTTTCAACGCTGCTTTGGGTGCCTTGGGGGCAGCGGGTTTCTTTTTAACGGGTTTTGCCATTTTTGTCATCCTTTCAAAAAACAGATTTGCCGTCATGATAGCACGGAGAGGGTTAATGCCGGGTTAACGCGCGGTTCGGACGGAGGGGCGGGGGAAGTTTGCCGGAGCAAGGAGCTGGGAATGGGAGGCG
>ENA-OYYZ01001049-OYYZ01001049.1-human-gut-metagenome-genome-assembly--contig:-NODE-1049-length-12783-cov-3.717788_pt1 | contig 12783 bp, 11 predicted proteins | sample MGYA00243256_ERZ653463 | MGnify/ENA primary metagenome ERZ653463 (study PRJEB26926, sample SAMN06165173) | human gut metagenome | biome: ENVO:00009003; feature: ENVO:2100002; material: ENVO:00002003... | reverse complement strand
GCGTCAGATGTGTATAAGAGACAGCATCATAACGGTATCCTAACCGCAGCAGAGCGTTTACCACCCGGCGCCGGTCTTTTTCATTTTGTAAACAGTGGCTGTACCGACGCTGGATCAAGGTACGCAAAATGTCGTCCCAATCCGCGTGCAGCTCATCCAATGCATATTCCGCCGTTTCCCGATCAATGCCTTTCCTTTGCAGTTCAAACCGGGCCCGGCTGTACGAAAAGCCCTTGCGGAACACCAGTTCCCGGGCACAGTCGGCCGCATAGGCTTCGTCATCGATCAGCCCCAATTCTTCCATGCGGTCGGCTGCTTCCTGGGCCGCTTCCCGGGTCGTTACCCGGCTGATTTTGTCTTCCAGTTCCTTTTTAGAGTGGCTGCGGTATTCCAATAGATACAGCGCTTTTTCCCTGGCGCGGCGCTGTTGCGATAAAGTAGACAGCTCCTGCAATCTTTCGTCCGGCAATTCCTGCCCAGAGCGCACCCCGTTTTCCTGTAAAACGGTGGTATCCAGCAAGGCGGTTTCTCCGTCTTCGCGTACAAGTAAGCTCAGCTTTTTACGGCGGGGCCGGATTTCGACAATCCGGTTCATTCGTCATCCACCGTAATATCAATGCTGCTGCGGGCAGCGGCACGGGTTTGGGCCGGTTTTTCCTCCGCCACAGGGCGAGCGGCTGCAGCCGGTACGGTTTCGATCGGTTTTACACCACCGGTTTTACCCGGTTTGCCATACAGCTTATCCATGTTCTGGTACACCAGGTCTTCAATTTCCTGGGAAAGTTCCGGTGCATTTTTCAAAAATTCCTTGGCATTGTCGCGACCCTGGCCCAAACGGTTGCCCTGGTAACTAAACCAGGCCCCGCTCTTTTCTACAATATCCAGTTTCACGGCCAGATCCAGCAGTTCCGCATCCCGGGAAATGCCCTTGCCGTACATCACATCAAATTCAGCTTCACGGAACGGCGGTGCTACTTTATTTTTGACAACCTTGGCTCTCGTATGGCTGCCAACCACCTCTCCGCCGTTTTTCAGCGTTTCTACTTTGCGAATATCAATACGCACCGAAGCGTAAAACTTCAGCGCCCGACCGCCGGGTGTCACTTCCGGATTGCCGTACATAACGCCCACTTTTTCACGCAGCTGGTTGATGAAAATAGCTACGCAGTTGGATTTCGAAATGGCACCGGCCAGCTTGCGCAGAGCCTGCGACATCAGCCGGGCCTGCAGGCCCACGTGACTATCGCCCATTTCCCCTTCAATTTCGGCCCGGGGTACCAAAGCGGCCACCGAGTCCACCACGATGACGTCAATCGCACCGGACCGCACCAGTTCTTCGGTAATTTCCAGCGCCTGTTCACCGGTGTCCGGCTGGGATACAAGCAGCGAATCCACATCCACACCCAGGGCAGCCGCATAAACCGGATCGAGCGCGTGTTCCACGTCGATAAACGCGGCACAGCCGCCTTTTTTCTGCCCTTCCGCAATGCAGTGTAAGGCCAGCGTCGTTTTACCCGACGATTCCGGCCCATAGATTTCCACAATGCGTCCGCGAGGCAAGCCGCCAATTCCCAGCGCCAAATCAAGTCCCAGTGAACCCGTGGAAATGGCATCTACGTGCATCGTCTCATTTTGGCCCAGGCGCATCACAGCGCCCTTACCAAATCGTTTTTCAATTTGTGATAAGGCGGTTTCCAGCGCCTTTTTCTTTTCTTCTTCTCCAATGCCGCCAGTCTTTACACTGACCCGGTCTTTTCTATCGTTTGCCATGCAAGTACTCCTCCGATATAGTGAGCTTTGTGTTGCCTGTTTGCTATAAGTATACTGAAAACCGGGGGGAAAAGCAATGGATTTTCTCCCAAAACCGGCATTTTTTCGAACTCATGTTCGCTTTTTGGCCGTTATTACCCGATCGAGCTCCTGAAAATCCCGGTACACGTTCACCTGGCAAAGCCCTGCCTGTTCAAACAGTGCCCCGACCGGTTCCGCCTGTTCTTCGCCAATTTCCACCGCCAGCACACCGCCTGGCTTTAAGAGCGGCACCCACTTTTGGGCAATCGCCCGATAAAAAAGCAATCCATCTTCGCCGCCCAGCAGGGCCGTAGCGGGTTCTTTTTTCACTTCTTCCTGCAATCCTTCGTATGCTTTGGGCGTGACATAGGGGGGATTGGACAACAAAAAGTCCACCGGGCGGGGCCATTTTCCTTCCACGGGCCCTTGCAAAACATCGGCTTTGACCGCTTTTACACAATCGGGTGCCCATTTTTGAATATTCTGGCACAGAAACGAAAAAGCCTGTTCGTATTTTTCCACAGCCAGCACCGTTTTCTGCGGACACAGCCGCTGCAAGCCCAGCGCCACGGCGCCAGTTCCTGCGCAAAGGTCCAGTCCTACGCCGTCCGGTTGCAGTAAGGCGGCTGCCTGCCGGCACAATAGCTCCGTTTCTTCCCTTGGCACCAACACCCCCGGCCCGACCTGTAGGGTCATATCCAAAAACTCCCAGTCGCCTAGCAGGTATTGCAGCGGCTCCCGGGCTGCGCGCTGTGCAATTTGGGCCCGGTACCTTGTTTCGGCTTCGGGCGAAACCGGATCTTCTCCATGCACCAAAATCTGTTGCCGGTCTTTCTGTAGGCACCGGCACAAAAGGGTCATGGCATCAAAGGCAGCCGTATCAATGTCGTGATCGAAAAGCATTCGGCGCCCCCACCTATACAGTTCTCCCTGGTTCATGACGCCACCAAATCTTCCCCATTTTCGGGGATTACCGCTTCAATCGCACGAATCGCCGCTTCCATCATACCGTCGTCCGGCTCTTTGGTGGACAGCCGCTGAATCCACATACCCGGGGCTGCAATGATGCGGGTCACAAGGTTTTCGCACCGTCCACACAGACGAATTAGTTCATACCCGATTCCAACCACCAGCGGCAGCAGCAATAATTTGACAATCATCCGCAAAAAAGGGTTCGTAATGGGAATAAAAAAGCCCGCGATGACCCCGATAAGTAACATCAATACCATAAAACTTGTCCCGCAACGGGGGTGAAAACGGGAATGGTGCCGCACATTTTCTACGGTTAACGCTTCGCCGCTTTCGTAGCAGGCAATGGTTTTGTGCTCCGCCCCATGATACTGGAACACTCTTCGCACATCTTTCTGGCACCCGCAAAGAGCCAGGTACCCTACAAACAACGCTAACCGGAACACCCCTTCAATGAGCGAACGCCACGGTTCAATGCCGTCTCCGGTTGCTAGTTTCATCCAGTTAACCAGTTGTGTGGGAAGTAGGAAAAACAATACCAGCGCCAGCGCCACCCCTAAAATACCACCAATGGCCATCACAACACCATAAATTTTGTCGCCCAGGTGTTCTTCCAGCCAGCGGTCAAGTCCGGACGAAGCTTCTTCCTCTTCGCCGCTGCTTTTTTCCACGCTTTCTTCCATGGCACGGAATCCTACCGACAGGGAATCGTACATAGCTGCAATGCCCCGCAGCAGCGGCCATTTAAACAGCGGAACCCGGTCTTTTAAAAAGCGGGTAGGCTGGGTACTTACGTCCAACCCTCCATCTGGCAGACGGACAGCTATGGACGTCTGTTTCGGCCCTCGCATCAGGATACCTTCCATCAAAGCCTGGCCGCCGATACTGGTAATTCGTTTACTTTGTTTCTTCATGGGTGTCGTTATTTCCTCCTTGCGACGGGGTTTCCGGCAATTCCTGATGCAACGCCGGCAATCGAATGGTTACCACAGTGCCCACACCTTCCTGGCTTTCAATGGTCAATTGACCGGCATGCAGGGCAATAATTTCATCAGCTAGTGCCAAACCAATTCCCGAACCTCGAACGGTCTGATTGGCTTTATAAAATTTCTGTTTTACTTTGGGCAGGTGTTCCGCCGGAATCCCGCAGCCGTCATCGCTAATCATAACCACAATATCCGTACCCTGTTCCTTGGCTTGCACCTGCACCATGCCCCCTTCCTGGGTATATTTGAGGGCATTATCGATAATATTGACAAACACCTGACGCAGACGGTTAATATCCCCCAGCACAGGCGGAAGCATATCCGGTTCTTCGTAAATCAGTTCTTTGTGTTCGGCGGCGGCCCGCTCCGTGAACATGTACACGGCTTCTCCCAATTCCGCCAAAATATCCAGTTTGTCCATCATCAGCGTCATGCGGCCGCTTTGCATCCGCGAAAAATCCAGCAATTCTTCTACCAGTCCGGAAAGCCGTTCGCTTTCCCGAATGATGACGCTCATGCCTCTGGCATTCATTTCCTCTGTGACACCGCCGCCTTGCAGCGTTTCGGCCCATCCTTTAATGGCTGTTAGTGGGGTGCGTAGTTCATGGGACACACTGGAAATGAAATCATTTTTCATTCTCTCTGCCGCACCCAATTCGGATGCCATTTCATTGATGGCGTCGCACAAATACCCCACTTCGTCATTACTCTGTTTTTCAATGCGCACATTGAAGTCCCCCTGCGCAATCCGCCGGGCTGAAGCACCCACCTGCCGGATGGGTTTGACGATGGAACGCAGGAAAAATGTACTGGACACCACCACAAAGCCAATCACCAGCAACCCACCGGCCACCAACGCCAAAATGAGGGTTGCAATTTGCCGGTCGGCTTTGTCCATGGACACCACATAGCGAATAGCCCCTATATCCGCCCCGCTTCTGTCGTGAAGCACACGAGTTACCGCCATAACTTTTTCACCGGAAGAAAGCGTACCGGTCCACGTGCCAAATCCTTCTTCGCTGCGACGTGCCTGCTCATAATCCGGTTTTTCCTGGGTATTGTCAGGAGCAAACCCGGTGGAGGTCATCACCGACAACCCATAGGAATTGATGACCGATACTTCCATAGACGCTTTATCCGGGAAATTTTCTACATAGGTGCGGGCACTCAGGTAAAAATCCGAAGACGATGTATCGGTATAATCCGAAAACATAATAGTCAGTTCGTCGCTGCGCCCTTTTAGCACCTGCAAAATGCCATTATACACATAGGCATAAATAACATTGGAAAGAACCACGATTAGCGCAACCAACACGGCCACGATCACGCTCAGGTTATTCAGTAGCCAACGCCGCATGATGCTCTTTTTCACATGGGTTCCCTCCTTTTCTCCTTGTTTGCTATGTTATCCTTCCCAGCGGTAACCAAAGCCCCACACTGTCACAATATGCTTCGGGGCCGAAGGCTGGTCTTCTACCTTCATGCGCAGCCGGCGAATGTTGACATCTACGATTTTTTCTTCCCCTACGTAGGCCCCGCCCCACACATGGTGCAGAATATCGGTACGGCTTAGCGCTGTGCCCGGGTGGGTAAAGAAATATTCAATAATTTGGAATTCCACCTGGGTCAGTTCAATCTGAACACCCCGACGGGTTAAATACCGGTTGCGCAAATTCAACACGAAATCACCCGAGTGAATTTCTTCGCTGTTTTCTCCGCCAGCCCCTTTTCCGGCCAGGGCCACTCGACGGTACACTGCGTCTACCCGTGCGACCAGTTCGCTGGGACTAAATGGCTTGGTTACATAGTCGTCGGCGCCCATCATCAGCCCGCTGACTTTATCCATTTCCTGGGCCCGGGCCGACAGCATAATAATCCCAATACTGCCACTGCGGCGCCGCAGTTCTTTACACACATCTAGGCCGCTGTGTTCCCCTGGCATCATAATATCCAGCACAGCCACATCGAAGCGCCCTGCATCGCGGTTATACAGTTCCAGTGCTTCATCACCGCTGCCTGCTTCCACGGTTTCGTACCCCGCCCGTTGCAGGTTGATCACCACAAATTCCCGGATCGCCTGCTCGTCCTCAGCGATCAGAATTCTTTTGCTCATGTTTCCATAACCTCCTTTATTGCCCATCCAGCAGCATAAACGCCTGCCGGATATCCTCCAAGTTCATTTGCAATTCACCCTGATAGTCTCCCTTTTTCACCGCATAGATCACACTGTTCTGTTCAGCCAGCTCTTCATAACCCTCGCTGGCCGTGGTGTTCCACCGGCTGGAAGCAAACATGTCAATCCGCATGATCTCTGTTTCACCATCGACCAGCAAAAACACCATGCTGTCGCCGTCTTTTTTACAGGTAACTTTATTTTCCCACATATCCGGATACGAAAAAGCATACCCGGCATCGGAGTTTACTACGGTATTCACTACGACCGATAAGGTGGATTCCTGTTGTTCCAATCGGTTCCACGAAACCAAATAGGATACACACGACAGTGCTTCTTCGTTCACGCCGGGCAATAGGGAAGCTGTCGGAATTTCAATTAGCCCGTCCTGGTTGATATCCCGGGCACTGCACTGCAGCTGTGCCCCTCGACTGGTAGCCGCTACCTGCGCATCGCTAAGCAAGGCAGTCAACAATCCATCTTTTTGATTCCATCCAATTACCTGGGTAATACTGTTCCCATCCGCACAAGTTCCGTCTACAATGACCGCCCGGGTTTCTTCATTAACCCGGCCTACCTGGATGGAATCGTATCGTACCACGCTCTGGTTAATTTCCATACTGGCCTCTTTGACAAGACTGGATTCATTGCGCAATTCATAAAGCGAAGCGACCGCTTTGCTGCTACTGTCAGTCCCCGCCAAAGTCACCAAGAACAGCTCACTTTTTCCGTCGTCGTTCATATCGACTAGAACCATTTCCCCGGCATTCACATCGGGCTGGTGCTCCGTAATTTTCCCGTTTCGATATTCAAACACACTCACAGAACCGGTCTGATTCTGTAAACTGCCCCATCCGACGACCGTTTCGTTGACACCGTCTCCATTTAAATCGCCAAAACACACCCGGTCCACCTGGGAGGCTACATTGACAAAGCTACTGGTAATTTTCCAGCTACCACTGCGTTTTGTCAAAAAAGCAATCGTTGTACCCGTACCTTCCGATGTCTGGTACAGCGCTATAGCATCTTCCTGGCTGTCCCCCGTAAAATCTTTAAAAATAACCGCTGAGCGATAATCGCCCGAACGGGGATACCGCATAATGACGTTATTGGTTCCGCTATCCTTCTGGATTAACGCCATAATCTGCGACTGATCTTCGGTTGCCAGTGGCGGACTCATAAGGCCTTCCGGATTTAGGTTAATAGATGAGCAACCGGTACAAAGAAAAAGCGTCAGCCACAAAACCGCCCAAAGGCCGGCCCGGCCTATTCTTCTTTTTTTTCTGGACGTCATGGTGACATGCTCCTTTCTAACATGAGCCACTTTGCCCCTACCGGGACATACAAAGATATTATACCATTTCTCCGTGTCAAAGAACAGCGTGCCCTAGCATTTCCGGGTGGAAAATTTAGAAAAGCCGATTTCCTTTGCCACTTAAGAAGGGAAATCGGCTTTTTCGTTCAGGTTTTCTGGAAAAATTCATCCCCGCACCCACGGCAGCGTACCTGAATTTTTCCTTTTCCGCGGGGAGCCCGTTGCCAGGCACGGCAATTGGGGCAGCGGAAATACTTATAAAATTTACGATCTCTCCAAATGGTGCGGCGCATGGAAAACCATCCAACAACCGGCCGCCATATGGATAAAAACCAAGCATTTTCTCGTTCTCTTTTTACCCAGTTACGCGATAACATGCGGAAAAAGGTGTACCCATACAGGGCATATCCCAGCAGTAAAAGGAAAATGCCAACCCATCCCCACAGAATTTGCCCCACCAGGCAAAGAACAAGACCTACGATCATGGTCGCCAACGCCAGCGCATCCGTGCCGCGGCGACCCGCCATAAACCGCTGTAATCCCATAAAAAAACGTTGAAAAAAAGTCATACTGAAAGCCTTCCTGTCTGTATTTTCTTTCATTATAATCCCTGTAACAAACAGCGCAAGGCTTTCAGAAGGAATTTCAAAGTAAGTTTACACTTCCGCCATAAACGCGCGGCGATTGGTAAAAGATGTCCCTATCTCGCAGGAACCGGTACAACCGGGCACCTGTTGCTTGAAAATACGGCAAAACCAGCGAAGCGGTCAACGCGGATAATAGCCCCATGACCAGATTGCCGCCCATCGAAGCACCCCAGAAAAAACCGGTCTGGGCAAATAGCAGTACATTTACAAAACTGACAGGCAATTGCGCCGCCAAATTGGCCAGTAAAAACCACCCCAAGAAAGACAGATGTAAAACGAAAATAGAACCTTTTTCCCCGCGGGTCATCCGGCGGCTGATGGCTCTGGCTTCCCTCCCTGTCATGGTGGGATTTTCGGCCAGCAGCCAAGGAACCATGCTATATTCCAGGGACTTTACCACACCAGGCACCACAAAGAGTATGCTCCACAATGCAACAATCAGCGCTGTTTCCGCCATAGCAGCCACCCGCCGGATATAACCGCGTGCAAACCCAGCAAATCCGTCCCGGCAGCGGCCGTTTCCCTGCATCAGCTGGAGATAAAAGGTATCCTGTCCAATCTGAAAAATTTTCTGCACAAAGAACAGATTTAAAACCGCCAGCCCACCAAAAAGGCCATAGAGCACCCAGCAGTTTTCCTCCCCTGTAAACAGGCTGTGCACACCGATGGGAATAAATTCTTCCCATGTAGCAGGAAAAGCCACATATGCGTAATACCGGTTGGCAAACTGAATTTGAAAGGCATACTGAAAAAGGAAAGGAATCATCCCGCCGATGATACCGATAACCCAGGTAACAATCAGCGCCTTTCTATACCGGCCACCTGCCAGGTCCTGCTTGGCCCACGCTTTTATGATTTTCCGATCCCACATGGGCCTTCCTCCTCCCTGAATCATATAAAAAGGGGAACCCCAGCCCACTCATAAATGCAGAGCCCGAGTTCCCCTTTATCATACTATATTTTTCCTGAAAATGCCAGAATTATTATTCCTGGTACTTGTCTTCATCGCTCCAGCTGTACATCTTGCGCAGTTCAGCCCCTACAGCTTCCAGCTGATGTTCCGCATGGATGCGACGGCAGGCACCAAAGTGAGCACGACCGTTCTTGTTTTCGGCAATCCACTTGGAAGCAAACGTACCGTCCTGGATTTCCGCCAGGATCTTCTTCATTTCCTTCTTGGTTTCGTCGGTGATCAGGCGCTTGCCCGTTTCGTAATCGCCGAATTCTGCCGTGTCGGAAATGGAGTAACGCATCAGCGAGAAACCACCTTTGTAGATCAGGTCCACAATCAGCTTCATTTCGTGAATGCATTCGAAGTAGGCATTTTCCGGCGCATAACCAGCTTCTACCAGCGTTTCAAAGCCAGCCTGCATCAGGGCGGTCACGCCGCCGCACAGCACAGCCTGTTCGCCAAACAGGTCGGTTTCGGTTTCGATCTTGAAGGTCGTTTCCATGATGGCTGCACGAGCACCACCGATGCCGGCGCCATAGGCCAGAGCAACATCCAGGCAGTGGCCCGTGTAATCCTGTTCCACAGCCACCAGGCAGGGCACGCCCTTGCCTTCTACGTATTCACTGCGCACCGTGTGGCCGGGGCCCTTGGGCGCGATCATGAACACATCCACGTTCTTCGGCGGTTTGATCTGACCAAAATGGATGTTGAAACCGTGTGCGAATGCAATCGCTTTGCCTTCCGTGAGGTTCGGTTCAATGTCTTTTTTGTACATATCGGCCTGGCGTTCATCGGGGATCAGGATCATGATGATGTCAGCCGCTTTGGTCGCATCGGCTACGTTCATCACCGTCAAACCGTGGCTTCTGGCCTTGTCGGCGCTCTTGCTGCCTTCATACAGGCCCACAATCACGTTGACCCCGCTGTCATGCAGGTTCAGCGCATGGGCATGTCCCTGGCTGCCGTAACCAATCACCGCGACGGTCTTGCCCTTCAGGACATTAATGTCGCAGTCGGCTTCATAATAGATCTTCAGGTTGGATCTTACCTTCTTGTCTTCGCTAACCATGGTATCGTTCCTCCTATGAACAATAATGAATATCACAGCCGGGAGCCCCGGTTGTTCTTAAATATTATGGGGCCGCTACTTTTTCAGCGGCCACGGGTAACGGCATCGCCTTTTTCCATGGCGATGGTGCCGGTACGCACAATTTCACGCACGCCGTAGGGCTGCAACAGAGTAAAGAGTGTTTCGGCTTTTTCGGCCGTACCTGCAAAGCGCAGCGTCAGCGTTTTCAATCCCACATCGATAATCTCCGAATCCATCATGGTGGCAATTTCGATGACTTCCGGACGCTGAGCCGCTTCGCATCCCACTTTGATCAGACACAATTCGCAGCTGACATACCGCCCGGCGGTGGAAAGGTTTTTCACTTTGATGACGGGGATAATTTTGTTGAGCTGTTTTTCCACCTGCTCTACAATTCGTTCATCCCCATCCACAACAATTGTAATCCGCGAAATTTCAGGATTTTCCGTTTCGCCCACAGCCAGGGAATCGATATTGAAGGCACGGCGGCTGAATAGTCCCGCTACTTTAGAAAGAACACCCGGCTGGTTCTCAACCAGAATCGACAAGGTATACTTCATCATACCGAACCCCCTTCCGTTAAATCGTGGGCGTGTCGGGGTCTACCCGGCACACCAATACGTAAGCTTCCTCGCTTTCCAGCATCTCTTTGGCATAGGCTTCCGCCTGACGGTTATTCTCTGCCCGCACGGTTTTTATGCCATAGGCACGGCACAGCGCCACAAAATCAGGATTTCCATCCAATAGCGTAGCTTCGTACCGGCTGCCATACAATTTGTCTTGCAGTTCTTTTACCATGCCCAGACGGGAATTGTCCATCAACACCAGTTTAACGGGAATTTTTTGCTGGCAGGCGGTGGCCAGTTCCATCATGCTCATCTGGAACGCCCCGTCCCCGCAAATAGCCACGACTTGACGGTAAGGCTTGGCAATTTTGGCTCCAATCGCCGCCGGCAGGGCGTAGCCCATCGTGCCCAGTCCACCGCTTGTGAGGAAACGGCCCTCTTTTACATTAAAGTTCCGGGCTGCCCAAATCTGGTTTTGGCCCACATCGGCCACCAAAATCGCATTTTCATCCATCATGCGGGACAGCGCCCGAATCAGAGCCCGCGGTTCGACACAGTCCTCCCGGTCTTCGCCGGTAGGTACATACGCATTTTTATATCCAATCACGGTTTCCCGCCAATCGGCAATATCCAGCGGTTCCGCTTTTTCGGCAAATCGGGCCAATACCTGCCGGATGCCCCCTACAATGGGAATATCCACGCGGATATTCTTGCCAATTTCCGCCGGGTCAATATCAATGTGAATAATGCGGGTGTTCTGGGCCACCTGTTCCGGTGCCGAAACCGCCCGGTCCCCTACACGCGCCCCGCACAGAATAATCAAGTCACTTTCCCGCATGGCACGGTTGGCATATACCCGTCCGTGGCTACCGATCATCCCCAAATACTGGGGCGTATCCATGGGAATGACGCCAATCCCCATCATAGTGGCCACAATAGGAATCCCCGTTTTGCGGGCAAATGCTTTCATTTCTTCCCGGGCACCGGCTAGTACCACCCCACCGCCACAGCAGATCAGTGGCCGTTTGGCTTCTTTAATCGCCGCCATAGCCCGTTTAATTTGCAACCCATTCCCTTCCGTACGGGGTTTATATCCCACAATATCCGCTACGGCCGGGTAGGAAAATTCCCCTTCTACCATGCTCTGCTGTACGTCAACCGGCACATCAATGAGTACCGGACCAGGGCGGCCTGTAGAGGCAATGGCAAAGGCTTCTTTAAATACACGCGGCAAATCCGCTGCGTTTTTGACTAAGTAGCTGTGTTTCGTAAACGATTCACACGCGCCAGTCACATCGGCTTCTTGGAACACATCGCGGCCCAACAGCTCACTGTTTACCTGGCCAGAAATAGCCACTAGCGGAATCGAATCCATATAAGCCGTGGCAAGGCCCGTAATCAAATTGGTGGCACCAGGCCCGGACGTAACAATACACACGCCCACTTTCCCGCTGCTGCGCGCATACCCGCTGGCTTCATGAGCGGCATGTTGTTCCTGCCGTACCAATACATGGCGGATATTTGTGCGGTATAATTCATCATAGAACGGACAAATCACCGCTCCGGGATAGCCAAATGCGACTTCTACATTTTCCTCTTGCAAACATTTCACCATGATCTTTGCACCGCTGATCATCCGCTCTCACTTCCCTTTTCATTAAATGAAACCCAAAAACAGTTGGTGTTCATTTCATTATAAACAGTTGCATTTGCGCCGTCAAGGCTTCCTGCTCTTTTTTGCACATTTTTCGATCAAATCTTTCGTTTTCTTTCTCTTTTTTCAAGTTTTTTCTGGATTCTCCCGGGTTCTGCACACGGATTCAGCAGTTTTAGCAGCTGAAACTTGCAGAAATGCTCTTTTCTTCGTTTAGTAGTTTTTGTGTTAGCTCTTCCACGGTGCAGGCAAATATTCCGGCTCCTTCTTTTTCCATTTCCTCATGGGTTCCATACCCATATAAAACTCCAATAAACGCCGTTTTTGCCTGCCGCGCACCAGCGGCATCAAATCGGGTGTCGCCTACCATAATGGTTTCTTCAGCAGAAAAGCCCGTGTGCTTCATCGCCTGTTCAATTAGTTCTTTTTTTGTCATGGGGTGAAGGTCTTCCTGCGCACAGCTTACGGTATCAAATAACTCCCAAAGCCCGAAGTGCCGCAAAATCTTTTCGGTAAAGCGCGCCGGTTTTGAAGTGGCCACACCTAAAGTATCCCCCCGCGCCCGCAGGGCTTTTAAAAGTTGGGGTATCCCCTGTCTCTTATACACATCTCCGAGCCCACGAGACAGGCAGAAATCTCG
>ENA-OYYZ01001043-OYYZ01001043.1-human-gut-metagenome-genome-assembly--contig:-NODE-1043-length-12822-cov-4.721078_pt1 | contig 12822 bp, 10 predicted proteins | sample MGYA00243256_ERZ653463 | MGnify/ENA primary metagenome ERZ653463 (study PRJEB26926, sample SAMN06165173) | human gut metagenome | biome: ENVO:00009003; feature: ENVO:2100002; material: ENVO:00002003... | reverse complement strand
CTACGACTCCATAACCCACCGCCTCACCACGCAACAGAATCAATAGTCTTCGCCCAAAACGCCCAAGACCTATTGCATGGCAAAATAAAAACACACCTTACAAACAGACACCTTCTATGCGGCCCATATAGCCTTTTCAGCCATTTTAAATAGCAAAATCACTCTCGATATCCGCCAAAGAGTCGCGCCAAAACAAAGCTTAAATGTTAATTATTATTAAAATTTAGGCGTAATTCAAAAATATTTTGTATCTTTGGCCGTGGTTAATAGTTAGCCGCCTTGAAATCAAATCCACTCACACATGAAACACTCACCTCTATGGCAACTGCCTGTCGTGCTGGCGCTTCTTCTGCTCGCATCGTGCAATGCTGAGATGCCAGTAACCAACGGCCTGGAAGTAACACCACGGACCACGCACCACAGGGCATTGCCGCCCCAGCAGGTGCCGCAACGCCTCGGCTCCCTGTGGGCCTCCCTCCCCCATACGTCGGCCACACGAGCCGGCGAAGACCCTACCCCTGATTCCCTCTTTACAGTCCCTTCCGGCGACTTCGTGGGAACCTACGAACCTGGCACGGACACCTGGATGCAGAACCCCGACATCGACCAGATCGACACCCTTTCCACCTACGCCTACGTGGCGACATTCAAGGAGCAGCCCGGCTTCGTCATCCTCTCCGCCGTCGAAGGAATCCCCGATGTCCTCTTCTACACCGAAGAAAGCACATACAACGGAGCCATCACCGACACGCCAACCACCCCAAAATCGGGATTCCACTCCTTCATGGACCTCATGACGGCCTGGGTCTGGTACAAGCTGTCGGTCGGTCCCGAGGACGACGGCGGCCCCATCGACCCGCCTTATAGAGACAGTGGATGGAAATCCGAACACGCTCTGATAGGGGGAACCGGCGTTCCGGTAATGTGGGGACAAGGACACCCATACAACATACTCTGCTACGACAAAAAGGGAAGACGTGCCCTCACAGGGTGCGTTGCCACTGCGGTCGCACAAGCCATGGCTTACTACAAGTATCCCGCATCCTACAACGGCCACACCTTCCACTGGGACGAAATGCTCGGCGTTTACTCCTGGTGCTCCGATGATAACGAGTATGCGTATTCACAGACCGGGTCCGAGCAAGGCTGGAATGACGTAGCCTTCTTGATGCGCAGCCTTGGCTATGCCGGCAACCTCAACATGAACTATGGAGTGGACGGGTCAAGTGCCAACTGCAAATATATCTACCAGACATTTCATAACTTCGGTTATGCAGGGGGAGGCACCCAAAACAGCTTCAACTACGAAAAAATGATGAACGAAATTGACGAAGGGCGTCCGATCATCATGGAAGGATACGACAGGTCCGACATGGGACACGCATGGGTAATAGATGGTTACGTCACCCACTTCAAAGTCCGCACCTACAAAAACGGCAAGACCGAGCGAGTCGACAGAACCGACCTGGTCCACTGCAACTGGGGTTGGTGCGGATACAATAACGGCTATGCGGTGGCCAACGTGTTCGACCCCTACGAGAATTTCTCCGTTCCGCCCGAATGGATGGTAACCAGGTCCCAGTCCGCCACCGCCTATTGCAGAAAGACAAAAATGTACATCAACATAACGCCCAATTAATATGAAAACCTCGAAACTCACATGCATGGCCATCGCCGTCCTCGCCCTCGCGCTGCTGACCCTGGCATCCTGCGATAGCAAGGATGACTCCGTGGGACCCGTAGGACATCGGTCCCCGAGAGGATTCCTCTACTACGGGTCTTCGCTGGCCTTCGAATACGATGCCTTCATGGCAATCGAGAAACCGTGGCATGCCTATTCCGACTACCGCGACGTGGCAATCATCAAGGCCGACGGCCCGGCTGTCTACCCCAATGGCACCGGCCCCATGGACCCGTACATCTTCCCGGAAACCGACTCCCTGCCCTATCCGAGAAAAGGACTGTTCGAGAAACTCAGCGAGATGAACGGAGACAGTGGATTCGTGAAAGGGACCCCTTACTACGACGAATTCTACCATCACATGCTCCTGCAGCATTCGCTCATAGAGGACATAACCGAAGTGCAGGTGACAGCCATGTCGGATTACGACGCTGACCACCCAAAAGGAGCGTCCCTTGCCGAAATCACCAATGTGAACTACAGCACCCTGCTTCCATTTATCCAGGCCGGCTACGATGTCACGCCTTCTTCGCGAGGCAACGGCCCCCATCCACTGCTATTGGAAATGACCAGGGCAGAAGTCGAATCCACCAATGCCCTGGACATCACCGCCAAGGATGGCTTCTGGAGACATTGCAAGGCTGCCGACATCCGGGCGAATCCGATCAAGATGTCCTGTGGCATGCTGGCGCTGACCTTCGACAGCAAGCCGGCGCAGGAGGCGACCATCGAGGTGGCCGTCACGGTGCAGATGCGCGGCGGCGAGTACCCGGCACGGACTTACAGGCAGACTTACAAGGTGAGATAAACAGTCAGGGCCGCAATCAGTCTCGGCGGTCCTCCGCGTAAAGCGCACGGAAGCGTTGATGCTCCCGGGCGCTTTCCTTTTGCGGGATGAGGCTTAATCATATTTAACGCCGCCGAAAGTACGCGGTACGGTTTTTTTCATTAACTTTGCAAGCTCTATCCGCCGTCGGCCCGGAGTGCGCCGGACCACGCTTCCGCCGACGGGGTGCAATATCACGCGTAAAAAAACGTTAAAGAGAAAACGAATACCGAAACAACTGACCCGATGTCGAAACCGAATATCCTCAGCCTCGCGCTGCTGGCGCTCCTCGGAGCGCTGCTGGTGTCCTGCTCCACGTCGAAGCAGAACATAGTCCTGATGAGCGACCTTGAGGCTTCCGCCCAGGGCAAGCTGCCCCTGTCCGCCCCCGAGCTCCGCATACAGCCCGACGACGAGCTGGCCATAAACGTCTCGGCCGAAGTGCCCGCCGCCGCCGCCATATACAACATGCCGCTCAACACCAACGTGCCGCGGACCGACCTCAACGCGACCGTCAACACTTCCGGCCGCATCCAGACATACCGCGTCACCAAAGCCGGCGACATCACCTTCCCCGTGCTGGGCAAGCTCCACGTGGCCGGCATGACGACATCGGCACTGGCCGACATGCTAATCAGGCGCATTGCCGAGAACGTGGAGAACCCCATCGTTACCGTCGAGCTGGTCAATTTCGAAGTAAAGATCACCGGCGACGTCAAGATGCCCACCGTCATCAGGCCCGACAAGGAACGCTTCACCGTGCTCGACGCCATAGCCGCCGCCGGAGACATCAACGTGCCCGGACGCCGCGACAACGTCCTCGTAATCCGCGAGGAGAACGGCGAGACCACATACCACCGCCTCGACCTCACCGACTCCCGCACCTGGGACCCGCAGTACTACTACCTCCGCCAAAACGACGTGGTATACGTGGAGCCAGGCCCCAACCGCAAGGACGAGCTCACATACAACGAGCGCCGCACTTTCAACGTCTCCCTGGCAAGCATCATCGTAAGCGCCGCATCGGTGCTCACCTCACTGGTAATCGCCCTCACCAAGTAACTATGTCCGCAAATATCAACGAAGAAGCAAAGACTGCCGGGACGCCCCAAGCGTCCTCGCCCGAGACCAGCTTCAACTTCCGCAAACTGGGCCGCTACATGCTGAAGCGCTGGTGGTGGTTCGCCATCTCCGTGGCCGTCATCGTGGGCGGCGCCGCCTACTGGCTCAAGACCACCAACACCACCCTCACCACCTACGCCAAGGTAATGTTCAACCAGGACGAGGACGACGCCAAGCCCGCAGCCGGTATGCTCGGCTCACTCATGGCCTCCTTCAACATGGGCGGCAGCGGCGTGAACGTCGTCGACGAGATCATACGCATGCAGAGCCACTCAGCCATCAAGCGCGTGGTCAACGAGCTCGACCTCAACCGCGACTACAGCGGCTCCACATCCATGTGGAGGAAGGACATCCTCTACTTCCAGAACTCCCCCATCGAGATCGAGTGCCCCGACGCGATGCTCGACACCATCTCCTACACCACCCGCTTCAAGCTCAAGATCCGCGACCACGGCCGCAAGCTCCACCTCAAGGTTAAGCAGGGCAAGCTGCGCACCGTCTTCAACCAGGACATCCCCGGACTACCCTACACCGTCACCACCCCGCTGGGCAAGTTCACCATCACCCCCACTTCTTTCTATAAGCCCGAGCACGACCTCGACTTCACGGCATACGTCAGCAACCCCGACGACGCCGCCCAGGAGTGGTTCACCAACATCGACGCCTACCTCGACAAGAAGAAGTCCAACGCCGTGGAGATCAAGGTCGACGACAAGAACGCCAAGCGCGCACGCGCAATCGCCAACTGCGTCATCGACCAGTACAACATCAACTCCGTGGCCGACCGCTCCGCCCGCTCCAAGGCAACCCTCGACTTCCTCAACGACCGCCTCCTCAAGCTCTACAACGAGCTCGAGCGCAGCGGGTCCGGGATAGCCGCCTACAAGGAGCGCAACAAGATCGTCAACCCCGAGGCCGAGGCCGAGTACATCTTCAAGATGAAAGGCGGCGCCACCTCCACCCTCATCGAGCAGGAGACCCAGCTCGGCATCCTCCGCATGCTCCGCGACTTCCTCGCCGCGTCGCATAACAAGCACGCCCTCATACCCGTCACCTCCATCGAGGGACAGAGCACCGACGCCGTAAACGCCGCCGTCAACAGCTACAACGAACTCGTGCTGCAGCTCATGCAGATGCAGGCCAGCGCCAAGGGCAACAACTCCACCATGCGCCATCTCGAAAGCCAGATCGAAGCCCTGCGAGCCAACATGATCACCAGCATCGACCGCTCCATCTCGGCCATGCAGATTTCCATCAAGCGCATGAGCTCCGAGAACGGCACCGTCGACAGCCGCATCTCCTCCATCCCCCGCATGGAGCAGGAACTCACAAACATGATGCGCGACAACGAGATCAAGAACCGCATCTACGCCTACCTGCTGCAGAAGCGCGAGGAGACCGAAGTCAAGCTGGTACGCACACTGCCCACCGGCACCATCATCGACGAGGCCTGGACCAACGGCGACACCGCCCGGCCCAAGAAGACCCTCGTGCTCGCGGGCGCCGCCCTGCTCGCCCTGCTCATCCCCGGATGCATCCTCTTCACCGGCTACCGCCGCCAGGCCGTCACCGCCGACAAGACCCGACGCAAGCAGGAGGAAGACGAACTTACCGACGAAATCGGCTGACCCATGGAGATGGTCCCGCTCCGCGACCTTGTAGAGACGCTCCCTGGTGCGTCCGAACATGCCGACATGAGGGGACACCGAATGAGCGGACGCACCAGGGTGCGTCCCTACAAGCTGCTCTCCATTTTTAATTTACTTAATTTTTAGCCCGCAGTGGAAAAGACAGTGCCGAAATACAAGATCGTGGCCAGGATGCTGCTCGCAGTGTTCTGGGTGTTAGGCACATATCTATTCCCCATCCAGGAGCTGGTGCCTGGCGCGGCCGACGCGGCCAGGGCCACCGGCTCCATAGTCAGCGACGCACTCATCATCCTGGCGGGCCTGTGGACGCTGCGCGCCCGCATCGACATCGCCCTCTACATCGTCCTGCTGCTCATAGGCGGCGTCAGCGCCTGGTACAACGACATTCCCGCCGTGATGGCCATCAACGGACTGCGCGCATACCTGCTGCCCCTCTCGCTGCTCATCATCGTGCGCTACCTTCTCTCCACACGCGAGCGAGTGCGCTACTTCCTGCCCCGATTCGAGAAGTCGCTCTACATCTTCCTGCTGCTCCAGTTCCCGGTCATGGTCATACAGTGCCTGCGCTGGGGCGCCTACGACAACGTGGGAGGCTCGCTGGGATGGATGAGGTCAGGCACCATATCCACGCTCATCTACCTCATCAGCTTCTACCTGATGGTGCGCCGCTGGGACGACTCCAGGACCTACCTGGAGAACCTGAAGCAGAACTACATGCTGCTCGTCTGCCTCTTCCCGTCCATGCTCAACGAGACCAAGATCTCGTTCGTCTACCTGGCCATGTACTTCTTCTTCCTGGTGCCCATGGACCGCATGTTCCTCAAGCGCATGCTGTACGTGATCCCTCTCATGCTCCTGTCCATCGGAGGCGCCCTCGCACTGTACATCACCATCCTGGGCGGCGCCACCATCGACGACTACGAGGGCACACAGACCGACGTGACCTCCTCCAAGTTCATCAGCGAATACATGGTCGGCAACGACGAGGTGCGCACATTGGTGCTCGACGGCTACATGGAGACCGTCATGCCCGACGTGCAGGAGGCGGACTTCGCCCGCGGCCTGAAGTACGCAGTGCTCCCCATCATCCTCAGCGACACGCCCCACGCCTGGTACGTGGGATTCGGTCCAAGCCAGTTCAAGGGTGGCACCACCCTGGAGACCACGCCATTCGCCAAGGAGTACGAATGGCTGCTGCGCGGCACCGAGATGAGCGTGATGTCATACCTCATCGACCTGGGGGTGGCCGGCCTGCTGTGGCTCGCCTGGTACATCATCGTGCTCTTCCGCTTCTTCCACCGCGTCCGCAAACGCTCGAAGCGCATAACCTGGAACACGGTGCTGATACTGCTAATCTCTCTGGCCTACTTCCCCCTGCACACCCTGTTCATCCCCATGATAGTCTTCACCTTCGTGGCCATGATGAGCAGCCGCGTACCCCTGTTCAGATATGCCCCGCGGCCGTCCGGCTGGCTGCTCAAGCCCATGCCGGAAACCGCCGGCCCACACGCACCGACGCACGCAAAGTGCGGGCCCGAAACTCCCGTCTCCCATGCCGCTGCCACTCGAAAATAACCAGGAACCCCGCTGCAGCGCCGATACCGCCCCTCATCCCCCCGCTAACGGTTCCCAGATGAACGAGCCGCGCGAACAGGTAGGCAGGAGCATAGGCCGCAACTCCGTCTACATGGTGGTGCGCACGGTGCTCATCATGCTCGTCAGCCTCTACACATCCCGGCTGGCCCTGGAGCTGCTGGGCGAAACCGACTACGGCATATACTCCCTTGTGGCCGGTTTCGTAATCTTCTTCGGCTTTCTCAACATCTCCATGGAGCGCAGCATCACCCGCTTCCTGCTCTACGAGAAAGGCGCCGGCACCCCCGAGTCCCTGCGCCGCATGTTCAACGTGGCCATGATAGCCCAGTTCTGCATCGTCGGCGTGGTGCTGCTCTTCGGCGAGACCATCGGCCTGTGGTGGGTCAACCACCGCCTCAACATACCGGACGGGCGCATGGACGCCACCAACTGGGTCTACCAGCTCTCGCTCGTCACCCTCTGCCTCAACATCGTCAAGGTACCCTACAACTCCATGATCGTGGCCTTCGAGAAGCTGTCGTTCTACGCTTTCTTCTCCATGGGCGAGGTGCTGCTCCGCCTGGGCTGCATCCTGGCGCTTCTGCTGCTGCACGACCACCTGCTCATCATCTACGCCGCGCAGTTCCTGGCCGTCACCTTGGTGGTGGTGGGCGTCTACCGCCTCTACTGCACTCACGCGCGCTGCTTCGGCCGGAGCTGCCGCTTCTCCTTCTACTGGAACCCGAAGTGGTTCCGCGACCTCATCGCCTTCTGCGGCTGGAGCACCCTGGGGAGCATGGCGGCCCTGGGTGCCATGCAAGGAGTGTCGCTAATCCTAAACCACTACTTCGGCGTGGTCGCCAACAGCGCCTTCGGCCTGGCCATCATGGTGCAGCAGGCCTCCTTCTCCATCCTGGCCAGCTTCCAGACGGCCTTCTCGCCAAAACTTGTAGCCCTGTATGCCCAGGGACTGCTCGACCGCCTGCGTCCATTCATCTACAAGCTCGGCAAGTACTCTTTCTACATGGCCGCCGCACTGCTCACCCCGCTGTGCCTCAACATCGACACTGCCCTGCACGTCTGGCTCGGCGACCAGATACCCACCTTCACCGGCACCTTCTCGCTGCTCTGCATGGTCAGCAACGGCATCGACTGCCTGGCGGCCCCCGGCTTAGTCTGCAACCAGGCCACCGGCCGCGTCCGCAACTTCAACATCATCTGGAGCGTGCTGCTGCTGGCCAACCTGCCCCTGAGCGCCCTCTGCATCAAGCTCACCGGATGGGCACCGGCCGCCTTCGCCGTGCGAGTGTCCATGACGGCCATCATCTACATCTTCATCACCTACATGATGCGACTGCAGATAGGCCTCGGCTTCTGGCACTACCTCTACCAGTCGCTGCTGCGGCCGCTGCCCATCTTCGCCGTGGCTGCCGGCGCCGCCTTCCTCATGCACTCCGCCACAGGCCCCGGAGTGCTCAACGCCGTGGGCAACGCCCTGCTCTTCTGGGCCGTCATGGGCGCAGGCATATACATCTTCGGCCTGGGCGCCGAGGAGCGCCACAAGGTCAGGAACCAATTACGCGCACGCCTGCGCACCATCCAACACCCCCAAAGACCATGACCACCGCACCAAAAGTCACCGTTATCATCCCGGCATACTGCGCCGCCGACCACCTGCACGTAGCCATCGATTCCCTCCGCGCCCAGACGCTGACGGACTTCGAGGCCATCATAGTCGAAGACCGCAGCCCCGACCAGGATGCCACCCTGCATGCGGCCGAAGACATCGCGGCCTCCGACTCCCGCTTCCGCGTGGCCCGCACCCCGGTCAACTCCGGCGGTGGCCCGGCGCGCAACGTAGGCATCGAACTGGCCCGCGGCGAGTACATAGCCACTCTTGACGCCGACGACTCCCTCGCACCCGACGCCCTTGAGAACCTATACCGCGTCGCCAAGCTCCACAACGCCGACCAGGTCTGCTACGCCATGGAGTACCACTACGCCACCGGATACGTCACCGGCCATAGCGAAGACGCAACAGAAACCGTATACACCGATCCCCACGAGATAAAGGAGCTCGCCCTGTGCAACTTCTCGCCATCCTACGAGCCCGGACGCAGGCAATACCCCCAATTCACCGGCTGCTCCCGCCTCTACCGCCGATCCCTGCTCATCGAACACAACGTCCGCTTCCCCACCCAGCACCACTTCCTCAGCGAGGACATGGCATTCATCTACGAGAGTATGCGCCACGTCCGCACCGTCGTAGCCCTCAACAACTCCTACTACCGCTATACCATGAGAGAGAGTTCCACCACCCACACCCCCCGCGAAGACATGATCGAGCGGTCCGTGGAGGCGGCCGAATACTTCGTCGACATGGTGCGCCGCGACCCTGACGCGCCGGCCGTGGGTGTGCACAACGCCTGGGGATACGCCATCGGCGCCGTACGCGCATACCTCAAGGTCATGTTCGTCTCCCCCCGGTCGCTGCGCTTCAAGCGCCGGTGGATGCGCCGCCAGGCCGACCTGCCCCTGTTCCGCACCATCTACGAGCAGTACCCCTGGCGCCGCATGCCCCGCCGCCACCGCCTCGGCTTCATCGCCTTCTACCGCAAACGCTTCTGGCTCCTCTACACACTCATCGTAGGACAGGAAAAAGTGCGCCGCCTCCTCCGCCACCGCTGACCCGGGTTTAAATTACCAAAACAGGGGGCTTGTCAATGCATAAAATCACTCAGAATAGCCGGTTAAACACGTTTACCGGACTCCAATAATTTTTAAAAGGCCATTCCACTATAAAAGCAAAATATTTTCATTAACTTTGCAAGACAATTGTGCGGGGTCTCTCCCTTCCGCCCCCGCGACCCCGTTTTACACGACACCCAATGGCTATAGCACTACCCACCGACGCCTCCATCATACTAACTTACCGCTGCCCCATGCGCTGCCAGATGTGCAACATCTGGCAGAACCCCACGGAAAAAGCGCGTGAGCTTACCGCATCAGACCTGCGCGGCCTGCCTCGCCTGAAGTTCATCAACCTCACCGGCGGCGAGCCCTTCATACGCGAAGACCTCGCCGACATCGTCGAGGAGTGCTACCGCCACACCGACCGCATCGTCATATCCACCTCCGGCTGGTTCGAAGACCGCGTCATAGCCCTGGCCAAGCGCTTCCCAAAAATCGGCATCCGCATCTCCATCGAAGGCCTGTCGCGCAAGAACGACGAGCTCCGCGGCCGCGAGGGCGGATTCGACAAGGGCCTCCGCACACTACTCACACTCCGCGACATGGGCCTTAAGGACATCGGCTTCGGCTGCACCGTCTCCAACCACAACTCCACCGACATGCTCGCCCTCTACCAGCTCTCCCGCTCCCTGGGCATGGAGTTCGCCACAGCCGCCTTCCACAACTCTTACTACTTCCACAAGGACGACAACGTCATCACCAACCACCGGCAAGTCACCGACGACTTCCGCACGTTGATTGAATGGCAGCTCAAGGAGAAGCACCCCAAGTCCTGGTTCCGCGCCTTCTTCAACATGGGCCTCATCAACTACATCGACGGCAAGCCGCGCCTGCTGCCATGCGAGGCCGGCACTACCAACTTCTTCATCGACCCCTACGGCGAAGTCTATCCCTGCAACGGCCTCGAGTCCAAGTACTGGAAAGAATCCATGGGCAACATCCGCCTCGCCACATTCACCGAGATCTGGAACAGCGAACAGGCCGAAAAGGTACGCGCCCAGGTGCGCACCTGCCCCAAGAACTGCTGGATGGTAGGCACCGCCTCCCCCGTGATGAAGAAATACATCAAGCACCCCGCCAAGTGGGCACTCAAGAATAAGCTGCGTTCCATGCGCGGCCTCAAGCCCTGCCTCGACATGGTGCGCTATCCGTGCGGCCAGGACCCGCGCCAGGGCGACCTCCGCATCCCGTCGGACCAGGAAAAAGCCGGAAAATGAAAATCGTGGTGGCCGGCACCCGCGGCATACCGGGCATCCAGGGCGGCGTCGAGACCGTCTGCGAACAGCTCTACCCTCTGCTGGGCCGCCAAGGCTTCGACATCACCGTCATCCGCCGCAGCCACTACGCCGACACCGTCGCCCAGGCTCGCGGACTCACAGAGTGGAACGGTGTCAGGCTCGTAGACATCCCGGCCCCGCACCGCAAGAGCCTCGAAGCCATCGTCCACACCTTCCGCGCCGTCATCAAAGCCCGACGACTCGGCGCCGACATCCTGCACATACACGCCGTAGGCCCAGCCATCATGGTGCCCCTCGCCCGCCTGCTCGGCCTCAAGGTGGTCATGACCAACCACGGCCCCGACTACGACCGCGCAAAATGGGGCGGCATGGCCAGGCGCGTCCTGCGCCTGGGCGAACGACTCGGCTCACGCTGGGCCAACGCCGTCATCGCCATATCCCCCCACATCGCCGGAATCATCCTCGACAACTACCGCCGCGAAGCCATCGTCATTCCCAATGGCGTTCCCGAGGCCGTCATTCCCGCCGACGCCGACTCTCAGCTCTCTGCTCTCAGTCCTCAGCTAAAACCGCGCCGCTACATCCTGGCCGTCGGCCGCTTCGTGCCCGAAAAAGGCTTCCACCTCCTCATCCGCGCCTTCAGCCGCCTATATGCCGAGCACCGCATCGGCCCCGACACACACCTGGTGATAGCCGGCGACGCCGACCATCCAAGCGAATATTCACGTTCGCTGAAAACCCTGGCCGCAGAGACCCCGGGCGTAGTACTGACCGGCTTCATCAAGGGAGCGCCATTGCAGAGCCTGCTCAGCCGCGCGGCTCTCTTCGCCATGCCCTCCAGCCACGAGGGGCTGCCCATCGCCCTACTGGAGGCCATGAGCTACGGTCTGGACGTCGCCACTTCCGACATCCCCTCGTGCCTCATCCCCGAGCTCGACGACGCCGACCACTTCCACTTGGATATGACCGACGATGCGACCTCCATCGCCAACCTCGCCGACCTGCTCGCGGCCAAGCTCGCCCATCCGGCCACACCCCGCGCCTACGACATGACCCGCTACTCCTGGCCAGCCGTAGCCCAGGCCACCGCCGACCTCTACCGCTCTCTGACGAACTAACAGTCTAACGAGTTGCGATTAAAACGGCTATATATAATCCAAAACCGTTAAATCGCAACTCGTCAACTCGTCAAAAAATCTTTACTTCGTATACGCGTCCAAGAGCCGTTGGTAGTGCGCTTCCTCGTTGAAATCGCTGCGGGCGCGGGAGGCGATGGCGGAGCGGTCATAGATGTTAGTATCAAAGTCGCGCAGCAACGCTGTCAACGCTTCCACGTCGCCGCTCGGATAGAGCCGCCCATTCGTCGGCGCAATCAGCTCCGGGATGCCGCCAATCTCGGCGCCTATCACCGGCGTGCCGGCGCACAACGACTCAATCACGCTCAGCGGATTATTCTCGAAGCACTCGCTGGAAATGGCCATGGCATCGGCTCCGTTGAGCAGTTCCACCACCTCTTGGGCACCCAGGCGCCCAAGAAACTCTATCTCCTCGTTGGCGGCGAAGCGCTCCTCCAGGTTCTCGCGCAGTGGGCCGTCGCCAGCCACCTTCATGCGCACACCCGCGTTATCGGCAGCCTCGAGCAGAGTCGGCACACCCTTCTCGGCCGAAAGCCGCCCGATATAGCAATAATACCCCTCGCCACGCTCGCGCACTGGCATGGATGCAAGCGCCGTCAGCTTTTCCTGGTCTATGAAGTTGCAGATAGTCGTAATCTTGGATGCGGGGAATCCCTCCTTGCGCAGGTTATCGCCCATGAAGGCGCTGGGGGTGATGAAGACGTCGGTAAAGGCTGCAAGCCGCCTGGGGTTCCAGGCCCTGGCTTCCAGCCTGCCGATGATGCTGGCGGCCAAGCTTCCCTTCATGCAGCGATGTCGGACAACGGCGCCTTTGTCGGTCAGGCACTCCTGGCAGATGGTGCCG
>ENA-OYYZ01001022-OYYZ01001022.1-human-gut-metagenome-genome-assembly--contig:-NODE-1022-length-13036-cov-4.977737_pt1 | contig 13036 bp, 3 predicted proteins | sample MGYA00243256_ERZ653463 | MGnify/ENA primary metagenome ERZ653463 (study PRJEB26926, sample SAMN06165173) | human gut metagenome | biome: ENVO:00009003; feature: ENVO:2100002; material: ENVO:00002003... | reverse complement strand
GAGATTTCTGCCTGTCTCGTGGGCTCGGAGATGTGTATAAGAGACAGGAGTAAGAAGTCGCAGGGTGTATTCCTCAAAACACAGGCCGTTCTAGAAAAGACCGGCGGCAAGAATGTTGTCTTTGCGACAGGTACACCTATCAGCAACACCGCCGCAGAGATATGGACGTTCATGCGCTACCTCATCCCGGCTGACGTGATGAAGGAGTATGACATCTTCTACTTCGATGATTTTGTCCGCAACTTCGGCAACATACAGCAGATGTTGGAATTCAAGACCAACGGCAAGTATGACGAGGTGAACCGTTTTGCCGGTTATTTCAACCTCCCCGAACTTGTGCGTATATGGTCCACCGTGGCCGACACCGTGCTGACGCGCGAGGCCGGAGGCGTGAGTGACAAGATACCGCAGATGGAGGGAGGAAAGGCACAAGACATCTTCCTGCCCCAGACACGCGCCCTGCGCTCCATCATGAAGTTTGTCAAGGATGAACTCAAGAGATACGAGGACATGACCGGCAAGGAGAAGAAGGAGAATAGCCACATACCCCTCGTGATGTACGGCATTGCCAAAGCCGCCGCCGTAGATGCCCGCCTCGTTCAGTCCGATGCCGAGGACGACCCCAAAAGCAAGACCAACGAGGCCGTGCGTCAGACGCTCCGCTCCCTTGAAGAAACCAAAGACTATAAGGGAACAGTGGCTATCTTCGCCGACAACTACCAGAATAAAGCCTCCGGCTTCAATCTCTATGAGGACATCCGCAAGAAACTTATTGCCGCCGGTGTGCCGGAGGAACAGGTTGTAGTGATGAAATCGGGCATGACCGTGAAGAAGAAACTTGAAATCTTCGACAGGGTTAATGCCGGTGAGGTCCGTGTTGTCATGGGTAGCACCTTCACTCTCGGTACAGGCGTGAACATCCAAGAACGCCTCCACACTCTGATACACCTCGATGCGCCCAACCGTCCTATGGACTATACACAGCGCAACGGACGTATTCTGCGACAGGGCAACCTGCACAATACATGGGGCCTTCCTGTTCGTGTGCTGCGTTTCGGGGTTGAGGACAGCCTTGATGTTACGGCCTACCAACGTCTGAAAACAAAAGGTGCGATTGCCGACAGCATCATGAACGGCAAGCAGCTCATGGCAAATTCCATGGAAAACCGCACATTGGAGGAGGACCAAGACCTGTTCGGCGACATCACCGCACAGCTCTCCGGCTCCGAATATGCCATGCTTAAGAACCAAATTGAGAAGGAGGTTCGCAAGCTGAGAGCGGCAGAAAAGAATTGGAAGGCAGACCAGACCTATATCCACAACCGCAAGCGTCAGATTGCAGGACAGAACCGTGAGACCGAGAAGCGCATTGCCGACAATCAGAGTTATCTGGAAAAGGTGGAGGCCGCAACAATCGGCGACATCACCGTAGGCAGACTCTCATTCCCATCCGTTGAGGGCATGGAGGACTTCTTCACCGAGCAGAACAAGAAGAAAGCTGCCATGCAGGAGGAGGTGCGCACATCCGGCTACTCGTCACGCCCCGCCACGAGCGACATCACAATCTCCGTAGGAGGTTTCGATTTCAAAATTCATACCGAAATCACAAAGGAAATGAAGCATCAGCAGGGCGACCTGTTTGCAACGGCCCCCGCCAAAATGACATACTCATGCCCCGAACTCGGTATTGATGCAATGCCGGTAAGAGGCAACGCCATCAAGAATGCAGTTCTGGACATCATGGAGAATGTTGTCAGCGGCAAGGATTTCCGCGAGCGCATTGCTCATGCCGAGAACTACCTTGAGCGCAACAATGCTGAATTTGAAGCCATCTCCAAGCGTGACGGTCAGCCGTTCAAAGATGCCGAGGCACTCGAAAAGGCAGAAGAGAAACTCGCTGAATACGAGGAGAAGATGAAAGCTGAAATGGCCGCGAAGGAGGCCAAGTATGCCGAAATGGATAAAGACGTTGAGGCAGCATCCGGCATCGAGCTTACCGAGGAGGACAGCGAGCCGACAGCGAGCGAACCTGCCGCGGAATATTCAGCGGAAAATGCTAACTTTGCAAGCAATTATGAAACCAAAGATGGAAAGACAGTCAGATACACCTCCGAGAACCCCGAAGCCTACGGAGGACTGTTTGACTTCGATTTCACGGGCGAGGTACCCGGAGCCGAGGACGCAACCGAGGGAAGGCGAGTTAATAGACGACAGCAGTCTAATCCCCCCTTACAACGGAGAAACGCTGCCCTCCTCGACACCAACGCAAGTGCCAGACTGAACGAGGCCAACGGCGAATACTGCGCACTTGAGCGCAAGTTCCGCGAGAGCAATTACATGGAGTTTACCTCTGCTGAAAAGGTGGAGAGTGCTGATGACGTTGCCTTCATCTTTGAGGAACTTGAAAACTCAAGTGTAGAGAATGTGTTTGTCGTTATGACCAAGCGAGGTATCCCCACCGTGATGCACATAAGCATCGGAGGTTTCAATTGGTCTGCCATGAACGCCGCCCCCGTCAAATTGGCCTACGACCGCATCAAGCCCGATAAAGTCTATTTCGTACACAACCATCCGAGCGGAGCATTGAATTGCTCACCGCAGGATGTGAACTGCCTCAAACAGGTTGAGAGTGCCATCGGCAAAAAGGCCGAGGGTGTAATCATGGACCTTAAGAGCGGCAAGTACGGCACCTTCGACTCATCCGGCACAGGCAGCAGCGCATCACATGACAAAGCACCTGCCCCCGCCGCACAGCGAAGATTGAGGCTCTATGCCTTCGACCGCCATGTGTTCAACCCCGACTATCAGCCGAGCGAGAAGATGGGCAACGCACAGGACGTGGCCAAATTCCTGTCCTCGCATCGTCTGGGTGACCGCAGTAAGGTGAGTGTACTTGTGTGCAACAATCAGAACCAGATTGTTGCCAACGTCCACACTACGCATACAAGCATTGACTCCAAAGGACTCGCCGAAGATATTATAAGGGCCATTGGAGAATTCGGAGGTATGCACGCCTTCCTCTACGGGGACTTTGAGCAGAGCGGCATGGTTGCTTACAGGAACCTCACCCAAGCAGTCAAGGAGCGCAGCGGCGGAGTGTATAATCTTCTGGACGTTGTGCGCATCGAGGGCAACCACACATGGAGCGCACGAGACAACGGTTATGTATATGAGCCGGGCAGCGAGTATGGAGCATCGCCGGAGGGCGACATTCGTTTCCGCGAGGTCGAGGACGATGCCGTGCTGAAGGAGTTTGCCGAGGGCAAGACAGTCAAGGCATACCGCACTATGCAGGTGATTGACGGCAAACTCTATTCGCCTATGGCCACGAAGGTAGGCGGCAAGGCCACACCAGAAATCAAACTCGGTGTGCCTGAACAGGCCGAGGAACACCCCGAAATCATCAAGCGCACCAAGGTAGGCAGAGATGGAGTCGAGGTAGGATATGTGGTAATCGACAAGGGTCTTGGAAAAGGCACACTTGAAGTTGCCTACAATCCATCAATCCACGCATCGCTCACCCCACTAAATGACCAATTCACCTCTGCCGACATACGCCCCAATCTCGTAATCGTAGAAACTCTAATCCCCAAGAGCGAACTCACGAGCGGTTATCGCGCACCGATGGCCAAGGATGCCGTTGGTGAAATGTCATGGCACAGCGGAACAGTCAGTGGAAAGTTGGCTGAACTCGGCAAGCCCCGCCGCGTAATCCTGTCGCGTTACGACATGCCCGTGAGGATTGTTCCGTTCAAAGAAGTCGCCCAAATGATTGCCGCTCAACTTGAAGGGACAGACATTGCTATTCCATACAACGTAGTAACGCCCCAAGTAAGAATGGAGTTACCGCGATTGGGAATTGCAATCAGTGACTCTCCGAGTGGCAGCGTTGGCGAAAGCAGGGACTTCGGCAAGGCTGAATACATCACCGACCAAGAGATTGAGCGCATCAACGCCCATCAGCAGGAAATGGCCCAGACTTCGGCTGAGGCCAAGAGCAGCCATGCAGAAAAGTTGGCCAAGAAGTTCAACACCCCCATACAGGTAGTTGCCGACCCCAAAGAGCTAACGAGCGACAATGCCGAGCGACAGGCTCGAATGCGCAGGAGCAAAGGATTCTATGACCCCGCCACAGGCAAGGTTGTAGTCGTACTCCCCAACAACGCCAATGTCGAGGATGTTGCCGAGACCATCTTCCATGAGGTTGTAGCCCACAAAGGATTGCGAGAACTGATTGGAGAGGAGAACTACGATGCCTTCTGCGATGAGGTGTACAGCCACCTCAAAGACGACCTGAAACGGCAGGTGGATGAAGAAGCCACACGCAGTTTTGAACAGGAGCCGGAGAAAGGTTACGAACACGCCCGTAGAAAGAGCGTTGACGAGATGTTCGGACGAATGAGCGAGAAGGGCTTTGAGGACTTTACCAAGGCAGAGCGCGGCATTTGGGCGAAGCTCAAAGAGGCCGTAATGAAAGCCATTGACAAGTTTCTCGGCTCGTTGAAACTGCCGAAGTGGGTAAAACTCGGCGACAACGAGTTGCGCTATATGCTGTGGCGTAGTCACGAAAAACTGCGCGGCAAGGGTGATTACGTTGACATGGCTCGTGATGCAGCCAAACGTGAGGAGTTAGGGCTTGACCGAATAGAAAGCGTATGGGAACGTGAGGGAGATGCGAATATCGAAGTGGCCAACAAGCGATTCAACGAAGAACTTACCCGCTATCAGAATGGCGAGATGAAACCTCATGAAATTCTTCATCTTGGTTATCCGCGAGGCGCGATGCGCAACTTCCTGCCTAACCTGCCTATCGTAATGCGTCAACGTGTAATCCGAAAAGGCTCTGAGAAGAAGCATGATGTGGATGTGTCCGCAATAATGAATATGCCAAACCACTTGGCCTCCCCGATATTTATTTTCCAACGCAGCGAGGATACTATCGGAGTATTGACCGACATGAAAGACCGAACCGGGAAAAACGTGTGTGTCGCTATTGAGTTGAAGAGACAGATGCAGAACGGGAACGCGTATCTGGAGGTGAATGACGTGCGCTCATTTCATGGAAGGGATTTCAAGAATATCGTGGAGCCGATTGTAAACAATCATACGTTGAGATGGGTAGACAAATCAAAAGGACTTGCCTATCTCTCCTCAGCGTCACAACCGGTTCAGCAGGAAATAGACAGGCAAGTCCTTGAAGATGCTGCAAAGGTAATAAAAAATTTTGAGAATCCGCTCACAGATGATGATTTGCGTTTCCGAACCGTCTCGAACGGAGCCGCGCGCAGGGAGTATGACGAGCGCGTGCGTACCAGGAAGAAGGAGAATCCCGGCGACAAGAGAGCCGAGAAGAGGACAAACCATGCCGCGCAGCTTCATGAGGCGTATATGGACGGCATGCGCTCCCTGCGTGTTCTGCAGGAGGCCGTGAGCCATGAAACCGGCAGCGAGATTGAGTCTCACGAAGATGCGTATGAATACGAGAATCAGCTGAGCAGCCGAAACAAGAGCGGTGAAGAGGAATACAAGCGTGAGTATATGAAGCCAATGTTCGATGCTATTGCGGAAATATGCAGCGGCAAAGAACATAAGCGGAAGTATGGAGAGCTGATTGACTATGTCTTGGCAAAACACGGTCTTGAACGCAATGCGTTTATGCGTGCACAGGCAATTGCCAACGGCGTAGACTCCGACAAGGCTGACGCTACCGACTACGCCGGTCTTACTGCCCTCACAGGCGAACAGGACGTGGCAGATGCGGAAATTGCGGCCGCTCAGATGGTGAGAGCCTACGAGGCGGCAGTTGACACATCCTCGCTATGGAAGACCGTCAATGCCGCGACAAACGCGATGCTTACCACCCGCTACACCAGCGGACTGTTGAGCAGAGATATGTATGACACCATCCGCACACAGTATAAGAACTACATCCCGCTCAAGGGCTGGGAAGAGACAGTCGCAGCAGATGTGTACGAGTATGCGGGCGGTGGATACGGACTCGGTTCGGCACTTATGAAAGCCTATGGGCGCAGCAGTGTCGCCGATGACCCGTTTGCCACGATAGTCACTGACGCGCAACGAACAATCATGGAAGCCAACCGCAACATAATGAAGCAGAGATTCCTCAACCTCGCATTGAATCACCAGACCGACCTGCTTACCGTCAACAAGCAGTGGTATGTCAGACAGGCTGACGGCTCATGGTTGCCCGACAATCCTGTCATACCTGCGGATGCGGACGCAGACTTAGTCGATGCGATTGTCAAACAGCATGAGGCCGACATGCTTGCGCTGGAATCTGTCGGCGATGCCACAAAACGCCGCGCAGGTCTGCAACTCGGACTGAATACCGTTCAAGGCGAACCCGCGCAGCATATGGTCAAGGTGAAGCGAAACGGCGAGGAATTCTGCATCTATGTCAATGGAGACCCGAGAGCGGCCCGCGCCATCAACGGCATGTTGAATCCCGATGCGGGAGAAAAGACAAAAATAGCGCAGCTCGCACAGGAAGTCAAGAACTTTATGTCAAGGGCGTTCACGACATGGAATCCCGAATTTATTGTCGGCAATCTCTCGCGAGACCTTATGTTTGCCGGTACGGCTGTAACTATAAAAGAGGATGCGCGTTATGCCCGTAAGTATGCATGGAACATAACGAACATTCTCGCCAAGGCTTCACTGCCTCGTCTCCTATCCAAGTGGGAAAAAGGCATACTTGATGACAATGTGGACATAGAGCGGTATTTCAAGGAGTTCCTGCGTAATGGCGGAGAGACCGGCTTTACGCAGCTGAACACGGTCGATAAAGTCAAGAAAGAGATGCAGCGGTTCCTTCGGGAAGCGCAGGGCGGGGTCGAACATTTGCCTAAGAAAGCGTGGAGAAGTTTTTGGAACGGCGTTGAGTTCATGAACCGCGCAGCCGAGGATACAACACGTTTCGGAGTTTACATGACCTCCCGACAGAGCGGCAGAACCATCAGCCGGAGCATCAGCGATGCAAAGGAGATAACCGTGAACTTCAACAGAAAAGGCAGCGGGGCATGTGGCGCACGTCAGCTCAACTTCCTCTATGTGTTCTTCAACGCATGTATGCAGGCTATGGCAAATGCCGGACGTCTTGTAAAGAACAATCCGGTCAAGTCATCAGTCGCGATGGCATCGTTCTTGTCGGCAGGATTCCTTGTTCCGATGGTATCGGCCATATTTGCCTCGCTGTTCGGAGATGAGGAAGATGACTATTGGAATCTTCCCGAATGGGTGCGCCGCAACAACATATGCATCTATGTACCATTTACGAAGAAGTGGCTCACGATTCCGATAGCGCATGAACTGAGACCATTCTACGGGATAGGCGAAATAGCCTACAGCACCATGAATGGAAAGGAGACAACCGAGGATGCCGTGCTGAAAGGGGTTGAGTCATTCAGCGGGATAATGCCGATAGACTGGACCGGCAACGGTGGCGACAATGTGGTGAACTTCGCGCCGACAATTGTGCAGCCGCTGGTGCAGGTAGAACGCAATGTCGATTACTTCGGCAAGCCCATATACAAAAAGACTCCTTGGAATGAGAATGACCCGGAGTGGAGCAAGGCGTACAAAGGTACTAACGGATTACTTGTGGATGTTTCCAAGATGCTGTCGGAAGCCGGTGCCACAACCGATGAGTTCGGAGTTACCTCATATCCTCAGCACTGGTATAGCGGTGACATCAATCCCGCTATTGTGGAGCATCTTCTTGAATCATATTCCGGCGGTGTTGGAAAAACTGTAAATGGCTTTGGCAAGACCATATCCATGCTGTGGAACGAAGACGCGAGGGAGTTGCGCAATGTACCTGTCGTGCGCAAGTTCCTGCAGAGTTCCGATGAAATAGCCGTCGAGCGCAGGTTCAGCAATGAATACTTCAAGCTCCGCACGGAGTATGAGGACTCCCAGCAATATTATCGCAAGCTTTGCGAAAACGCACGACAGGATAGTGTGCTGGGAGCAGCAGGTAAAATCTCGAAGTGGCTGGAGAGTGAGCAGGGACAACGGCATATGATGCTGCGTAGTTACATGCTTCAGATAAACAGAATCGAAAACGCCATTAAACAATCCCAAAATGAAGAATTCTCCGTCCAATTGAGAGAGCGTGCAGACAGTCTGAAAAAGGAATTGGTTCAAAAGGCTGCAATGTAATTCAACAGATAAAGTTCAAGATGTATCGGTGGTGAGTAACTTTGCTGCAAACAAGTTGGCAGCGAGCTAAAGGTTGCCACCGATACAATCACCGAATAAGACATGGCAATAAAACTGAACAGATTAAGCAAAGTTCGCCCTGCGAGCGTGGAGGAGATGGACAGTATAGCCCATGCGAGGTCGCAGGGCGATGATATGCGCAGGGCCTCGGAGGTTCTGTTGCAAGCTCAAACCCTGTACCAGAATATGTACCGCTTTCGGCGCGAGAGGGAGCGGAACAAACGATATAACTACGGCGACCAATGGAGCGACATAGTATGTGTGAACGGCAGGAAAATGACCGAGGAACAATACATTATGAAGCAGGGAAACATCCCGCTGAAGAATAATCTTATTCGCCGCCTCGTCCGTAATGTAATCGGTGTTTACCGCAGTCAGGCGACCGAGCCGACCTGTTATGCCCGCGACCGTGACGAGCAGAAATTGGCCGAAACCATGTCAACCGTGTTGCAGTACAATATGCAGCTCAATCGAATGACCGAGCTGTATGCGCGTACTATGGAGGAATTTCTTATCTCCGGCATGATTGTTCACCGCAAGTGGTTTGGCCGACTCAACGATAAGGAGGATTGTTGGACGGAATATGTTCAGCCCAACAACTTTTTCATCGACAACAATATGCGCGACTTCCGCACATGGGACTGTTCCTGTGTGGGTGAAATTCATGATGTCAGCTTTGAGGACGTGTGCCATGAGTTTGCCAAGACCCCGACCGAGTATGCACAACTCGCCCAGATATACAGGGCCGCAAGAGAGAAAATCGTGCTGACCCAAGCATGGGAGCAGTTCGGTTTCTCGCAGACCCCCGAAATGGATTTCCTTGTGCCGAGGGATGAAAGCCGGTGCAGGGTTATCGAGGTGTGGCGCAAGGAAACGAAGCCCCGCTATTGGTGCCATGACTACAACAACGGCGATGTCTTCAAGATTGAAGTCGAGGACTACAACGAAATGGTTGTTGAGGAAAACACCCGCCGCATGATGCAGGGGCAAGCCGCAGGGATGCCGGAGGATGAAATTCCGCTGATTCGTGCCGAGTGGTTTGTTGACTCCTTCTGGTATTATTACTATCTGACTCCCTTCGGCGACATACTGCGTGAGGGCGAGACGCCCTACGACCACAAGGGACACCCATACGTGTTCAAGGCGTATCCTTTCATCGACGGCGAGATACACTCGTTTGTCAGTGACGTAATCGACCAGCAGCGCTACACCAACCGCCTCATCACACTCTACGATTGGATAATGCGAGCATCGGCAAAGGGGGTGCTGATGATACCGAGCGACACCATACCGCAGGGGATGTCTCCTGAGGACTTCGCGGATATGTGGAGCCGGCATGACGGCGTAATCGTCTACACCCCCTCGACGAAGCACCGCGAGATGCCGCGGCAGATACAGGCCAACTCCACCAACATAGGTATCAACGAACTGTTGAACCTGCAACTGAAATTCTTTGAGGATATTTCGGGTGTGAATGGAGCGTTACAGGGTAAGCCGGGCTATGCCGGCATGTCGGCTGCGCTCTACAATCAGCAGACGCAGAACGCCACCACCTCGCTGCTCGACCTGCTGGACACTTTCAGTGAGTTTGTGCGCGATGCCGCCTACAAGGATGTCAAGAACATTCAGCAGTTCTACGACCAGAAGCGAGTCTACAACATTGCCGGTCGAGCAGGAACACAGATAGAATACGACCCGCGAAAAATCCGCGATGTGGAGTTTGACCTGTCAATCGTACCGAGTACGGCGACACCTGCATACCGAGCAATGGCAAACGATTTCCTCATGCAGCTGTGGCAACAACAGGCCATTTCTCTGGAGCAGCTTCTGCAAGCGGGCAATTTCCCGTTTGCGGACGAACTGCTGCAGTCTATCCAATCTCAGAAAGAACAGTTGGAGGCAGGACAGATGCCGGAGGGAGTATCACCGCAACTGTTGGCACAGGCGCAGCAGGGCGCGAACATGGACGCAGTGAACAAACTGAACGGAGCCTTTCGCGGACCGCAGACGCAACCCCATACGGCAGCTTAAAAGGATGCCGCCGACACCACCTTGGGAACATACTTAAGTTTGTTACTGCCGCGAGTTACGACTTGCGGCAGTTCCATTTCGTAGAAGCATACGTGCAGGCCGATGGCACGAGTCATAAGGAGGTCGTCGTGTGTGCCCTGGCGGGCGCCAAATGAGCCGTTAGGCTTCTTCTCGTAGTTGAGGTATTCGTCAAGGCAGCGCTTGTCGCGCTCTACATACAGGCCCTCACGGATAACCTTTACAAGCGTGGAAATAATCATGGGCTTAGTGGCGATGTTGGTATGGAAGCCATAGCGCACCGGGAGGCCCTGAATTATGGCGTCTTCTGCCTGTTTGCGGGCATAGAGGTTGGGATAAATGTCTTTTATCTGATTGAGGATGGCCGTCGATTGGTCACCGTCAACATTACGGTCGCGATCGTGTGTCTCAAGCGTGTTGCTCTCTATTACGAGCAGGGAGTTGTCATAGAAGGCAGCTATCTGAGCCGCCTTCCAAGCCAGCAGGTCCATGTCGATATGGCCGTACCACTGAGCAACGACCGCAGGCTTGCCGCCATCCATCATCAACAGACGGTCAAACACCACGATAACGGACCAGTCTGCCTTATGGGAGCGTCCGCCGACGTCGACAACCGTAAGGTAACGGTTAGTAACCTCCTCCGGGTCGTTGGGGCTGACAGGGTCCGGCAGGTTCCACACTTGCAAAATGCCCTGCGCATCCTCGTGGAAGCGCAAATCGCGTAGAGCGTCCTCGCCCTCGTCTCCATGCGCGTATATGTCGCCGACATAGCGAGGGGGAGTTTGGGTGGTGGGGCGCAATGCCTCGACACAATATTTATCGAACACGGCAGAGCCGGAGTTTACAAAAGCCTCGACATCGTCAGATGGATATTCGGAAGCCATGGAACCGTGGTCATGATACTTTGCGCGCTCCTCGACATACCAATGAATGCCCTCCAACGAGGCGCCGATATTCCAGAGCCACCACAGGTATTTCCCACACTCCTCGCGATCGGAACGAACGGCACCGTTGAGGCGGTTGTCGAAGAGCCAAGAGGCGAAAGCGAGCCGCTCAATCTCACTCTCAAAGGGAAGCTGATACAGCTCAATATCGAACCAGGAAATAAAGAGAGGCTCAAACTGAGATTTTATTTCCGGGTCCTTGGCGGCGACATACTCGTTGTGGAAGAAATTGCCTACACCGTTGGCAGTACTTTCATAGACAATCATAGTGTTAGGGCGATACAAGACGCCCGAACAGGCAGAGCGCACCATGTCCTCGGGCTTCTTGCCGTCGGTGGCTTTCCACAGGCCGACCTCGGAAAGATGGACGAGGGCATAGTCGCCGCCACGGCAGGAGTCGGGGGACTCGGCAGAACCGATGGAGATGGTGGCGTTGCGCTGCGGCACAAGCTGGGTAAGAGTGGAACCCTCGACACCGACAAGTTTCTCTTCCGAGAGCGTATAGGTGTCGCCGACCTCATGAAGCATAGTCAGAGGATATTCGCGAATCATCTTCTTGAACATGCCTTTAATCTTGCGGGCGCCCTCGTTGTAATTGGAAACGATGAGGGAGTTGAGGCCGGTGCGGTGGATGAGCTGAAGCCACGCCATATAGAGCTGCGAGGTTGTGGAGCCACCCCACTGTCGGGCCTTGAGCAGTATGACGCGGATAGGCTCGTCCGCAAGGCGCATCTGCTCGAGCAGGGCCACAAAGCGGCGTTGAGGATATGTGAGGCGAAAGAGGCAGTCGGGCTGACCGACCTCTTTGTTCTTGATGTAGACGAATGTTGCGGCCCAGAATGGGAAGTCATGCAGGCAACGCAGGCGCACGAATCGGTCAATGACGGCCTCTCGGTTTTCGGGCGTCGGCTCGGCTTGCATGACCTCGCGCAGAAAACCGGTGATGCCGCCGTGGGCGACAAGCTCGCGCACAAGTCTGTTGCCGACCATGGAAGCGGGCAGCCACATTTTAGGGAGAGGGAAGTCAGGGATGCTGATCTCTGCCCTTTCCCCGACGGAGCCTTGGCCGGTAATAGGGTTGAAAGGTGCGAACATGACGCTGCGCCTGCGCGTGTTTTCGGCGATTATGTCGGAGATTGGGTCTTTACTTTTCGTTTTAATACTTGCCATTACGAATTTTGAAGAGACGCTCGATGGCGGTGGATGGTTTCATGTAGAATTTTGGCGCCGGGGAGTTGACCACCTTGTGGATGATGCGCGGCAAATCCCAGCACGGGTGTGCTTTTCTGAGAACAAGGACACGAGAGTATATTTCCGAGAACATCTCCCGCTTTGTGGGTCGCATGGTGTCGAGTATCGGCTTGCCGCGCATGAGAGCGGAAACAACTGCCGCAGCCCTCTCCTCTGACACCCAAAACCTGGGAGCGGGCGAGTTGACAATCTTTCGCCCGATTTCATCGAGTGTGATATAAGAGGCAGATGCGACTTCGCGGCGATAGGCATGCAGCAGGGCGAGATTACGCTCTCGGGTAAAGGCAAGTATGGCTCCGAAAGATTTCATGGTGGAAAAGGATTAGTTGAGAAAGTAGACTATTGCGACACAAAGATAGAGGAAGTGAACCACAAGTTAAAGAAACGCAAAGCATTTACGGAGTTACCTTTGCTGAAGGGATAACCGAATAATTAACGACACTTGACAGAAATGGCAGAGGAACAGCAAGTTAAGAGCAGACGCGACCAATTCGGCGAGCGGCTGAAACAGAAATATCCTGAACGCGAATATGCCGACGATGATGCTCTGT
>ENA-OYYZ01001019-OYYZ01001019.1-human-gut-metagenome-genome-assembly--contig:-NODE-1019-length-13067-cov-5.370504_pt1 | contig 13067 bp, 10 predicted proteins | sample MGYA00243256_ERZ653463 | MGnify/ENA primary metagenome ERZ653463 (study PRJEB26926, sample SAMN06165173) | human gut metagenome | biome: ENVO:00009003; feature: ENVO:2100002; material: ENVO:00002003... | reverse complement strand
GTGGGCTCGGAGATGTGTATAAGAGACAGCCATTAAACGAACGTTTAAAAAACACTTCCAAGTCAAAGTCATTTCCATTTATATATCAACGCATTAACCCATCATAAAGATAAAACCCAGCTTTTTATCTCCATCCTTACTCCACAAAAACAAAAAACTTGATATACCTTTGCATTTATTTTACAAACTACAGTAATTTTAATTATTAACCCAAAAACATTAGAAAATGAAGGCAAAAGAGACACTCCAAAGTAAGGAAAAAAAACAAAAAGAGACACCCTTAAAACGGATGTAAAGCACGGCATATCAGCTCCGAAAGCAGGAGTAGGACGCCCCTCAAGTGGGGAGGTTATAGGAATACTGCCACAATATAGGAAAGAAGTCATTAAAGACATCATCCTATGGAAAAAATCAAGATACTTTATAGAAGAAAAGCCGACAAGCAACAAGGCATTGGCACAATGGGCATACTCACATTTCGACTTCAGAACGCCAGACTATAAAAGACTGTCAGAAAACACTATAATACAAGAGTTCGGTGAAGTGTGGCGGGAAATGAAGGTAGCAGGAGAGATATAGGGAATAAAACAAAAAAGGGCAGAAACCACGAAACTTATTGACAATAATTAAATATAAACAACTTAAGGAATAAACCACTTATCTTTGCCGCCACTTTGGTAAGGATGAAGCCACACCACCTACAGATGCCGCTTTCTCAATGAATGCGGCATCTTTTTTTATATACAAGCGTACCTCCTGCCAAACTAATACAATTATTAATTTTAAAGACAACAAGATGAGAAAGTCGACAAAGAACGCTTCACTTCACGAAGCACTGAGAAACCTATGGAAAATACGTATCATGCTGGAAAAGAACTACACGGAAACATGCGCCACATGGATGGCCCGACGGATAGAAAGCCTGATAGACCACATGCAATACGGACACGCACTCATAGCCTACCACAAGCAGGACGGGACATTCAGGCTGGCGAAAGCCACCTTACTGCCCTACAAGGCTGACTTCAGAAGAGATTATGACATCACAAGAGTGACAAGCACCATAGCTTTCTGGGATGTGGAACTGCAGGCATGGAAAACTTTCCAGCTGGAGAACTTCCTCGAATGGAGCCCCATATGCTAACCATTAACCATTAATCACTAATCATTAAACACTAAAAACAATGGCCATGATGTACGGGGGAATGCTATACTTCCCCCTCAAAGTAAATCTATTCGAAGAGATAGCAGTGGAACTGGTGGAAGCCAGGTTCGGACTGAAAGGAACGGCGGCGGTAATGAAACTGCTGTGCAAGATACACAAGGAAAACGGATATTACCTGAAATGGAACGCGGAGCAATGCACACTGTTCACAAACAAGGCGGGAAAGGACATCAACGAGCAGGAGATGCAGGGAATCGTGGACATCCTGGTGGAGAAAGCCTTTTTCGACCCCAAAACCTATAAGGAGCAAGGGGTACTGACCTCTACCGAGATACAGAAAATATGGCTGGAAGCCACCAAAAGAAGAAAAAGGGACCTCACCACCCTGCCCTATCTGCTGGTAGAGACGGAGGAAGATAAACCGGACAAGGACGAGACTTGTACGCAAAAACGGGAAAATTGTACGCAGGATGCGGACATTTTCCCCGAAAATGCATACAATTCCAAACAAAGCAAAGAAAGCAAAGTAGAAGAAAGTAAAGCAAAAGAAAGTAAAGCACTTCCCCCTCTTACTCCCCGGGGGAAAGCGGAGGAGCGCAGGGGAATCCTGATCTGGACATTCCCGGATATGCCTACAACAGGAATACGCACAACCTGGAATGCCTCATGCTGAATCTGGAAAAGCTCTACATCACCGACCGGGAGGAAATCAGGAAGATTCTGAAGTTATCGGACTACGGCAGGCTGGGAAACTACGTCTGGAAAATATTCAATGGGACGAACTGGAGCAAGGTGAACAGCAAGGGAGGGTACATCATCTCGGTACTGGCAAGAGAGAAGCGGAGTACGGGAAGCTGATTCCACAGGGCACAAGCTATCAATAACATGTCATGCAGGAAATCAACAACGTGTGATACAAAAAACAAATATCGTGTCGGCAGGATATTAATTCCTTGCCGACACGATATTCATTCCTTCTTCGTCCTTAAAATTGTGACTTATAATTATGCCGGTATTCAGTGCAAAACCTCTGCAATTCAATAAAAAATGGCTGGAACACAGCAAACAGTTCCTCATCGTGCTCTTCAAGGTAACGAATAGCCTTGTCTACGGATATATCAATATGATGATATTCCACCATGATGTTCAAAGACTCTCTTATTCCGTTCAGAGTGGCGTATTTCCGCAAACGGTCGGTCAGGATAAAATGCCAGATGAAACGTTTGAACCGTAGCGGAAGATAGCGGTAATTGATGAGGAGGGAAAGATAGAAAGTCCGGGTATACCTCCTCAAGGAAACTCCGGAGAACGACTCGAAACAGGAAGCCAGCAAATAATCGAAATAAATATCCAGCAATACCCCCGAATAGCGTCCGAATTCAGGTTGAAGCCTATGTACCACCTCGCAGACAGCCGGATGACGGTCGGTATAGTCGTCAATAGCGCGGTGAAGCTGAATGCCCTTGGCTATATCCGGCAGATAATTCTTATAGGAGCTTCCCTTTACGGCATCGCCTACAAAATTGCCCAACTGTACTTTTCTGTTCGAACCGGAAAGGAATATATGTGCCAGGTAGTTCATGACAAAAGATTTACCAGCTCCTTGCAAAGACACTCCTTCACCTCTTCCATCGGCACCTCGTGTCCCAGCTCTTTCTGCAAAGAAGTGACACCCTTGTCTATGAATCCGCAGGGATTGATATAGCTGAAATAACGTAAATCGGTATTCACATTCAGTGCCAATCCATGCATGGTGACAAAATGGCTGCTGCGCACGCCGATGGCACAAATCTTACGGGCACGGGAAGTATCGCCCTCCAGCCATACGCCCGTTGCCTTCTCCAGGCGTCCGGCCGCGATGCCAAACGAAGCACAAACACGGATTACCGCCTCTTCCAGCAGATGCACATACTCCTTCAACCCCAAAGAAAAGTCGTCAAGGTTCAGAATAGGATAGCAGACCAACTGTCCCGGGCCATGATACGTAATGTCTCCGCCACGGTCAATATGATAGAGCGTAGCCCCTATCCTGCGCAGTTGTTCTTCTCCCAGCAACATATTCCCTTCTTTTCCGCTACGCCCCAATGTATAGACATGGGGATGCTCGCAGAGCACAATATGATTGACATAGCACTCTCCTGCCTGCTTGGCATGTACAAGTGCGTCAAACCATTCCGTCTGCCGGCTCCATGCTCCGGCATAAGGAATCATGTTCCAATCTGATATTTCCAGTTTCATGCAAGCAAATATAGTACTTTTTTGAATTCTAAAAAGAACATTTCATTTTAAAAACAGAATGTCTTCCGTTACTTTTTCCCGGAAAAGAATTACCTTTGTGCGAACTCTAAACGACAAAGCGTATGGAATTTCCTCAAGTCGACCTGCCAGTAGACATGATTGCATGGACTGAAGTAACGGAAGACATTCTAAACATATACAAACAGTCGTGCCGCCTGAAAGCATGCATCTTTGCACTATGCATAGAAGGTTCCATCACGGTATCCATCAACCTGATGGATACGGAAATCAAGCAAGGGGATTTTATCACCCTGCTTCCCGGAACCATCATACAGTTTTACGAACAAAAGGAAAAAGTGTGCCTGGGATTCGTGGGGTTTTCTTCCCATTGCCTCAATGGAGTCAACCTCATCCAGTCTACATTAAGCTCCTTCTCCAACATACTGGAGTATCCGGTACTGGCTATCAACCCTACCGTCGCCTCCTATTTCAAGGACTATTTTGCCTTATGGGCACGCATCACGACCGGTCCCTATCCTCCTGACACCAAAATGGCACAGAGCACTCTGAGCATGCTCCTCAGCGGCATAGACAGAATGTATTGCCACCGTCCGCAGATGCAAAAAGGGAACAAGAGCCGGAAAGAGGAAATATGCCGCGAACTGGTGCAGCTCGTCATCGAAAACTATACCCGCGAACGCCGCGCGCAATTCTATGCCGACAAACTGGGCATCTCCCTGCAACACCTCAGCACCACCGTGAGGCAAGTGACCGGCAGAAATGTATTGGACATCATCGCCCACGTCGTCATCGTAGACGTGAAAGCCAAGCTGAAATCAACCAACATGACCATTCAGGAGATTGCCTATTCCTTGAACTTCCCCAGTGCTTCTTTCTTTGGAAAATACTTCAAGAGGCACATGGGCATGAGTCCGCTGGAGTATAGGAACAGCTGAGAATACAGCCATCAGAACCTGGAACTCAGACGAAGGCTGCTCAAAGCCACGGATACACAGGAAAGAGCCATGGCAGCACCTGCCAGCGCAGGACTCTGCAGGATGTCATAGACGGGATAGAGTACTCCGGCTGCGACAAAGATACCTACTGTATTATAGATGAAAGCCCAGAACAGATTCCGGTACATGAGGCTCACAGTCTGGCGAGACAACCGGAAAACTTTGGGCAACAGCAGCAGGTCTGAAGTCCTGAGAGTAATCATGGCGGTGTCCATCAACGTATCGGTCCCCTTTCCCATGGCAATGCTTACATCAGCACAGCTCAAGGCTTGCGCATCGTTCACGCCGTCACCTACCATGGCAACCGTTTTACCCTGAAGCTGCAGCTTATGGATGAAATCCTCTTTGTCATCGGGCATGGCATCGGCCATAAAACGCATGATACCCAAACTGCCGGCCACGGAAGAAGCTGTACGCTCACCGTCTCCCGTAAGCATACATATCTCGATGTCCTGGATGCGCAGTTCCCGGATAGCTTCCATAGAAGTCACCCGCAACTGGTCCTTGATGGCAATAACGGCAAGTAAATCGTTCTCACGCCCAAAGTAGACAATACTGTTTCCGTCCGATTCATATTGTGTCAGCATATCGGCCAGGATATCCGACAAATTGGCTTGATAATCTTTCAGCAGTTTATGGCTTCCTACCCAATATTCCGCACCTTGATAGGCCACTCTGACACCTTTTCCGGTAATGTTTTCAAAACCGTCCAGGTGGGCAGGGATAACCTGCTCCTCCCCTTCCAGGGCCGTAACGATTGCTTCTGCCAGAGGATGGTCCGAAGTAGACTCGGCAGCAAGCAATACATCTTTATAATGCTCCTCCTGCCCTTGCGCCCACAGCCAGCCTATTACCGTAGGATGTCCTTCTGTCAGGGTCCCGGTCTTGTCGAATACCACCACATCCACATTGCGCATCTGCTCTAAAGCGGAAGTGTCCCTGATTAGGATATGATTGCGGGCAGCTTTATTGAGGCCCGCCGCCAAAGCTACTGGAGTGGCCAGCCCTACCACACACGGACAAGCCACCACCAATACGGACAAAGCGGCAAACAGACCGTGTGACACTACATCTATGCCTCCGAAGAACACCCATATAAAAAAGGTCAGCAGGGAAATGATGAGAATGACCGGGACAAAAAGCTCGGCAACGCGGTCGTCAATGCGTTGCTTCTCCGGCAGTACGCGGGCTGCGTTATGCTGCCAGCCTCCCAACCGGCGGATAGCCGCCGACACAGTTCTCCGGGCACGTTCCTCCATAAACTCGCCGGTCAGGGAAAAGGCGATGATGACGGCGGCAACCCCATAATAGACATGCGGTTCCAGCCCGATGCCCAGCCAATAATCCGGGAAGAAAGTGTTGAACACACTGAACAGAAAAGCCACAGAGGTGGTAAGTGCCACCAGACGGTCTATATTGTTGCGGCCCGACCGGGTTCCCTTCCAGGCACCGGCATAAAAAGGAGCGCCGAAAAACAGTAGTACCGGAATTGCCAGTACCATCTGTATTTCACGGGTATAGGGTATATGCACAAAGACTGTAGAAAACAGTATCAGCACGATGGCAAAAAGCCATGCACCGACGACACGCAATCCCGTGCTGTGCATATCCAGCACGGGATGTGCCTTAGTAATTATATTGCTCATTCGATTTATTTTTTAGATGGTTGTTGTTCCGCTTTAATAAAGCAACAACTGGAATGAGCAGTTTGTTCAATTACTTCTTATCGTCCTGCTTGGTTTCCTTGACAAACTCCGCTTCATAATGGAACTTTTGGAAACCTTCTTTCAACTTTTCCACATTGGTCTTGTCGGCATCATACGTGATGGTTACCGTCTTTGTCTTCAGGTCTGTGTGGAAGTCCTTCAGTCCCTTCTCAAAACGGATGTTATTGTTTATCTTCCTTACACAGTTCTCACACTTCATCTGTGCTACCTTGAACACGGCTGTACGGATGTCTTTCGCCATTGCGGCAGATGCACAGAAGAGTACAACTGCCAAAGTCATTAAAAATCTTCTTGTTTTCATTGTTTCGCTATTGATTTAATAAATAATATTATATTCTCGGCAAGTTAAAACGGACACCTACATAGGCTTTTGCCCCATGCATCGGTCCCCACACCATCGTAGCGTCAAAATTGCTTCCCCAGGGGTTGGAAGCGTCGATGATGGGGTTCTTCTGCTTGAAGTTCGTCAGATTCTCGCCACCGACGTATATAGACCAGCGGCGAAAATAACGTGTCACCTGGGCACTCAACTGCTCGAAGCCGCCATAGCGCCTTTCCCACGACCAGTTGCCGTCTGTCAGTTCGTATGGAGCCGGCATGCGCCCGCCACCATTCAGTTGCAAAGTTACATCAAACTGCCACAATCCCAAAGGTGTCTGATAAGAAGCCGTCAGCAAACCTTTATACTTGCTGGTAAGGGGTTTCTCCATCAGCTCTCCGTTGTAATTCGTCTTGGCATCCGTCCAACGGTAAGCCGCGGTAAAGGTGAAACCCGGGAAGAACGGATAGCTTGCCTCCACCTGCACTACCTGCGAATAGGAACGGCCGTGAAGGTTGTAGAACAGAACGGCATGCGGGTCCGTATCCATGTCTACCACCACCTGCTTGCTGAAATCCGTGTAATAGTATTCCGCATTCAGGTTCAAGGTTTTGCCGAACAAGGGAATATAGGCGGAAGTGCTTGCGCCATAGTTCCAGGCCTCATCCTGGTCAAGACGTTTGGCGATGTCTATCCGGCGGCTGCTTGCCAGCAGGTAGTTATTCTCGGCCAGCACATGGTTCGTGCGGTATCCTTTTCCTGCCGAAAGACGGAAATGTACATACTCGTTGGGATTGTACTTCACATGGAAACGCGGGGTGACGAAATAGCCGTACTCGCTGCTATGGTCGCCGCGGATGCCACCCATCAGCACCAGTTTATCGTCCCAGTTGTAGGTGTACTGCACGTAGGCGCCGGGGACGGCTTCTTTGGTGAATTTCTTCGTCAAAGGCTGTGCGGCGTCATTGTCCAGGCGGTAGTGCTGGTCGTAGGAGTCATAGTTGAAGCTCAGTCCGGCAGAAAGACTTTGACGCTTGGTCAGTTCCGTCTCGAACAGCAAGGAGGCATAAGCGTTGTGCTGGTCCACATCGTAGATTTTCCGTCCGTACAAGGCATCCTGCTTGTGCAGGGAGCCGGAGAGAATCAATGCCAGGTTAGTGTTCTTCTCCTTGTTGAATATATAGGCGTTCTTGGTGAAAGCTTCGTAGCGGTCGGTGCCTATACTTATCTTATAAGGGTCTGACAGAGGCATTTTGCCATGACCGACTTGTCCGCTGTTGCGGTCTTCCGTAAGCACTTTGATGCCTGCCTGGAAAACGTAGCGGTCGCCCATGTATGCCCAGCGGTTCCAGAGGTTGTACTGCTCCACGCGGGGGATGTCGGCAAAGCCGTCGTCGTTGCTGTCGTGAGCTTTGGTCTCATTCTCGTAATGCGCCAGCAAAGAGGTGCTCCAACGTTTGGAGAGTTTCACCGTGGCATCGGCATTGGCTTCATAACGGTTAGTACTGCTGGCAAAGAGATTGGCGGAAAACCAGTCGGCCTCGGGCAACTGGGGTTTCTTGAATTCCACATTGATTTGTCCCGTGATGGCCTCATAGCCGTTCTTCACGGACGAACTGCCCTTGCTCACCTGAATACTCTGCATCCATGGCCCGGGTACATAACCCAGTCCGTAGGGGGCGGCAGAGCCGCGGTAGTTGGGGATATTCTCCGTCATCATCTGCACATACGTACCGGACAAGCCGAGAAGCTTGATTTGCTTGGCACCGGTGGCGGCGTCAGAGTAGGTGACGTCCACCGAGGGATTGGTCACAAAACTCTCTCCCAGGTTACAGCAGGCGGCACGACTCAACTCGGCGCTGCTTATCATATCTTCGTTCATCACACTGTTACGCAGCTTCATGGTGCCCAACTTACGGCTGACCACATTCACCTCGCTCAGTTCCACCCCTTCGCGCAAGACAATGTCGAGCGTCTCATTGCGGTTACTGACGTGTATCGTATCGTTCTCAAAACCGATAAAGCTGACTACAAGCATATGCTTGTCATTGGGTTTGGACAAGGAGAAAGTACCGTCCGCCGAAGTGGTGGTGCCTTGAGTGGTTCCCTGCCAGAAGAGGTTGGCACCCGCAATCGGGTCACCCAAATTATCCTTTACCGTTCCCTTTACCTGCGCCTGCAAGGCGGTGAAAGAGAACAGAAGAATGGCTATCAAACTATATTTCATTTCTGTTTTATACTTAAAGAAGTGATTAAAAAACAAACAGTTCCCTCCGGGCAATCCAGGTCATTGCCCCGTATAAAACAACACTAAATGAGAAGCGTGGAATAGAGCGCCAGATAATGACGCGAGCCGACGACATATGGCGGTGCTCCTGAAACAACTCTCGGAGTACAAGCCACCTGCGGCAAGGAGTGATCAAACAGCGGCAGTTGCTCGCAAAACAGTGTAAGGAATGGCACGAACGAAACAGACTCGTGTGCATGCTTCACGAAATCCACCTTGTAGTAGACGGCTGTACAGCCGGTATCCTTGCATGTTTGCCGTGAGGCACGATGTGTATTATGGCATTTGGAACAGCCGGAGGTGCAGCAACTTTGTGTCGTCTCGCATCCGGCACAGCAATACTGAACTACAGAAATCCCCACTCCGCTTATAATGATAAGGGAGGAAAAGAGTACAGCCAGTATGTAACGGAGTTCCTTCATAAGCGCTGCAAAGATAGAAAGTTTTAACCGTTTGCCGGAATTAATTTTTCCTTTTTTATGTGTGCAGTTCGTTAATAAGTTCTATATTTGTCGATAAAGTTTTTTGATTGATATGTTGATTTATAAACGAAATTCAATATGAAAAAGCAAACTGTCAGCCTACTTGTCCTTCTGCTTGCGGCAAGCGGCTTTTTCTTTTCCTGCGGTAACACCGTGAACAAAAACGTATACGCGTTGGAGTTCGACAGTATACAAGTAAACGAAACCGTACATCTCTTCGGAGACACAGCCAAGCCGGCCTGCAACCTCATCCTCAACGTTGCCTACGCCAGCCAGTCATCCGACGTGAGGCTGAAAGACAGTCTGAACGCCTTCTTCCTCTCTGCCTGCTTCGGCGACAAGTACATGGCGATGACACCCGAAGAAGCTGTCAAGAAATATACGGAGAAATATGTCGGCGACTACCGCAATGACCTGGAGCCGATGTACAAGAAAGACGAGGAGGACAAACAGGACGAGCAGAGTATAGGAGCCTGGTATTCCTATTATAAAGGAATCGAAAGCCATGTGCAGTTGTGCAATACCTTGATACTGACCTACCGTATAGATTACAACGAATATACCGGCGGCGCACACGGCATCTATATGTCCACCTTCCTCAACCTCGACCTAAAGACCCTAAGCCCCATCCGCCTGGACGACCTCTTTGAAGGCGACTATAAGGAAGCGCTGACCGACTTGCTTTGGAAACAGCTGATGGCAGACAACAACGTCAGCACCCGCCAAGAGCTGGAGGACATGGGCTACGCCACCACCGGCGATCTGGAGCCCATCGAGAATTTCTACCTGGACCCAACGGGAATCACCTTCTATTATAATGTATATGAAATTGCCCCATACGTAATGGGAGCAACCAAAATCACGTTGTCTTATGAGGACATAGCCCCTCTGATGAACGGTAAATTCATTGTATTGAGCAGCGCTATAAAAACAGACGGCGAATAGGAACTGTAATCAATTGTCTATCAACATAAAATTCACAATGGATTTAATACTCAAATATTTCCCGGACCTGACGGAAGAACAGAAACGGCAGTTTGCCGCACTCTACGACCTCTATCTGGACTGGAACTCTAAGATTAATGTCATTTCACGCAAAGATATAGAGAACTTGTACGAACACCATGTGCTGCATTCTCTGGGCATAGCCAAGGTAATCTGCTTCAGGCCGGGGACACAGATTATGGACCTCGGCACGGGAGGAGGCTTTCCGGGAATCCCGCTTGCCATCCTTTTCCCCGAAGTACACTTCCATCTGGTGGACAGCATCGGAAAGAAAGTACGCGTAGCCTCCGAAATAGCCAACAGCATCGGGCTGAAAAACGTTACCTTCCGTCATGCCCGCGCAGAAGAGGAAAAAGGGAAGTTCGACTTTGTGGTGAGCCGTGCCGTGATGCCACTGACAGACCTACTGAAGATTATCCGCAAGAACATCTCCTCCAAACAGCAGAATGCATTGCCCAACGGACTGATTTGCCTCAAGGGGGGCGAATTGGGAAACGAAACCATGCCCGTCAAGAACAAGACCACGTTGTGGGACTTGAAGGAGTTCTTTGAAGAGGAGTTCTTCGAGACAAAGAAAGTAGTATATGTAGGGGGATAAATCTAAATACATAATATGAAAATAAAGAGATTCGAATTTAATATGTTCCCGGAGAACTGTTATGTGCTTTGGGACGAAACCAATGAAGCGGTCGTCATTGACCCGGGCTGTTTTTATGAGGAAGAAAAGCAGACCTTGAAAAACTTCATCATCAAGAATGGGCTGAATGTGAAACATCTGCTGAATACCCATCTGCATCTGGACCATATCTTCGGCAATCCTTTCATGCTGAAAGAGTTCGGTCTGAAGGCCGAAGCCAACCAGGCCGATGAGTTCTGGATTGACGAAGCGCCGAAACAAAGCCGCATGTTCGGCTTCCAACTGCAGGAAGCCCCCGTGCCCCTGGGCACTTATCTGCACGATGGAGACATCATCACCTTCGGCAATACGGAACTGGAAGCCATCCATGTGCCGGGACACTCGCCGGGCAGCCTGGTGTACTATTGCGCGGCAGACCACTGCATGTTCTCGGGGGATGTGCTGTTTCAAGGCAGCATCGGCCGTGCCGACCTTGCCGGCGGCAACTTCGACGAACTGATAGAGCATATTTGCAGCCGTCTGTTCATCCTGCCCAACGACACGATTGTCTATCCCGGACACGGAGCACCGACTACCATAGGAATAGAAAAAGCGGAGAATCCGTTCTTCCGGTAAATATACAGCAAACTTTTAAATCATTACAGCCATGAAAAACGACCTATTGGCCTACCGCCACATCGGCATCAGCGAAAAAGACGAGGAAAAGATGCTCCAAAAAATAGGAGTGAAAAGCCTGGACGAGCTGATTGATAAAACCATTCCTGCCAACATCCGCCTGAAAGAACCGCTGGCTCTGCCCAAGACAATGACGGAGTATGAATTCGGACAGCATATTACAGGACTGGCTGCCAAAAACAAACTTTACACAACCTATATCGGTATGGGATGGTACAATACCATCACTCCTGCCGTTATCCAACGGAATGTATTCGAGAACCCCGTTTGGTACACTTCCTATACCCCCTATCAGACCGAAGTCTCACAAGGACGCCTGGAAGCCTTGATGAACTTCCAGACTGCCGTATGCGACCTCACCGGCATGCCCCTTGCCAACTGCTCCCTGCTGGATGAAGCGACTGCCGCAGCCGAAGCCGTGACGATGATGTATGCCCTGCGTCCGCGCGACATGCAGAAATCGGGCGCCAACGTGGTATTTGTTGACGAAGCCGTCTTCCCGCAGACACTGGCAGTAATGACTACCCGCGCCATTCCGCAAGGTATCGAGCTGCGTATAGGAAAATACCATGAAATGGAATTCACGCCGGACATCTTCGCCTGCGTACTGCAATATCCCAACGCTGCCGGCAACGTGGAAGATTATCGCGCCTTCGTGGAAAAAGCCCATGCAGCCAACTGCAAAGTGGCCGTTGCCGCCGACATTCTGAGCCTTGCCCTGCTCCCCCCTCCGGGAGAATGGGGGGCTGACATCGTCTTCGGAACCACACAACGGCTCGGTACACCGATGTTCTACGGTGGGCCGTCGGCAGCCTACTTTGCCACCCGCGACGAGTACAAGCGCAATATGCCGGGACGCATCATTGGCTGGTCGAAAGACAAATACGGTAAGCTGTGCTACCGCATGGCGCTGCAAACCCGCGAGCAGCACATCAAGCGTGAAAAGGCGACTTCCAACATCTGCACCGCGCAGGCACTGCTTGCCACGATGGCTGGCTTCTATGCCGTATATCACGGTCCGGAAGGCATCCGCACCATTGCGGAACGCATCCACAGCATTGCCGTATTCCTGGAAAAGAGCATCAACAGACTGGGATACAAGCAGGTCAATGCACAATATTTCGACACGCTCCGCTTTGCACTGCCCGACACCATTTCGGCACAGCAGATACGTACCATCGCCTTGAGCAAGGAAGTGAACCTGCGTTATTTCAAGAATGGGGACGTAGGTATGAGCATCGATGAGACTACGGACATCACTGCCGTCAACGTACTGCTCTCCATCTTTGCCATTGCCGCCGGAAGGGATTGGGAAAAGGCAAGCGACGTACCCATGGCAAGCAGCATCAGCGCAGAGATGAAACGCCAAAGCACCTATCTGACACACGAAGTATTCAACAAATACCATACGGAAACGGAGATGATGCGCTACATCAAGCGTCTCGACCGCAAGGACATCTCACTGGCACCTGTCTCTTATACACATCTCCGAGCCCACGAGACAGGCAGAAATCTC
>ENA-OYYZ01001009-OYYZ01001009.1-human-gut-metagenome-genome-assembly--contig:-NODE-1009-length-13162-cov-6.001984_pt1 | contig 13162 bp, 8 predicted proteins | sample MGYA00243256_ERZ653463 | MGnify/ENA primary metagenome ERZ653463 (study PRJEB26926, sample SAMN06165173) | human gut metagenome | biome: ENVO:00009003; feature: ENVO:2100002; material: ENVO:00002003... | reverse complement strand
AGATTTCTGCCTGTCTCGTGGGCTCGGAGATGTGTATAAGAGACAGGGATAAAGATGTGAATGAGGTTTTTGTGGTAATCAATCCTTCTGCAAAAACATTATCTTCAATTACTCTGAATGCGAATAAATCAGCTCTTACCACTGCTATAGCAGAAAGTGTAAGTGATCTGACTGCTGCCGGGTTTATGATGACAAGTGACAACGGTTTTGTGTCTGTAACCCCTAAAGTGGCTGCTGCAGAAACGACTGCTGGTATTAAAGCAGCTCAGGATGCCGCAAAGGCTGATCCGGTGAAGATTGGAGTTGATCGTGCCGTTGCGAAAACCCAATTAGCCGCTTTTGCATCTACTACTGGTAACACAACTAATGGTACGGCTTCTGTCGATGGTTGGAAGTTGAATACTACCAATACAAAGTATTTCCCATATGCAGAGCTTGCTACTTACCAAATAGCTGGTGTAGACGTAACTGATGCGAAATATCGCATAGACCCGAACTATACTGCTTTGGCTATGAATGCTAACGGTACAGGAGATGCAGCTACAGAATTTAATTGGTTGACTAATAAGACTGCTGTTGACTGGAATAACTGGACCGCTCCTAAAGATATCGAATACTGTCTTGAGAATACTATGGATGCTGGGGCAGCAAACCAAAACTATAATAACACTACCAAGATGATTATTAAAGCTAAGTTTGCGCCAGCAGGTGTAACACTCGGTGACAGCTGGTTCCGTGTAGGAGGTATTGTATTGACATTTGAAGAACTTAATGCAAGTTATGCAAAAGCTTCTGTTGCTGACCAAGCCAAGTATTCTGAATTTTTGGATAAACTGTTGACAGGTACTCGTACAAAAGGTTGGAAGGGCGAAGGCAAAGCAACTGAAGTTACACTGTCTGACCTGAATGATGTAGCCAACGGAGGTTATTTAGCTGCTACAGTAACTGACGGCAATTATCTGATTGAATATTTCCAGAAGTCAGTTTGTTACTATGATGTTAATCTGAAACATGATAATCGTGTAGAAGCATTCTTACTTGGACGTTGGGGTGTTGTTCGTAACAATGCTTATACAGTTACAATTAACAAGATTTCTCAACCGGGATTACCTTATATTCCAGACCCAACAGATCCGGATATTGTTGATCCTTCTAATCCAGATCCAGAAAAACCGACTCCTGATGATAAAGAATCTGCATTTATATCTGTATCAATCACTGTCAATAACTGGGCAACTTGGAATCAAGGTGTAGATCTTTAATAGCATATTCACTTGAAATCACTTTTTGTTTAGCTTATAAATGATGTAAGCAAATCTTTTTAAATCCGGGAGCATAGGCGTCTATTCTCCTTGTTCCCGGACTTTTTCTCCGATAAAGCTATTCGGAAGGCTTTTTAAAGAAGTTCCGAATTATAAATAATGATCAGAATGTATTTCTCTGATCTCCCTTAAGCTGATAATTCTACACTTGGCAGTCAGGAAGGCTTCCAAGTTACAACATATACAATTTAGAAATATAAAATGAATAAAGATATGAAAATTAAGTCGTTACTAATAAAGACCCAGATTGGTGTCTGCATGGCATTAGTGAGCCTGGTGCTTAACTCTTGCGACATGCTTCATGATGAAGCGGACGATTGCGGTTTATATCTCCGTTTTAAATATGATTACAATATGAAAAAAACGGATTTGTTTTCCGAGCAAGTTAAACGTGTGGACGTGTTTTTCTTTGATTCAAATGGTATTCTTCAAGAACAAAGGTCTGCGGAAGGCGGTATGCTGGCTAATCCCGATTATCGTATGGACCTAACCCTGTTGCCCCGTAATGACTATCAAGTGATCACTTGGGCGGGACTAAGTGAGGATTATAAACTGGACTATGAAAAAGGAGAAACGAATATCAATGATTTCAAATTACAGCTACAATACGAAGATAAATTGAAAGATGGCATATATTCACACACCCGCTCCGATCTTTGGTATGCTTTGGACTCAATAAAGAAAGGGGACTGGAGAGGTAATACAAAAGAAGTTAGCCTGATAAAGAACACTAACTATTTCCATATCTCTCTTGGAGATAGTGATACCAGAATGGATGAAGCCCAGCTAAATGGATATACTTTTCAGTTGACAACCGGTGATGGAGGATATAACTACAAAAATGAACCATTATCAAACAAAGAATTGATATACGGAACTTTCGATTATTCAGAAGATACTGATAAAACAAGGTGGATGGCAAATATCGGAACGATGCGTATACTTGAAGATCAACCGGCAAAACTGGTCATTCGTACTAAAGATAATCAGGTAGTAGCAAATATTGATTTAATGTATTACATAAAAGAGGGAAGTTATAAGAGTGAAGGAGAGGGGATGACTTATCCTGAATATTTGGATCGCCAAGATCACTTTTATATCCATTTTGAAATACGCAATTATATAGCTGTCAGTATCACTATTAATGGATGGACAACATGGTTGCATAATACTGATCTTTAAAAATGTAGTGTATGAAGAAGAATTGGAATATATTATTATTGGTATTGTTTCTCTGCCTTACAGGAGGATTGTTGGGAAGTTGTACAGATGAGATGGAAGGGAAAAGTACGGATGGGAGTGATAAGATTACCATGCGTGTTCAGTTCAGCACAAAGGCGGATGGAACAGCGGTTGCCGATCCTGAAAAATTGAATGATAGTGAGTATCGAATTCGGAGTATCAGACTTTATGCGTTTGATGGCGAAACCTTAGACAATATGGTCTATGAATCCGGATTAGACAATGTAACGGGAATAGCTACGGTAGATATTGATGTAACACCCGGCAATAGGACATTTTATGTGGTTGTCAATGAACCGGATGAAGATGCAATTCATTCGGCATTAGCATTGGCAAATCACCCCAATGGAATCAAACAGGTGCAATACTCCATTGCTGATTATCTGAATTCTAATATTAATGCTTTGTCCGAGTCGGGAGATTATTTTTTGCCCATGTATAAGGAACAAAATGCAAATATCTTAAAGACCTCTACAAACCTTACTATCGGTGTTGATCGTGCGGTTGCCCGAATCGATGTCTATATGATAAAGGCCGCGGGAATCACTACTGAAGCAAAGACCGATAAAGCAACCTTGAAAGTGGAACGTTCAATAGGCACTGGATATATCGCAACAGATAATATCAGTTCCACTGATCCTGCTTCAGATAACTTTTTTGATATGAATAATTCTGTAGCTACTACGTTGGGAAGTTATACAGCGGAGTACACCGATTATGAAAAAATATATTCTTTTTATGTACCGGAACAGAACTGTACCGATGAAGCCCATCGTCTTAAATTCACTCTTGGCGGCATAACATGGGGAGGCAAGCAAATGGCTACTCCTTATAATACATTTTATCTGGGAAATGATGCTTCAAATAGTGCCGGAGCAGTTTTAAATAAGATTGCCCGAAATACTGTATATAGAATATATTGCAGAATAAAGCCTACAACAAAAGATGTAACTTTTAATGTCGTGACTATGCCTTGGGGAGTTGCCCCTACGCAAGACGAACCGACCGAAAAAGGAGAGATAAATATGGTCAACTGCTATATGGTTGCTCCCGGTGGAAGTATCAATATCCCTGTTCAAAACATATATAGATTTTGGGCGTGGTCAGACGATTTGGCGACTCCTGATCCTATTTCTAAAGAAATGGAAGTAGTACCCGAAATTATCTGGACGGATACTGAAAATCTAATAACCTCTGTTGATCTTTTAAATATACCGAATCTCACAGATAATAAAGACCATGCGAAGGTTAGAGTACAAACGGCTTCAGGTAAGCAAGGTAATGCTGTGATTGGTATGCGTATGAAATCTAAAGATGGGACTTTGGAATCCGGTTATCGTTGGAGCTGGCATGTATGGGTGACAGATTATAATCCTTTGGATAAAAATATCATGAGTAAAGGGGTAACGTTTATGGATAGAAACGTTGGGGCTTTAACTAATAGATATGATCTTGAAGGGACTGTACAGGGACTTATTTATCAATGGGGTAGAAAAGATGCATTTCCTACACAAACAAGATGGAATGGTGGAGAATTACAATTTGGAACAACCATTGTCTTGGAAGAGGTTAATGTGCAAAACAATCTTGCAAATTCAGTACACAATCCTTATGTTTTTTATTATAATTCAGACTATCTACTTGGTGATTGGTATACAGTTGATGAGAATCATCAAAATGATTTATTATGGCAAGATAATAAAAAAAGTATTTATGATCCATGTCCTGAAGGTTGGAAAGTTCCTTCAATTAAAAATGATATTTGGTCAGGGATTAAAATAAATTCTCCTGATTGGCAGAGAAACAATAAAGGTATTCTTTCAAATTCTTTAGGATATTATCCATATTCATCAACGAGAGATTACTCCACAGGTATGGCTGGGCAAACTGATTTTCATACCGGTTTTTGGTTTTCTAGTATAGATTCCGCGTTATCTAGTTTTTTAGTTTATAATTCTGCGCAAGATCCCAATCTTAATTCTGCGTCTAGAGCTATGGGCTATTCTGTTCGTTGCGTTAAAGAATAACTTAAAATAGTCATGTTATGAATAAGATAATATCATTTACATTGCCAGTAGTACTACTATTCATGGCTGCTTGCTCCCAGGAGGAAACTCTTTCTGTGGATAATGGCGAGAAAGGAAAAAAGCTGGTTCCGGTGAGTATAATGCTCCCAGGTTCTCCTACCCATACGCAGACACGTAGCGGGGCTACAGAAATAGGATCGGAAAAAGAAAATAAGATAACCGCTCTTTATCTTACATTGAAATTTGGAACCGAAGTTGTAGAGAAAGATATCGTTGGTGATGAACTGGATAATTTATTAGCAGATAAGGGAACAGTGGATGCAAATGGAAATCCTATGTTAGAACTAACTTGTGAGGTCGATTTTAATATTTGGAACAGTACCTCTACTGTTGATGCTACGGTCTTTGCCAATTCAAAGAATGATCCTACTCCTATTATTATTACCGGAGAGGACGGTCTTTGGACGAACGGAGCTCTGTTCATGTCCGGTCATAATGCTACTATGGCAAAAACCGGCGGGCAAGTAGATTTGGTACGGCAAGTGGCTAAACTTCGAACTAAGGTGGGTAAAACAGCCGATTGTATTCCTGGCAATTTACAAATCAAGTATTCGGAAATAAAAGTGGAAGTATTGAACGTAGCAGACCGTTCGGCATCGCTTCCGGGCGGAACGATAGCTGGTGTCCAGTTCATTCCTTATGCGGAAAGAAATGCCAGGAACGCTATCGACACGGGTGATTATACATCCAGTATGTTGGCCGATTCATGCTATATCCATGAAAACAAATCCGCTACTGTTACAACATTGAAGGTTCAGATACCAACCTATGATCCTTTAACGAAACATACGGTCGTTCTGGAAAGAGAGTATCAGATTAAAGGGGTTACAGGTTATAATATTGAGCGAAATCATATCTATACGCTGGATATACGGGTTCGTTCCCAAAAAGAACCTTTGGATATATTCCTGGATGTACAGCCTTGGCGTGTTCAGAAAGAAGATTATCCTAACCTGGAACCCGTTATTACTATTTAGTTATAGTTCAGAAAAAACAAACCAGTAAAATATAACGCTTATGAAACATATATTTTCTATATTACCGATAGTTCTGTTCTCTCTCTTTATTTTGAGCAGTTGCTCTCAAAATGATGTCCAGATAGAAAGAGAACAGACCTCATTACAATTCAATTTGAATGTAAAAGGGGGAACTCCGGTTACACGCGCTTCCGGAGCAACATATAAGGCATTTGTATTTATATACAAAGCAGAAGATACAACGTCTCCAATTATTCAATTGGAAGAAGAACTCAACGATAATGCTATTTTGTATTATACACCGGAAAGTGATTTCGTAAGGTCAGCAAGCTATAATGTTTTTGCTGTAGCTACGACCGTCGCTACTTTGCAAGAAGCACTGAAGACTCCTGTGTCACAAACAAATCTACTTGATATTATCCAAAATACAGCGGATTTGGGTACTGACGGTGATGAATATATAATTACCGGAGGATTAGGGGGAGTTACTTTCAATAATCCCTCAAAATCTATCCTTCTTTTTCGTAACATCTGCCAATTGCAGCTCACTGTCACAGATCAGACCAGCGGAAAATATAAATTAATAACAGCTTCGTTCGATGCACCGGATCAGACATACATATTCTCTTCCGATGTCAGAGGTAATGAGGGCGTTCCCGGTACCGCAACAGATGCCCTGAAAACAATAACCTTTTCAAAAGCAGAGAATGTATATACACATTTACCATGTTATTTTTTCGAAAAGAATGATGGGCTCACATTAAACATTCAGGCAGTCCGTGATGGAGATGGGGGAGAAGAAACCTACAATTATAAAGTAGTACTGGCAAAGACGGAACGTAATACGATCTACCAGGTAAATGCCGGACTGAATCTGACCGGAATAAAGGTGAAAGTCGGTTCATTGGTTGATTGGAGTGGTACTGTTGATGATCCCCAGGAGGTTCTTCCGGAGTAAGAGTTAATATAAGGTACGAACAAAAAAACAGAGAACAATGAAACAAATGAAGTATACTGCAATTTTGCTTTCTTTCTTACTGCTATGTGCTTGTAATAAGGAGGAGGTGATCAATAATGTTAATTCCGGAAATATAGCTCTGAAATTGAATGTCTTAAATTCTGTTCCAGAAAAGAAAACAAGAGGTACGGATGCGATCCCGGAATTAAAAGAAAGCACGATATCCAATGTCTATATATTCTTTTATGAAGAGGGTATAACAGGTAAACCTGCGTATTTTTATGAAGCTACAGGTATGAGCGTCTCCGGGTCGTGGGAAAAGACATTCGTTCAATCGTTGACAAATCTTATTAATGGTACTAACTATGATGTTTTTGCATTAGCAAATATACCTTTAAAAAAAGTGAGCGCTCTTACAAAAGAGATTACAAAAGATGAATTACTTGCATTAACTGAAGATATAGCAACCAATATAGCAACAGATGGATCGGATATTTCTTTTTCCGGAAAATCACTCTTTAAGTGTGGAACAGACTCAGAAGTGCAGATTGACCTGAAGCGTACGGTAGCCCGTTTAGATATTACGATTAACAAATCGGCTGAATTGGGAGCAGATTGGACTATTCAAGCGGTCGAGGTGAGTAATGAAAATACTAATACCTTATATTTTACAGATGTTGTTAAAAACGGAACTGGTAGAACTTTAGATAATGGTCAAGCGTGGAAAGTCGGTGATAGTAATCTTTATCGTTACTATACTTACGAAAATGAGAGTACAATCAGTAAAGCTGATCAACTCTTTTTGCTTATTACACTTAAAAACGACAAAACCAGTGAAACTAAAATTTTTAAGGTAGTTGTAAATAACGCTGGCGAAAACCTAGTAGAACGAAACTATATCTATAAGGTTACTTTAACCTTGAAGAATACTCCTCCTGAACCGCTGGATGTTACCTGGACTATTGTTCCGTTCAATGAGGTTAACATCGATGGCTCTGTACAGGCTACTTATTTAAACTTGAATAAAGCTGTAGTTCCTGTTATGAATATATACGAGGGGATCTTATCTGTCCAAACAGACGCCCCAAAAGTACATGTCGATTTGAGTAATATCGGAGGTTTTGCCTTGTCATCTCATGAATATAAAACAGAAGTAGATATTCCTGTTGACGATAGTGGGGAGTTGGAGTTTAAATTTCACCTGAACTCTACCGACCGGGTGATACCTGATGGGACAGTTATAGTTTCTGCCGGTAATCTTAAGAAGAATATAACCCTGAAAAAAGAGGAATCTGCTGTGCTCTTAAGTCATGTTTCCGCTCGAATGACCGGAGATACGGAACTCATAACCAACGGTACGGTATTACCCTGGCATGTATATAAAGACTCATACGACGGTAATACAGGTCAGTTGAACCTGACCGTAGAGCGCAATAGTACATGGTATTATGTCCTGTACACTTATGACTCAGAAGGTACACAGATCGAGCATAAAGGTCTGACTTATAAATATAATGGAATCCCGGGAGAAGAGACTGTGCAGATTACTTTAGACCCTAATGATTATGAAGGGTATGGAGTTATGACTGTCCACTTGACTGTAGGGTATGATCATTCTTCTTTTGACCTTCCAGTATATACCCTGGTATTTACGATAAATGAATATAATAAATAAACATGCAAGGAGGTAATGATGAGATACATGAATAATATGTGGATTAAAATAGCAGTACTGCTGGGTATAGTTACAGGACTCGGCTCATGTGCTGATGACGATTATCCTTCATTGGGAGCGGTAGCCGGGTATTCTTTGGAACTTAAACTCCCACAAGATAATGTCGTAGAAATCAATACAAGATCCGTCGATGAAAGTGCAGTGAAAGATTTATTGGCTGTCATAATCAGAGATGGTATTGCTCAATGCGAGTATGTTGAAACGTTCAATCCAACAGAGGGGGGCAGCATTATTGCGACTTTAGAAGATTTAGATCCGAAAAAAGATGAAACATTATATGTATTCTGTAACACAGGTCAGAATACTGTAGCTGCAACAGATGCACTTTCGTTATTCAAAGCTTTCACTTTCGACAATACAGCTTCTACGAAAAATATAATGTCCGGCTCACAGCCGATAGGTGAAATTCGTAGTTTATCCATCGAGCTAAGTCACGCTATGGCTAAAGCATCGGTTGCCAGCACAGCTTCCGGATATAAAATTAAAGGTTGGAAGATCTGTAATGTTCCTTCGTCAGGCAATTTGTCAAATAGTACATATCCTGATGATGCAACTTTTGATGAAACGGTAGAAGGAGATGTCACTACCGGTATTGCGTATTTTATTCCTCGTATGGATAATTCGGATAACAGATCCGGCGCTTCGGAATTGAAAACATGCGTATTGGTGAATTTGACGGAAGAGGTCGATGGCAGTGATGTTGACAGATATTGGTATCGTCTTGACTTTTATGATAAAGGAGTCCTGGATAATATAGATGCAAAAATAGAACTGATGGATATTCTACCCAATAACTTCTATAAGTTCGATATTAAAAAGGTAACAGGAAATGGATATCTTACTGAAGAAGAAGCTCAATCTAATCCTGGTAGTAACATTATCTATAATATGGAAATTGCCGATAACAGATACGCTTCATCTAATGGGCAATATATGTTACGTACAAATAAAAATGAGATAGCTTTATCTCCGATCGGAGCTGATGCTGGCGGTAATACGGAGAGAAGTATGGAGGCAATAACACTCTTCGCCGATATACCACAGCATTCGGGGGCTAATATCTCTACTTTTACGGTAGATCTGGTAAATCCCAGCGGACAGATTCATATTGATGGAGGTTTGGATGAACATGGCGTTGTGAAGAAAGTCACCAGTTTGTCATTATTAGAAAAGCCACTCACCAGCTCTGCCAGCTACATGATAAAGCTAATATTTGATGGGGCTAATGTTCAAGACAGCTATTTAACAATTAAACTGGGTAATATAACTCGTGAAGTTCCTATTACTATTGAAACTTCCAACTGTTATCTGTTCAATTTTAAAGATAATTCTATTGACGACCCCAGTATATTATATATCCCGGTTGCGCAGGCAAACAAGGAAGGAATCCGTATAACTGACGCAATGGTTTTAACACCTGAAATCATTTGGTCCGATCAAAATAACTTAAACCTGGAAATTTCCTACGAACAAGTCAAGCAATGGATTGAAGTATCCAGCAAAGCTTCCTTTGCCGGTAATGTTGTTGTGGGTTTAATGGATGGTGCAGGCGTTGTTAAATGGAGTTGGCATATCTGGTCTTTAGGAAACGATGTTATTCATTATGATAACTCTTTAGGTTTATACGATTTTAATACGGCAAATACTAATGAGTACAATTCAAATACATGGATGGACCGTAATTTAGGAGCCTATGATATGACAAAGGGAAAGGCTGCTGCAATAGGATTATTGTATCAATGGGGCAGAAAAGATCCGTTCCCCGGCAGCGCGGATGGTACTACAAATGAGGATCAGCAAAAGGAACCCACCATATATTACGGCAGTGCCAGCTCCGCATATCAAATGACGGGAAAATATCCTATGGACAATTCTGATTGTGCGGTAAGTGTCAATCCTGGTGATGGCAATAATCTTATTTATTCAATAGAACATCCCTGGCAATTTATAAAAACATTGCAGGATGACTTCGAGGGCGATTGGCTTACGAGTTCTACGGCAAAAAAGAGAAATGATGCGTGGCTGAAAGATGATTTATCTAAGGGAACCTATAATCCGTGCCCGAATGGGTGGACTCTGCCCTATGGTGGTAAGTTTGGTCCTTGGGTCGGATTGCTTCCTATTGGAGAAGAAAAGGTTTTGGCCGATGGAGGGTACAGATACAGTGATGCGGGATTTTATCCATATAGTCCTGCCCGTCTGACAACCAATGCCAATGTCATGTATTTAAACCAGAGTGCACATATAACAACTCTTTGGTGGGGAAATTATGAGGATGACAAAAGTATGACCCAATTTGCAGTTGATGGATTTTTCCCAAGAATTGAATGTCAAAAAAGTTGGGGCAACCCCATTAGATGTGTGAAGATAAAAAAAGAACTTTAGTTATATGAGTGTTTTTTTATTACTAATTTAAAAAGAAGAAAAAATGAAAAAATTTTTAACGACAGTAACTCTAACCTTAGCAGTAATGTCAACAGGCTATGTTAATGCGCAGACAGTAGAAGAAAACAATGCAATCCATACTAAGAGCGTAGAGACAAATAGCTTCTGGAGTAATTGGTTTATAAGCGGTAGTGGGGGAATCCAGACTTATTTCGGTGATAATGATAACAAAGCCAGTTTTGGCAAAAGAATATCACCGGCTGTGGATTTTTCCGTCGGCAAGTGGTTCACTCCCGGTATGGGACTAAGATTGACCTATAGCGGTTTGAGTGCCAAGGGCGCTTCATACGAAAACGGAGCGTACTCTACAGGTAAGAAAAACGGTAAAGGACTGTATGAGCAAAAGTGGGATATGATGTACCTGCACGGGGATGTCATGTTTAATTTGACCGATATGTTCTGCGGATACAAAGAGAGAGTGTATTCGGCGATCCCTTACATCGGTTTCGGCTGGGTACATTCGTATGACCGCCCCCGAAATAACGAATTTGCGGCAAACGTCGGATTTATCAACCGCTTCCGTCTGTCCAGCGCATGGGATATTAACCTGGAAGCACGTGCAATGATGACGAAAGACGATTTCGATGGGCAAATCGGAGGTAAAAAATATGACGGAATGGTCAGTGTATTAGCCGGCTTCACTTATAAAATCCCAACAAGAGGCTGGAAGCGGGCTGAAGTACGTACCGTATCGACCGGTATCAGTATGGAAGATATGAATCGTATCCAGACGAAACTTCGTGAGCAACAAGAACGTGCCCGTCAGTTGGAAAACGACTTGTTGGCAGAACGGAATAAAAAAGGGGAAGTTATAGTGGAAAAGCAATTCTCTGTGGCACCCCGTATCATTGTGTTCCCCATCGGTAAAAGCACAATCAGCCAGGAAGAGAGAGTGAATATCGGCTATATGGCTAAGGCTATTAAATCCACCGATAGAGTATTTACAGTTTGTGGCTATGCAGACAATGCGACAGGTAGCAATGAAACCAACGAACGTTTGAGTAAGGCACGCGCCGAAGCAGTCCGTGATATCTTAGTCAGCGAATTTAACGTTCCGGCATCCCAATTGAAAGTGGATTATAAGGGAGGTGTTGACAACATGTTCTATGATGATGTCAAATTAAGCCGTGCCGTGATAGTAGAATAATTTTCTTTCTTTAAATTTTCTCAGAAGCCTTGAAGTTCTAAGCATTAATCTTCAAGGCTTCTTATAATAAGAAAGAAGCAGTAGAGTAATAATATAATTATCAGGTATGAGAAAAAAATTAATTGCAGAATGTATAGGAACAATGGTTCTTGTACTTATGGGCTGCGGTAGCGCAGTCTTTAATGGAGGAGCGACTTCGGTAGCGGCAGTATTAACGATTGCTTTTGCTTTTGGCTTGTCCGTGGTGGCTATGGCATATACAATCGGACAGATTTCCGGTTGCCATATCAATCCGGCAATAACTTTAGGCGTGTGGCTATCTGGGCGTATGCCGGGAAGAGAAGCATTGGGGTATATCGTAGCACAGATCGTTGGTGCTGTGGTAGGCTCTGCTGTTCTGTACGTCATAGCCTCCAATATGGGATTGTCAGGTACCGGTGCTAACGGGTATGCAGACGGACTGTTAGTACCAGCATTAGTCTCAGAGATCGTTTTTACGTTCATTTTTGTATTTACGGTTTTAGGTACGACAGCAAAAGGCAATCAGACCGGGCAGTGGGCAGGACTCGCTATCGGCCTTTGTCTTGTCTTAGTTCATATCGTTTGTATCCCCATAACAGGAACCTCGGTAAATCCCGCACGTAGTATCGCTCCGGCCTTGTTCGCAGGCGGCAGTGCCTTATTGCAGCTGTGGGTATTTATACTCGCACCGTTTGTGGGGGCAGGTACTGCAGCGCTTGTGTGGAAACAACTTGAAAAGTAGTGTTTCTATAATAGTGTTATGACTAAATATGAAATAATATCAGTGAACGCAAAATAGAGAATGGATTTATCTGATTATTTTAATGTATCGGCTTCATTTTCAGAGAAACTTTGAGAATGGAGCTTTTTATAGAAAAAACAATCGTTTTTTTGTAATCGGTTGGTAGATAAGACTTAAAGAGTAGAAAGTTCGGTAGCCGGTAGCGATTTGGTAGCTGTGCGGGTTTCGCTGCATTGCTTCGCTCTGCTCTTGGAACTGATGCAAATATAGGGATTTTGACCGAAAAAGGGAAATGTTTCGGGGATTTTTTATTTTTCGGGATTACCGGATTACAGGAAAAGCATAAAATCAGGAGGTGGTGCAAAAAACGAGGTTGCACCCGTGGTTTTACCAAAAGTGTAAGGTGTTGATTTTCAGTGTGTATTTCTGTGGTGCAAGGTGCAGCTATATTTATATATACTGTCTCTTATACACATCTGACGCTGC
>ENA-OYYZ01001004-OYYZ01001004.1-human-gut-metagenome-genome-assembly--contig:-NODE-1004-length-13192-cov-5.950598_pt1 | contig 13192 bp, 7 predicted proteins | sample MGYA00243256_ERZ653463 | MGnify/ENA primary metagenome ERZ653463 (study PRJEB26926, sample SAMN06165173) | human gut metagenome | biome: ENVO:00009003; feature: ENVO:2100002; material: ENVO:00002003... | reverse complement strand
GGAGATGTGTATAAGAGACAGGTCCGCTGCCGTTTCGTTGTCAAGGAGGCGGTAAACGAAGCGGGCTTCCTCCAAGCCGAGGTCATTACACAGTTCTGCAATATCCGCCGGGTGAAGGTCTGTCAAAAGTGTTTTGACGTTTTCCGCGTCTTTCTGTTCTATCAGGCTTTTGACTTTGTCTATGTATTCTTCGTCTATTTCCATGATTGTTCGTGTTTGATCACTAACCATTAATCATTAATCGTTCTCAATGCCTGTTCCACTTGGTTGGTCAGCTGAATAAATTCCTGTACGGACAGTTGTTCCGGGCGTTTATTAAATAATACGTCCTCCGTCAGTGGACAGTCTTTGCCGAGTATCGGTTTTATGGAGTTCCGCAGAGTCTTGCGTCGTTGGTTGAACGTGGTTTTCACTACTTGCTTGAACAATTTCTCGTCGCAGCCTAAATCGTGCGTTTCATTGCGCATCATGCAGATGACGGCACTTTTAACTTTGGGGGGCGGGTTGAAGACATGTTCGTGTACCGTAAACAAGTACTCCACTTTGTACCATGCTTGTATCAGTACACTTAGGATTCCGTATGTCTTGCTGCCCGGCCCGGCGGCTATGCGCTCGGCTACTTCCTTTTGTATCATACCCGTACAGCAGGGAATCAGGTCCTTATATTCCAGCATTTTGAAGAATATCTGGCTGGAGATATTATAAGGATAGTTTCCCGTCAATACAAAAGCTTGTCCGCCAAACAACCGTTGCAGGTTCATTTTGAGGAAGTCGTCCTCAATGATGTTGTCTTCCAGTTGCGGATAGGCTTCCCGTAGGTAGGCCACTGACTCGTAGTCCAGTTCTACTACTTTGACGTTGCGCTCTTTGGGCAGAAGAAACTGGGTCAGTACTCCCATTCCCGGACCAACTTCGAGGATGGGAATTTCGGGACAGACATCTACCGTGTCGGCAATGTCTTGTGCCACTTTCAGGTCTTTCAGGAAGTGTTGCCCGAGAAACTTTTTAGGTTTAACTACTCTCATGTATCAACTAAATCATTACTTTTGCTCCGTAAACGTAGGCTGTAGTGTGAACAACAACCTATCTTTACACGGAGCAAAGGTAGTTCTTTTCAATGAAGAATGAAGAATGAAGAATGAAGAATTTGGGAATATCGTATGAATAAGCTGCTAAAAAAGACATTGAAAATCATCTTACCCATTTTATTAGGTGGTTTTATCCTCTATTGGGTATATCGTGATTTTGACTTTTCAAAGGCAGAAGAAGTTCTCCTTCATCAGACGAACTGGTGGTGGATGTTGTTGTCCTTGTTCTTCGGTGTGATGAGCCATGTGTTACGAGGCTGGCGTTGGAAGCAGACTTTGGAGCCGCTGGATGCTCATCCCAAAACAAGCGATTGCGTCGATGCCATTTTCGTATCTTATGCCACCAATCTGGTACTGCCCCGTGTGGGAGAGGTTTCACGTTGTGGAGTACTTGCCAAATATGATAATGTTTCCTTTGCGAAGTCCTTGGGGACGGTGGTGACAGAGCGGTTGGTAGATACGCTTTGCATTCTGCTGATTACGGGGATTACTTTTTTGGTGCAGATGCCCGTTTTTTTCCGTTTTTTTGAGGAGACGGGCACCAAGATTCCTTCGCTGGTGCATCTTGTGACTTCCCCTTGGTTTTATGTGGCTTTTTTTTCTATTATTGGTGTTTTGGTACTTCTCTATTTTCTGTTGCGTATGCTTTCTTTTTTTGAAAAGGTAAAGGGAGTAGTCTTGAATATATGGGAAGGTGTGATGTCGCTTAAGAATGTGAAGAATGTGCCTTTGTTTGTTCTTTACACTTTACTTATTTGGCTATGCTATTTCTATCATTTCTATATAACTTTCTATTGCTTCCAGTTTACGGAGCACCTTAGTTTCCTTGCCGGGCTGGTGATGTTTGTCGGCGGAACGTTTGCAGTCATTGTTCCCACGCCCAACGGGGCAGGACCCTGGCACTTTGCTGTCATCACTATGATGATGCTTTATGGGGTAAATGCTACGGATGCGGGTATATTTGCTCTGATAGTGCATGGCATACAGACGTTGCTGGTGATAGTGTTGGGCATCTACGGGTCGTTGCACCTGGCGTTGGCGAATAGGGCAAAGAAATAGACGTTTCTTGTGGTGGGTTCCTATATTGTCACTTCTTGTGTTAGAGGACAGAGACAGTACTTATAGAGAGTACTCCTTTAAAAGTACTGTAATACTTCTTTGCAAGTACTTCAGTACTTCCTTATAAGTACTGAAACCTAAAGGTTGTTGGAAGATTGGTTTCTTTAAACGATATTGTTGCTTGGATATAGAAGTGGGAGAAATTCCTAAATATGGTAGCTATATTAGGTGCAGATGTTCTATCGCAATATGTGAAGATGTAAAAGCCATGTTTAAGATAGCTGATGATTTAGTACTTTAGAAAAATCCCGGTTTATTGTACTTTCCGGGAATAAACCGTTATATTTGCGAAAACTAACTTTTTAGAATTATGAGTACAATCTTACAGTTAGCTCCACAGAATGTATGGAAGCACTTTTATTCACTGACCCAGATTCCCCGTCCGTCAGGACATATGGAGAAGATTACCAAATTCCTTATTGATTTTGGAAAAGGCTTGGGGTTGGAATCATTTGCCGACGGGGTCGGCAATGTTATTATTCGTAAGCCTGCCACTCCGGGTATGGAAAACCGCAAAGGCATCATCCTTCAGGCGCATATGGACATGGTGCCTCAGAAGAACAACGATACTATTCACGATTTTACAACAGATCCCATTGAAACCTATGTTGAGGGTGATTGGGTGAAAGCCAAAGGAACCACGCTGGGAGCAGATAATGGTTTGGGAGTAGCTGCCATTATGGCGGTGCTCGAAGATAATAACTTGAAGCATGGCCCATTGGAAGCTCTGATAACCAAGGATGAAGAAACGGGAATGTATGGTGCATTCGGTTTGAAACCCGGAACTATGCAAGGGGAAATTCTGCTGAACCTTGATTCTGAGGACGAAGGCGAACTCTATATCGGCTGTGCCGGTGGTCTTGATATTACTGCTACTTTGGAATATAAGGAGGAGACGCCTATGGCCGATTTCGTTGCTCGTAAGATTACGCTGAAAGGTTTGCGTGGCGGTCACTCCGGTTTGGAAATCAATGAAGGGCGCGGTAATGCCAATAAATTGCTGGCACGCATCGTACATGATTTGCTGATTGAGTTTGACTCCCAGCTGGCAAGTTTTGAAGGTGGTAATATGCGTAATGCTATCCCTCGCGAAGCACATGCGGTATTGGTGTTCAATCCTGAGGATATGGACGGTTTGGAAGATTATATGAAGGAATACGAGGCACAACTGAATGACGAATATGCTCCGATTGAAAGTGGTATTACCCTGAGTATAGAAGAGGTAACTCTACCCACTGCCGTTGTTCCTTCAGAAATCCAGGATAATATGATTAACGTGTTGATGGCTTGCCAGAATGGTGTGATGCGTATGATTCCTACTGTTCCCGATACTGTAGAAACTTCCTCCAATTTGGCTATCGTAATCATTGCAGACGGTAAGGCCGAAGTTCGTATTTTGGCGCGTAGTTCTTGCGATACGATGAAGGATTTCCTGGCAGACAGCCTGACAGCTTGTTTCGCTATGGCAGGTATGAAGGTGGAATTGAGTGGTGGCTATTCTGGATGGCAGCCTAATGTGGATTCTCCTATACTGCATGCCATGAAGCTGTCCTATAAGCAGCAGTTTGGTGTGGAACCTGCCGTGAAGGTTATTCACGCAGGTCTGGAATGCGGTATTATTGGTGCCAATTGTCCAGGACTCGATATGATTTCTTTCGGTCCCACTTTGCGTTCTCCGCATTCACCGGACGAGCGTGCGTTAATTCCTACTGTTTCCAAGTTCTATGATTTCTTGGTGGCTACATTGGAGCAGACTCCTGAAAAGTAGAGAATACTTTATGTAATGAATAGGGGCAGGGTGCTTTATTAAGTATCCTGCCTTTTTTGTCTGTGACAGTTTGTCCTCTTTCTGCCAGAATGTCCCAGACTTATTACAATGGTATGTCAATATCCTTGCACTTTCTCCCTAAAAATTGACCTAAGTCAAGAAATATGTTATAAAACATGTTTTCTATCTGTTTTTTGCTTGTTATCTTGAACAAAGGCTCTATTTTTGTGTTGTAAAACATGAAAACAATAGAAAACTAGTAGATTTTTTAAGGATAACAAGATTGATTTTAGGAGGATAACAAAATGAAAATGTTAAAGAGTTTTTTTAAGCATGTCGGCGAAGCCGATAAGAACATTTGGGGTTACGTAATGCTTTAAGCATTCCCCCCCTTTCGTGAAGTATTGAATTTTAGTTTTCAGGTATTAGTTTAATTTTTTAAGATTATGAAAAAGAAGATTGCAAATTCATTTAAGCACATTCTTACCGCAGCTGGTAAGAATTGGATGGAGGCAATGAGATATTATAGCCTCCAAATGTGAGTACACTAACATTTAAGTATAGCACAAGGGATATGTTTGCAAAACATATCCCTTGTTTTTTTGTAGGAGTAGAATAAGATTTTTTATGTCCAAAAGTACATTTGTTTGAACTTTATTCACTTCCTTTGTTATTAATACAAAGACTAACAAACGAATAATTATGAGAGTAATTCAAAGAATTTGTAGCATATTGTTGCTGCTGGTTACATTTGGGGCTTCGGCATTGTATGCGCAGACGTACGATAAGTTGTGGAAGCAGGTGGAGCAGGCTCAAAAGAAAAGCCTGCCTCAAACAGTGATAAAACTGGCTGATGAAATCTATCGGAAAGGTCGGCAAGAGCAGAATGCTCCGCAAATGTTGAAAGCCTACATTTGTAGGGAGACTTATCAAGAGGGGCTGACTCCGGACAGCCTTTACTCCAGTCTGAAATATATGGAATCTTGGGCACAATCGGAGAGGAATCTGGTGAACAAGGCTATTCTACATTCTTTGTTGGCATATGAATATGCTGACTTGATGCGGAAGAATCGCCGTGTCTTGCTGTCACGTACTTTACTGACTGTTGACGAGGTTCCAGAAGATATCCGTGAGTGGAGTATCAGCCAGTTTGTGGATAAAATAGATAGGTGTAACCGTGCATCCTTGCAGGATTCCATCCGCTTGCTCAATACATCTGCAGAACAATATGTGCCTTTTGTGGTGTTGGAAGACGGTAGCCGGTTCTATGGGCACGATATGTACCATCTATTGGTAAGCCGTGCTGTTGATGCTTATCGGCAGCTGGATGGTTTCAGCGTGGATTCTTTGGTACAGACCCGTATCGAAAGGATTTATCTGGATATGATGAATGCTTATCGCCGTCGTGCCGGTTCGGAAGATGCTATGTTGCTCTGTTCTCTTGATTATTGGAACTGGAAGTTGACCGGTGGTATCAGCCAGCAGCCTTATCCTACTTTCCGAATGCGTCAGGAAAAGGCTAATCGGGAATATCTTGAGGTTTTGAATAAATTGATAAAGGAATACGGTTCACGAGAGGTTTGTGCCGAGGTTTACATTCATAAAGCCAACCACCTGCGCCGTTTGGAACCGAAACGCGCTGATGAGGCTCTAAAAGTCTGTGAAGAAGGCTTGAAGCGCTATCCTGCGTATAAGCGTATCAATGAGTTGAAAAATATCCGTGAACAGATTTTACAGCCTGAACTCATTCTGACTATGAATGAAAGCGGTTATCCCGGCGATTCGGTGAATATGAGGCTGCATTATCGTAATGTCGAGGGCTTTACTCTCAACTTATATACCACTACTTTAAGTGAAGTACCTTGGATGGACCATGGTATAAATAAAGATACTTATAGAAAGTATGCCCGGAAGTTTTCTTCCACGCATTTTGGCTTAAAGCCGTTGCCAGGCAAGGATAAATTGCCTGAAGATGTCCCTTATCTTGCCTCGGACACTGTATTTAAGTTCATGATTCCTCGGGAAACGGGAGTCTATATTCTTCAAATAGTACCTGATACTGAAACGGCCCGTACAGATGATAAATTTCTGGTATCTACCCGCTTCAAGGTGCTGACATTGGATTTGGGTGACAACCGTATGGAAGTGGCTACATTGGATGCCCGTAGTGGACAGCCGATTGCTGGTGCCAAGGTGAGTTTCTACTCTTTTTATGATGAGAAGAATAGAAAAGCGATGGCAGAGGTACTGACTGATGCCGGGGGGAAAGCTGTATTACCCTGGCAGAGTGAAATCCGAAGTTATGTGGCGCGTAAAGGCAGAGACACAGCCATGATGCCGCAGAACGTTTATATGAATCATCCTTATTACGGTATTAAGGATACAGATTGGAGGCAGATGGCATTGCTGACAGACCGTTCGCTTTATCGTCCCGGGCAGACCGTTCATGTAAAAGGGATAGCTTACAAGCAGAATAGTGATAGCGCCCAGGTACTACAAGGAGTTGATTATGAGCTTGTCTTGTTGGATGCCAACCGCAAGGAACTTGCCACCAGGAAGGGGCGGACCAATGATTTCGGCTCTTTTGCTACGGAGTTTGTACTTCCGGCAGCTTGCCTGAATGGCATGTTCAGCATACGAACCAAAGAGCCTCAATCTACCGTCACTTTTAGGGTAGAGGAGTACAAGCGACCTACGTTCGAGATTGCCTTCACTCCGGTTTCGGAAGCTTATCGGCTGGGTGACAAGGTTGTGTTGAAAGGAAATGTCAAGGCCTTCAATGGCATGATGGTGCAGGATGTGCCATTGGCATATACGGTGACTCGCCGGAATCCGAGACCTGGTTATTGGAGCAATGCTGATAAACCATTATTGTCTGACACCATACAATTGGATACCAACGGGGATTTTTCCATACCCTTGACTTTGGAAGCTCCGGCTGTAGATACAGACGGGTATGGGAGTGTGTATACTTATCATGTGGAGGCGGTGGTGACGGATGAGGCTGGTGAAACGCAATCCGCTTCGTATAACTTGTTGGCAGGTCCTAAGGCTTATTCCTTTGATATTCGCTTGCCTCAATATGTTTGTAAGGAAGATAGTATGCTTTTCACTTTTGGAGTGAATAATGTAATGAATATTCCTCAGCACATTGAAGGTTCCTATTGCCTTTATCCATTTGCAGAACAAAATGGGGCAAGGAATATTGCAGGTTCTGAACCCTTGGATGATGTTGTATTGGAGGGTACCTTCACAGCCAATCGGCTCCAGGATTTTTCGGCTTGGAACAAGCTTCCTTCAGGTAACTATCGCTTGAAACTTTCTGTACGTGATAGTTTGGGACGTGAAGAGAATAACGGGGCATATGGCAGTGACAGTTTCATGCTCTTTTCAAAGAGTGACAAGCGTCCGGCTACGTTTACAGATTTCTTTTATTATAAAGAAAATGAGGAATTTGATGTACAGTACCCTGCCGCTTTTCTTTTGGGGACTTCTTATCGGGATGCATATGTGCTGATGGATGTCTTTTGTGACAGAAAACGCATTGAAAGCCGTGTGTTGCAGTTGAATGATACTATTATTCGTATGGAATTCCCTTATAAGGAAGCATATGGCAAGGGAATCACCATTCTTTTCAGTTTTGTGAAAGCTGGCGAGATGTACAGTCATCAGGTTGAACTGAAGAAGCGGGAGCCGGAACGTGCTCTCGACATGAAATGGGAAGTGTTCCGTGACCGTTTGCGTCCCGGACAGGAAGAAGAGTGGAAGCTCGTCATAAAGACGCCTCAAGGTATGCCTGCTGCGGCTGAGATGTTGGCTACGATGTACGACGCTTCACTGGATAAGATTTATAAGAGTAACCAGATACTACGGGTTTTCTATCCGGATAATCTGTATGGGGCATTCCGTGGTGCGAGCCGTTATAATAGCAATTACTTCTCCGTTTATTTCCCGTTGAAGGCTTGGAGGGTTCCGGTGTGGTCGTTTGACTACTTCTGTTCTCCTTATATGGATGGGAGGATGCGGATAGTGATGGTAGAAGACAATGCGCTTTTGGAAGAAGTAAGTGTTGTGGGGTATGGGACTACCCGGAATAGCTCTTTGACCGGTAATCTTAGAATACGTGGTGCCAACCAGCCGATGTTTGCTGCCAAAGAAGACTCCGGGAATGCTGTTGAAGTGAAATATGTTCCTGCACAAGTAGCGGAAGACGCGGTGGAAGATGTTGTTTTTGAATCGGAAACGATACCGGTTGGCGAGGCCTTGCAACCTATTGAGGGGCTTCGCACCAACTTTGCCGAAACAGCCTTTTTTTATCCTCAACTTCGTACAAACGAACAAGGGGAGCTTGCGTTTTCTTTTACGATGCCGCAGAGCTTGACTCGTTGGAATTTCCGTGGTTACTCACATACTAAGGATATGCTGACTGGGATATTGGATGCTTCCGTTGTAACTGCCAAGGAGTTTATGCTGACTCCGAATATGCCTCGGTTTGTCCGCGTTGGAGATAAAACGCAGATAGCCGGAACAATAGCCAATCTGACGGGTAAAGCGGTGAAAGGAACAGCAGTATTCACACTGTTCGACCCTATGACGGAGAAAGTTATTGCTACTCAACGTCAGAAATTCTTGGTAGAAGCAGGAAGAAATACTGCTGTCAACTTCCATTTCGAAGTGTCCGACCGCTATGATTTGCTTGGTATTCGTATGGTTGCCGATGGAGGTACGTTTAGCGATGGCGAGCAGCATCTGTTGCCCGTATTAAGTAATAAGGAGTATATTACGGAAACGCTTGCTATGCCTATCCGTGGCGAGGAAACCCGTACGTTCTCATTAGACAGCCTTTTCAACCGTAATAGCCGTACAACGACAGACCGTCGTCTGACTGTAGAATTTACCGGGAATCCGGCTTGGTATGCTGTACAAGCGTTGCCGGCATTGAGCCTGCCTGCCAATGATAATGCCATTTCTTGGGCTACAGCTTGGTATGCCAATAGTCTGGCAGGCTTCATTGCCAACAGCCAGCCCCGCATTAAGACTGTATTTGACAGTTGGAAGGCTGCCGGTGGCACGAAAGAAACCTTCCTCAGCCAGTTGGAGAAGAATCAGGATGTGAAGAATATCCTGCTCAGCGAGTCTCCGTGGGTACTGGAAGCTACTACTGAAGCCGAACAGCAGGCACGTATTGCCACGCTGTTTGATATCAACCAACTGAATAACCGCAATCTTTCCGCTTTTACCAAATTGAAAGAATTGCAGGGTGAAGACGGTGGATGGAGCTGGTATAAGGGAATGTCCGGTAGCCGCTATATAACTGGCTATATTACAGAATTACTTGTTCGTCTTCCTCTGCTGACGAAAAATGAACTGCCTGAAGAAGTTGCCGCCATGCGGCAGAAAGCTTTCGGCTATTTGAATCGGCAGGCTTTGGAAGAGTATCGCAATATCCGTAAAGCCGAAAAAAATGGCGCCAGAATTACTGCCAACTCCGAATCGGCAATGACATATCTGTATCTGATAGCCCTTAGCGGCGAACAAGTGCCGGCAGACAATCAAGCGGCTTACCGCTATTTCCTATCAAAAGTAGGTGCCAATCTTAAAGATGGAACCATGAGCAGCAAGGCGCAGTCTGCCATCATCCTGAAAGCAGTAGGGCGTACAGCCGAGGCGAATGAATTCATCGCTTCCCTCAAGGAACATCTGGTACAGACGGATGAACTGGGTGCATACTTTGCTTTCCAAGCAAATCCGTATAACTGGGGTATGCTGCCCATCCCTGCCCATGTGGAAGTAATGGAAGCCCTGCGTATGGCAGGTGGCAACGATGCTTTGGTGGAGGAAATGAAACTCTGGCTGCTGAAACAGAAGCAGACTACCAGTTGGAATTCTCCGGTTGCAACGGCTGATGCTGTTTATGCATTGCTTTGTCAAGGTACTAATCTGCTGGAAAGTCGGGGAGACGTACGTATCACGTTAGGTAACAAAGTTTTGGAAACATTGTCGCCTACAAAGACCATAATCCCGGGTTTGGGTTATGTCAAGGAAACCTTCGCTCAAGGAAGTCCGGAGCTGAAAGCTAAAACCGTCACCGTAGAGAAACGGGATGCAGGCATTGCCTGGGGAGCTGTTTATGCCCAGTATCTGTCACCCATATCTGATGTAAAGCAGCAGGGGGGGGAATTGAATGTAGAGAAGAAACTTTATGTAGAGCGTATATCGGCCGGTGGTAGCAAGTCCTTGCAACCGGTTACGGAAGGGACCGTATTATCCGTCGGTGATAAAATAGTGGCCCGTTTGACTATCCGCTTGGACCGTACTATGGATTTTGTTCAGTTGAAAGACCAGCGGGGTGCCTGCTTTGAACCTATAGGCTCGCTTTCCGGTTATCGTTGGAGTAATGGCCTCGGTTATTATGCAGAAGTGGAAGATGCCGCAACCAATTTCTTCTTCGACCATTTGGGCAAAGGCGTTTATGTCTTAGAGCACAGTTATCGCATAGCCCGTGGCGGAACATACGAAACGGGGCTGGCCACGATACAGTGTGCGTATGCTCCGGAGTATGCTTCGCATTCGGCGGGAGGGATAATTGTAATAAAGTAACAATAGAGTATGGAGCGGAGCGCAATTTGTACAAATTGCGCTCCGCTATTTTAGGTACTCTCGCTAAAAACACCTATTTTTGTCCGACTAATATTGAATGAGAGTGGCAGAATTAGGAAATCTTGATATTAAGAAAAATAGATGAAGCGGATATTGATAACTTTATATGTGCTTGCAAGTGTGGTATTGACTGCTGTAGCGCAAGCTCGTTTTACCTCGAATACAGAGATGTACAGTTTCGGCCAGATAGAATGGAAGCATCCCGTGACTGTGCAATATACCATCACCAATACGGGTGACCAGCCTTTAGTGCTTACAGAAGTAGAGCCGGATTGCGCCTGCTCCGTGGCCCAGTGGACAAAAACGCCTATTGCACCGGGGGCAAAAGGAACGGTGAATGTGACTTTTGATGCCAAGGCATTGGGACATTTCCAGAAATCCGTGGCTATTTACAGCAATGCGCAACCCAATCTGGTCTATTTGAAGTTCAATGGTGAAGTAGTACAGGAAATCAAGGACTTTACCAAGACGCATCCCTATCTTATCGGTCAGATACGTATTGACAAGAACAGCCTCGACTTCCCCGATATTCAGCATGGTGAGCAGCCGGTGATTCATATCGGCGTGGTCAATCTTTCCGACCGTCCTTATGAACCGGTACTGATGCATCTGCCCCCTTATTTGCAGACAAAAGTAGAACCTAACGTGCTGCAAAAGGGAGAAAAAGGAGTGATTACACTTACATTGAATTCGGAAAGACAGACTGACCTCGGACTGACTCAAGCGTCGGTCTATCTTTCTCGCTTCTCCGGTGACAAGGTGGGCGATGAAAACGAGATTCCCGTTTCTGCCATTCTTTTACCGGATTTCTCCGGAATGACGGAAGTGGAGAAGGCAAATGCTCCTGCCATCAGCCTTTCTACCAAAGAAGTTGATATGAGTGCGATATTGGCAAAGAAGTCAAAAGCACGTCAGGATATTACCATTACCAATACCGGGCGTTCTCCTTTACAGATAAACAAGCTCCAGGTATTCCACCCGGCAGTGGGAGTTAACCTCAAGAAGAGTGTATTGCAACCCGGTGAAAGCACTCGCCTGCGGGTAACGGTAGTGAAGAAGAATATAGGCAAGAAGCGCCGTCATCTGCGTCTGCTGATGATTACCAATGACCCGATGCAGCCGAAAGTTGAAATCAACATTAAAGCAAAACAATAAGAAGTCGTAAAGTCCTTCATAACTCATAACTCATAACTTATAACTCACAAATAGCCATGGAACATCCCGAAAATAATGAAGCATATAAAGGCTTGGTTGTCAATGCAGGCATTGAGCAACCTTCATCGGTCAATCCTTACTTGAAGAACCGTCCCAGGCGGAAGAAACGCGAGCTTTCCGTATCAGACTATGTGGAGGGTATAGTGAAAGGTGATGTTACGGTACTCAGCCAGGCTGTAACACTGGTGGAAAGTGTGAAACCGGAGCACCAGGCTGTGGCGCAGGAGGTGATAGAGAAGTGTTTGCCCTATTCGGGCAACTCCGTCCGTGTGGGTATCAGTGGTGTGCCCGGTGCCGGTAAAAGTACCTCTATTGATGTATTTGGCTTGCATGTACTGGAGGAACACGGTGGCAAGTTGGCTGTCCTTGCCATTGATCCGAGCAGCGAACGCAGCAAAGGCAGTATTCTCGGTGACAAGACGCGTATGGAGAAACTCTCCGTTCATCCCAAATCCTTTATCCGTCCCAGTCCCTCGGCCGGTTCGTTAGGCGGCGTAGCCCGCAAGACGCGTGAGACGATCATCCTATGCGAGGCTGCCGGTTTCGACAAGATTTTCGTGGAGACGGTGGGTGTGGGACAGAGCGAAACGGCCTGTCATTCCATGGTAGACTTCTTCCTGCTCATCCAGTTGGCCGGTACGGGAGATGAGTTGCAAGGCATCAAACGCGGCATCATGGAAATGGCCGATGGCATTGTCATTAATAAGGCTGATGGCGACAATCTGGAGCGGGCCAGACTGGCAGCAACGCAGTTCCGTAATGCGCTGCACCTCTTCCCGGCTCCGGAGAGCGGTTGGACACCCCAAGTGCTGACTTATTCCGGTTTCTATAATCTTGGTGTAAAAGAAGTGTGGGATATGGTCTACAAATACATTGACTTTGTGAAAGATAACGGCTATTTTGAATACCGCCGCAATGAGCAAAGCAAATACTGGATGTACGAGACCATTAACGAACAGCTGCGCGACAGCTTTTACCACAATTCGCAGATTGAAGCGATGCTGACTGGTAAGGAAAACCAAGTGCTGCAAGGTAACTTGACTTCTTTTGTGGCTGCCAAGAACTTGCTGGACACCTATTTTGCAGAACTGAAGAAATAAGGGCATATCCCTTTTCCTATATCGATGACTAAGGAAAACAACATGGAAGTGGCGCGGCGGTTTACCCGCCGCCTTCATGAACTCCCTTCTGAGGAGCTGGAGCTCATTGCCGGTTTGTTTGTACGCCGTGAGGTGCACAAAGGAGAACTGTTGATTAGTGAGAAAGATATAGCCAGGGATATTGTTTTTGTAGAGAAAGGACTGCTTCGCCAGTTCTATTTCAAAGAAGGCCGGGACATTAC
>ENA-OYYZ01001000-OYYZ01001000.1-human-gut-metagenome-genome-assembly--contig:-NODE-1000-length-13228-cov-7.459273_pt1 | contig 13228 bp, 9 predicted proteins | sample MGYA00243256_ERZ653463 | MGnify/ENA primary metagenome ERZ653463 (study PRJEB26926, sample SAMN06165173) | human gut metagenome | biome: ENVO:00009003; feature: ENVO:2100002; material: ENVO:00002003... | reverse complement strand
CGCGAGAATGTGCCAAGGCACATTCTTTTTTACATCAGCTTACGGAATAATGCGGTCAGATCTTCGATGCTTGCATCCTTTGGGTTGCCGGGTGCGCATGCATCTGCATGGGCAGATTCTGCCAGGAACGGAAGATCCTCTTCCTTGATGGCTTCGAGCTTGGACGGAATGCCGACATCCTCGGAAAGCTTGCGGACAGCATCGACCGCAGCTTTACGGTAAGCAGCCTGATTCATCTGATCAACGCCTTCTACGCCCATTGCGCGTGCGATTTCACGGTATTTTTCACCGGTGCAGTCTGCGTTGTATTCCATAACGATCGGAAGCATCATTGCGCATGCAACGCCGTGAGGAGTGTCATAAACAGCGCCCAGGGTGTGTGCCATGGAATGAGCGATGCCGAGACCGACATTGGAGAAGCCCATGCCTGCGATATACTGACCAAGAGCCATGCCTTCACGGCCTTCTTTGGTGTTAGCGACGGCATTACGCAGGGATTTGGAAATGATTTCGATTGCCTTTAAGTGGAACATATCGGTCATTTCCCATGCAGCCTTGGTGGTGTAGCCTTCGATTGCGTGGGTCAGAGCATCCATACCGGTAGAAGCGGTCAGGCCCTTTGGCATGGAGGACATCATATCGGGATCAACGACTGCGATGATCGGCATGTCGTGGGGGTCAACGCATACGAATTTGCGCTTGCGCTCTACGTCGGTGATAACGTAGTTGATGGTAACCTCTGCAGCGGTGCCGGCAGTGGTAGGAACAGCGATAATCGGAACGCAGGGCTTTTTGGTGGGAGCAACGCCTTCGAGGCTGCGGACGTCTTCAAATTCCGGGTTGGCGATGATGATGCCGATGGCCTTGGAGGTATCCATAGAGGAACCGCCGCCGATTGCGATGATGTAGTCAGCGCCGGAAGCCTTGAACGCTGCAACGCCGTTCTTTACGTTTTCGATGGTCGGGTTTGCTTTGATATCGGAGTAGATTTCATAAGCAAGACCTTCGCGGTCTAAAATATCCGTTACTTTTGCGGTTACGCCAAACTTGATCAGATCCGGATCGGAACATACAAATGCTTTCCGGAAAGCATGAGCCTTTGCTTCGTTTGCGATTTCTTCGATTGCGCCAGCTCCGTGATAGGAGGTCTGGTTGAGCATAATTCTGTTTGCCATTGGAAAAACCCCTTTCTTTCGATCGATTTTTGATAATTTCATTGTAATACAAAAAAGGAAAGAAAAAAAGGAAATTTTTATAAAATCGACATTATTCTAATGGGAAAAAGGAAGAAATGCTATTAAAATTTACCAGAATTTGCTTTCTTTTCAAAACTTTTTTAGCTTTGTTGACAATCTACGATTCTGCAGATGGAAATCCCTTTTTGCAGTTTTTAGAAGCTGCGTCGTCCGGTGCTTGGGGGGTGCAGCAAAAGCGTCTGGAATATTCCAGGTTTGCCTGAATCAGGTTGTATTCCAGTAAAAGACGGAGCGTGCAGGAGAGACATTCGGGAGATTTGGCGTGCGCTTCGCACACGTCCTTGAAAGAGTGGGACAGATTCAGAATATCCAGAGAAGAGACTGCCATGCAGATCACCTGAAACGCTCCGTTTCTATATAGTATGGCGCGCGTGCCGCCGGGGTGCGCAAACGGCTGCGGTGGATACCTCTTCTTTCCGGATAAAAACAGCGATGACCAGACTTTCCTGCTTGCATCCTGCCCTACAGATGATAAACTGGGAGTAAGAATCGAAAGGGACAGGAGGCACACAGCATGAACCTAAATCCGCTTGCGGCAGAGGAGCAGTTTTTAAACCCATTGGATCGCGTCAACGGATTCGATATCCGTCCGGGGTTATATGAAATCAACGGAGCGACTTCCTTCGGAAGCTGCGTCAACTTTACAATTCATTCTCAGAATGCGGTTTCCTGTGAGCTGCTGCTGTTTCACAGAGGGGAAAAAGAGCCTTACGGGACGATTCCTTTTCCGGAAAATTACAGGATCGGGCGGGTATATTCGATGATCGTGTTCGGTCTGGATATTTACGATTTTGAGTACGCCTATCGGATGGACGGGCCGAACGTCCCGGAAAAAGGGCTGATTTATGATAAAACAAAAGTGCTTTTGGATCCGTATGCACGGGCGGTGACGCAGCAGAGCATCTGGGGAAAAGAGCCCGACCGGGAGAAGGGTTATCATGGGCGGGTGGTGTTCAACGATTTCGACTGGGGTGACGCCAGAGAGCCGAAAAAGCCGATGCAGGAGCTGATTATTTATGAGATGCATGTGCGCGGTTTTACAAAGCATGCCTCCTCGGGCGTGCAGTTTCCGGGAACGTTTGAGGGTATCCGGGAAAAAATCCCCTACCTGAAGGCGCTTGGCATCACTGCGGTTGAGCTGATGCCGGTGTTTGAATTCGACGAGACGATGGGAAAACGTGAAATCGGCGGCAGGACGCTTCTGGATTACTGGGGCTACAACACGGTTGGATTTTTTGCACCGAACACAGGATACACGGCGCGTCAGGAGTATAACCGGGAAGGGACGGAGTTTAAAAATCTCATCCGGGAGCTTCACCAGAACGGAATCGAAGTCATTTTAGACGTGGTGTTCAATCATACCGCGGAGGGAAACGAGCAGGGACCGTTTTTTGAATTTAAGGGAATCGACAACCGGATTTATTATATGCTGACGCCGGAGGGAGACTATTATAATTTCAGTGGATGCGGAAATACGTTAAATTGCAATCATCCAGTCGTACAGCAGATGATTCTGGAATGCCTGCGGCATTGGGTAATTCATTATCGGGTGGACGGTTTTCGCTTTGACCTTGCGAGCATTTTGGGACGAAACGAGGACGGGACGCCGCTGTTACAGCCGCCTCTGCTTCGGAATCTGGCGGAAGATCCGGTGCTGAAGGACGTCAACCTGATTGCGGAGGCATGGGATGCGGGCGGTTTGTATCAGGTCGGAAATTTCCCGGCGTGGAACCGGTGGGCGGAGTGGAACGGCAAATACCGGGACGAGCTGCGCAGCTTTTTAAAAGGAGAGTACTGGTTCGCTGTACAGGCAGCAAAGCGGATTACCGGCTCTCCGGATCTGTACGGCGGGCAGTATCGGGGCTACAATTCGTCAATCAATTTTCTGACCTGTCACGACGGCTTTACGTTGTACGACCTGTATTCTTATAATGAAAAACATAACGAGGAAAACGGCTGGAATAATACTGATGGTGCAGATGATAACCGGAGCTGGAACTGTGGGTACGAGGGAAAATCCGACAACCCCGGAATAGAAGCGCTTCGGAAAAGAATGATCAAAAATGCCTGTGCGGTGTTGCTGTGCAGCCGAGGAACGCCGATGTTTCTGGCGGGGGACGAATTTTGTAATACGCAGTTTGGCAACAACAACGCCTACTGCCAGGACAATGAAATTTCCTGGCTGGACTGGTCGCTGTTGGAAAAAAATAGAGAAATTTACGAATTTTTCCGGTATATGATTGCATTCCGCAAAAAACACTCTGCAATCCGCGGAGAATGCAGTCCGTCCGGGTTTGGGTTCCCGATGGTCAGCGTCCATACGAATCAGCCCTGGGACAATAATGTGACCCAGGAAAGTAAATTCCTGGGCGTGATGTTTGCGGGGGCGGTTCCGGCCGGAAGCAGTCAGAAAACAGGACGAAATCAGGAAAACGCGTGGAGTCAGGAAGCAGAGAGACGCCGGGAATCTGTGTGGAGCTTGGAAATGGAGCGAACCCGGGAATTGGAAACGGAAGATCTCGTGTACCTGGCGGTCAATGTTTTCTGGGAGGATCAGCAGTTTTTTCTGCCGAAGCTTCCAAACGGCTTTGTATGGAGGCTTGCGGTCAATACGGACCAGCCGGAAATGCCCGAAAAGGAGTCACAGATGACTGTCATTGACAGTGAATTTATCCTGAAACCGCGCAGCGTCGCCGTTTTTGTGGGAGGCCCATCCTTTTAACAAAATGCCGCGAAATGGAAAGAAAAGCTGATGATGTCTCCACATTATAAGCCAAACATTTCGCGGCAGATTTTTTTCCCGGTCTCTGTGCGGAAAATGTTGTCATAGGTCGCCCGGATATGGGCTGTGTCCGTGTTTCCTTCAAAGAGGTTGACCAGAAAATCCGCCTCCACCAGAATCTGATAATCGAGACCGTCGATGCCGGTATAAGTATGATGATGACCGACTAAAAAGCTGACGCGCTCTATCACATCTTTTTCAAATCTCAGCTCGGAGAGCATCTGCTCTGCCAGGGCAGGACCTTCTTTTTCCTGTAATTTTCCGTTTCCGTCTCCGTATTTTTCCAGACACAGCCGGATGCCGATATCGTGCACGATGGCGGCAGCTTCCGTAATGAACAGTGTTTTTTCATCGAGATGCTCGGAAACAGCGATCGTCTTTGCAAAGCTGTGCACCTTCAGAAAATGCTGAATGCGCTCCGGGCTGCCGTGATCGTAGGAAATCATTTTTAAAATAAGCGGTTCTAAAGTCATACGAAGCTCCCTTCTTTGTGAGATACATAAGTCAGTTAAGAACATCATAGCGCGGTTTTCCTGATAATTCAAGCGCAGGAAAACGGTTGACAGTTCTCTGCGGATAAACTAGGATGAAAGAAAGATGTAGGTACATCCATTTTGAAAAACTATCGTGCAGGAAAGTCCCTGCAACTCAAATTCAGGAGGACGATTGCGATGGATAAAACCGAACGGAAAATGACGAAAATTGCGCGGGAGTTAAATAAGCTGACGGTACAGACGATGAAGGAGGAAGGAATCGGGACGGCGGAGTTCGATTTTATCCATCTGGTGCGGCACCATCCCGGCATCACACAGGCGCAGCTGCGGGAAGAATTAAAGATCGACAAGGGAGCTACGGCGCGCCGGGCGGCAAGCCTGGAAGCGAAGGGCTACCTGATTCGCCGGGACAATCCGGAGGACAAAAGAAGTCAGCTTTTGTATGCGACAAAAAAGGCGGAAGGGCTGAAAAACTCCAAGGTCAGCATTGAATCGACGTTTTATGAGTGGCTGATGGAGGAACTGGACGAATCAGAAACCGAGCACTTTTGCGAAATGCTGGATCGACTGTATCTGAGATCGAAAAAAGAAAGCCGGTCTGGATTTTTGCAGGTAAAGGAACGGATGGACAGGGGAGAAAAGGATGGCTGAAGGGACGACGATGTGCGACAGGAAAGAATCGGGAATCCGGACTGCCGGGAGAAAACCGGATCAGATCGGAAGCTACTTTGTGACGGAGTGGAAGCCGCTGCTTGCGGTGACGGTTTCCGGCCTGATTTATAATATCGGACTGCTCGCGGGGCCGTGGTTTGAAGGACGGCTTGCACAGTGCCTGCTGGATGTGTTTACAGGGAAAAAAATTTTTACCGATATGCTGCTTTTGGTGTGCGCGTATGTGGCAGTGATCGGATTCGTGCAGGGCGCGCGCTACATCAAGCGGTTTTATGTGCGCCGGTTTGCGAACGATATCAACCGGAGCATGAAGCAGGTGCTTTACGGGAATCTGGTACATAAAAGTGTAGGTGAGCTGGAAAAAGAGGGGGCCGGAAGCCTTCTGACAAAAGCGGTGTCTGACGTGGATGCGTGCGTAGAGGGAATCCGGAAGTTTACGACGGAGATTTTTGATACCGGTATTGCGCTGCTTGCCTATGCTGCGATGCTGTTGTGGTACGACTGGCGGCTTGCACTGCTGTGTCTGTTGTTCCCGCCGTTTTCCTATTTGATGGCGGAAAAGATGAAAACCGTGGTAGAGCGCAGCAATGCCGCATATAAGGAGAGCGCCGGACGCTTGAATACAGCGACGCTGGACCGCGCGGGCAACGCGGTGACTTATCGGATTTACGGCTGTGAAAAACAGCGCAGCGGCATGTATGAAAAACAGCTGGACGATTACGAAAAAACAGCAGTCCGTGCAGAAATGCAGGTCGTAGCGATGCCTCCGCTGTATCAGGTGATTTCCATGGGAAGCACCGTGCTGATTTTGTATTTCGGTTCGAAAAATGTGTTAAACAGCGGATGGACGGTTTGGAACATCGCAGCGTTTACGACATTTTTATCCTGCTATGGAAAGCTTGCGGTCAAGTCCTCGAAGGCGGCGAAGCTGTTTAACTCCGTACAGAAAGCGAACGTTTCGTGGAAAAGAATCCGTCCGCTGCTGACAGAGCCTCCGGAAGAAACAGAAGAAAAGACAGCCGGGGCGGTCAGCCTGAAGCTGGATCAGGCGGGCGGCGCATATCCGGGTGGAAAGCAGATTTTTGACGGATTGACGATAAGTGCAAAGCCTGGACAGATCATCGGGATCACGGGTCCTGTTGCGTGCGGTAAATCGACGCTTGGTAAAATTTTTCTGGGAGAAGTGCCTTATACCGGACATGTTTTGTTAAACGGGAAAGAATTATCTGAATATTCAGACAAAGAACGCAGGAGCATGGTCGGATGGCAGGGACACGATCCGGAGCTTTTGGCGGACAGTATCCGAAACAATGTCGCGCTCGGAGAGGAGCAGATCGACGTCGGCAGGGAGCTTTCGCGCGTCTGCCTGGACCAGGAAGTGTCCGAAATGGAAAACGGCGTCGATACACTGGTCGGCAGCCGCGGCGTGCGGCTTTCCGGCGGGCAGCAGGCGAGAACGGCGCTTGCACGGACGCTGTCCCATGCAAAGCCGCTGATCGTTCTGGATGACCCGTTTGCGGCGCTGGATCGGAATACCGAGGAGGAGATTTTCCGGGAATTAAAAGCGATGTCAAAGGATCGGATTATCCTGCTGATTTCGCACCGCCTGTATTTGTTTGATCAGATGGATCAGGTCATCTGGATGGAAAACGGACAGACGCAGACAGGAACGCACGAAAAAATGCTGCAGATAGTTCCGGAATATGCAAATTTGTGCAAGGTATGGAAGGAGGGAGCAGACCATGCGTGAGCGTTTGAAAAAAACGATGCCGTCAAAGGCGCATCATGAAATTCTTACTGCGGTGGGATCGATCTGCACACAGAATCTTCTGCTTCCGATTGCATTGGTCATTACCGTAGTCGGCGCAGTCGTCACTGCACTTGTGCCGCCGCTGATTCTGGAAAAAATCGTGGACGGGCTGACTGCGGGAAATCCGATGGCGATTGCACAGGCATTTTCCTATTTCGGCGTGACAGCACTGGCGGGATTGCTGGAATCTACGCGGGAAAGCCTTTTGATCGTATTCGGACAGAAGCTGACTCACGGTCTGCGCAGTCAGATGTGCGAAAAGCTGTCGCAGCTGTCCGCAGATACGTTGAGTAAAATGGACGCAGGAACGATCGCATCCAGGTTCGTCGGGGATGTTGATACGCTGGAAACGCTGTTTACCTCCGGTATCATCAGCATGTTTGCAGACGCTTGCACGATGATCGGTATTTACGCAGTGCTCTGGCAGAAAAACCGCGGACTTGCGATTACTCTGCTGGCGGTTCTGCCGCTGATCGCACTGTTTACAAGACATGTTCAGAAAAAAATGCTGGCTGCGCAGATGGACAGCAGAAAGGCTGCTGCGCGGACGTCGGGTCTTGTGCCGGAGACGATTCATTGCATTCGGATGATCCATGTTTTTGGAAAAGAAGGCTTTATGCGCAAACGTTATGACCGTACGCTGCAGGAGGGATATGCTGCGATGGAGCGTACAAATTTTTACGATGCACTGTATTCTCCGGTTATTTTGATTACAGATGCGCTGGTGACGGGCGTTGTCATGCTGCTGTCGGCTTCGTCCGGCCCGGAGGTCAGAATGTTTTTCGGTATGTCAGTCGGTACGGCGGTTGCGGTAATTTCCTATATTTCGAGAATCTTTTCCCCAATCGAAAGCATTGGCATGGAAATCCAGACGATCCAGGAGGCGCTGGCAGGTGCGAAGCGTGTCGGAGAATTTCTGGAGCTGCCGACGCGGCTGGAAACCTCCGGGGAGGCGGGAGAAAAAGTGATGGTAGAACTTGGCAGAGCCGGCTCGGTCTCTGGTTCGGATTATGCTGCGGCCGCTGGTTCGGATCGCGCTGCGGTCGCTGAGCCGGCAAAATCGCCTGCGGTCGCATGCATTTCCCTGGAAGACGTCAGCTTCGGCTATGAAGAGGAAAAGATGGTTCTGAAGCATTTGAGCTTCGAGATAAAAACCGGCGAGCAGGTAACGATGACCGGGCGCACCGGCGCAGGAAAGAGCACAATTTTTAAATTGCTTTTGGGGCTGTATCGTCCGCAAAAGGGCTGTGTAAAAATATATGGACAGGACGCTTATCTGCTTCCGGACAGTATCAGACGGCGTCTGTTTGGCTGCGTGGAGCAGAGCTTTAAGCGGGTTCCCGGAACCGTTCTGGAGCAGATTACGCTTTTTGATCCGATGATTTCCAGAGAGGATGCGGTCGAAGCGGCGAAGCTGGCAGGACTGCATGAAGTGATTGCCGGAATGGAGCAGGGGTATGATACGCCCTGCACGGATGCACTGTTTTCACAGGGACAGTGGCAGCTTTTGTCCATTGCCCGGGCGGTTGCAGCGAAGCCGTCGATTCTGCTGCTGGATGAAATCACGGCGAACCTCGATGTAGGCACAGAGCAGGAGGTTTTATATGCGCTCAGGCGCGCCGGAGAAAACCGGACGGTGGTTTCCATTTCCCACCGTTTGTATGAAAAAATGGGCGGTAGGGAGCTTGTAATCGGGTAACCAGACATCGTCGCAAAATACAATATTCCGCGCAAAGCCACAACCGGTCGCCTCTGCGCGGCATATTTCTCCTCCTTTCTGCGCACGTTTTTTGCGCATGTCGAGTTTGTGTCAAGTGAGTACAGACACAAATCTCACGATTGAAAAATTTTATTTTTCAATCTTTGCCCTCTATGCAGCGGAAACCTTCTTGTCTTTTGCTACAAGAATGATATACTGGGACTGAAATGATGTCGGGATCAAAAAGGTCTTTTGTCTCCTATGATACCGGATCAGGCATAAAAGCGATGACAGACAGGAGTGGTATACGATGGACATGCAGGAGAAATACAGACAGCAGTTGGATATTTCCTATTCCTATCATCTGGCGAAACGGATGGAAAAACACCGCACCAACGAAGAACTCGGCTATCGGACGGCGGGGTCGAAGGCAGAGCTTGCAACCGGGGAAATGCTGGAGCAGGAGATGCATACAATCGGTTTTCCGATTATCCATAAGGATGCGATTACAGTAGATGCGTGGGAATTTGAACGCGCGAAAATGACTTTTTTAAACGAAAAAGGCGAAGAGGAAACGATACAGCTTGGCGCGTATCAGACGAATTTTGTGACGGACGGACCGGAGTGCTACTCGGTTGTGTATGCAGGCAGAGGAACTCTGCAGGATTATGAAGGAATGGATGTGACCGGAAAGCTCGTATTAGTGGATATCAACCAGCGGGATGAGTGGTGGATCAATTATCCGGTTTATCAGGCGCATTTAAAAGGCGCGGCAGCTGTCATTGCCGCACAGACGGGCGGCTACGGAGAGGTAGACGAACGCGCACTGAACGCACAGGATATCGCGGGACCGTCGAATGCACCGGCATTTTCGATTGCCCGGCACGATGCAGATCAATTGAAAAAAATGCTGCAGGGCCGCAGTGAGGTAAAGGTGCTGTTTGACGCTTCGACAAAGGTGATCCCGGCGCAGACGACCTATAACATCGTCGGGGAGATTCCCGGAAAAACGCACCCGGAGCGCAGAATTATGCTTTCCGCACATTACGATTCCTATTTTGACGGTTTTCAGGATGATAATACCGCGATTTCGATGATGCTTTCGATGGGAAAAACGCTGCTGGAAATTGGATATCAGCCCGAAAATACGCTGATGTTCTGCTGCATGGCGTCCGAGGAATGGGGCGTGGCGGATTCGCAGTTCGACTGGTCGACGGGCGCGTATGAACAGGTATTTACGGTGCATCCGGAGTGGCGGGGAAGCGTGATTGCCGACCTGAATTTTGAACTCCCTGCGCTGGCACACGGGACGCGGGCGAGGATTCGGAGCACGTTCGAATACGTTTCTTTTCTGGAAGAATTTTTGGAAGAACTGCCGAGCCTGACCGGCGCATATCCGGAGGAAACGAGGATTACCGCGCCGATTGAAACCTGGTCGGACGATTTTTCCATTGCGATTGCCGGAATTCCGTCGATGGTAAATGATTTTACGGGCGGAAGCTTTATGGAAACGAACTATCATTCACAGTTCGACAACGACGGCTTTTACGATGAGGATGTTTATCGGATGCACCATGAGCTGTTTGGACTTTTGCTGATGGCGATTGACCGTACGGTTGTTGTTCCGCTGGATTTTTCCAGAGTATTCCGAAAAGCAAGGGAGCGGCTGGACAGCGAATGGTGTGAAAAAACCGGCGCGGACGGACAGCGGCTGTTGCGGGTGTTGGAGCAGGCAACGGCGACGGCGCAACAGCTGTATGCAAAGGTAGAGAAAACGAACCGGAACGCGAGGCACGCTGACGCATCGGCGGCTGGTGTGGAAAATGCATCTGGACTGCGCACGGCGGAGACTGACGATGCCGGAGCGGTGAATGGAGATTTTATCACATGTGTGCAGGGAACGGACACTGCTGCAGAAGTACCTGCGGCAGACACCCGGAAGCTGGAACGAGCGCTTTTACAGGTTTTCCAGCAGGAGCAGGACGCCTATGTCCGGATCGACTGGTATGGAAACGTGTTGTTTCCGCATGGAATTTTGCAGGATCGTTTGCAGCTTCTGGAAGGTGCGGTGCGCAATCTGAAAGAGGGCAGGCTCTCAGCGGCACTGCGCAAGCTGTATGAGATTGACAGCAACCGGTACGCATTTTTGTTTGAAGAAGAGGTTTATCGACATTTTACATCGTATGCATTGGATCAAAGCGCAGATCGGCTGAAATGGGGAACTGGAAGAATTATCGGGTTTGAAAACTTTTTCCCGGTTGTGACCGGACTTCTGGAAAAAGAAAAGACGGACTGCAGTGATTTTACGGAAGAAATTGCACAGCTGGAGGCTGCATATGAGCGCCAGAGCGATTTGTACCGGAAAGAAATCGATACGCTGTGCGTGCAGACGGAAAGGATGGAGCGGCTTTTGAGAGAAGCCGGAGTGGAATTTTATGGACAGTGAAAAACTGTATCGAGTACAGGAAGAGGATTTGTCGAAGCTTGAGGAGCTGTTGTGCCGTTCGTTTGCGGCGGACCCGTTGTATGTGGAGCTGATTCCGGATGAAGAGGTGCGGAAACGACTGATGCCGGAGCTGTTTCAATGCGACCTGACGGAATTTTATGAGACGTGTGAAATTTTTGCAGACAGTAAGGAATTAAACGGCATATTGGTCGTTTCGGACGAAACGGAGCCGTACCATCTGCTGCATCGTTATTTTACGGAGGTGCAGGCGACGCTGCGCACGGAGGGCTATCTGATCCGGGAGGATCACAGCCTGAAAACATTTTTTAATTTCGTGCTCGGCAGGGATTACCTGAATTCCAGCTGGACGGATCAGCTGCATCAGGATCGGAGACTGCATATCATTTATCTGGCGGTTGATCCGGAAATGCAGCATCACGGAATCGCGGCGACGCTGGTGGAAGAGGCAGTTGCATACGCGGAACGCAATGATCTGATGATTTCGCTGGAAACGCACAACCCGCGTAACGTTGCGTTTTATCAGCAGTTCGGGTTTAAGGTGTACGGAGTCGTGGAAAAGCATTTTTCCCTGAAACAATATTGTCTGGTGCGGGAAATCCAGGCGTAATATTCTAACAGTTCACCGCGCCATTTCATTCGCAAAAGCGCATCTTCGATGCTTTCCGCTGCTTCGCAGCTCCTTTTGCTCATGAAATGGCGCTCCCTTCGTAGTTTCCTGGGAGCAGATTTTCCCGCAAGCGCGAAATCTGCTCCCAGGAAGCTACGAGTGAACTGTAGTACCATATTTGGATCGGCTTGAAAGTCATACCGTTTACGGTATTCCCTTTCAAGCCGATTGTGCTATATAATGAGCACGAAAGAAAAACAAGCGACGCTGAAAGCGGCATTTGTTTTTCTCGTGCCATTAGAGAACGAGCAGCCTGCGGAAGCAGGCGATAGAGCGCGCCAGCGCGGGCTCGTGATCGAAGGAGAGAAGCGCGAGCGGGGACAGCCGAGCTGTTCATCGCAAAGGGCGAAGCCGGTTGCTGATAACCGGTTTATTCTGACATGTTGGTTTGATCTTGTTATTTCTTTTATTATTCTGATGTTTCTAGTTCAATTCTACACAAGATTCCAGGCATGTACGCAATTTTTCACAAGGAGGTGATTGAACAGCTGAATAAGGCTTATAAAAGTATATAAATTATAGGTGTATCAGCACAGACATTACGAAATTGGGATTCTAATGGAAAACTTCATCCGCATCATACTACAACAAGTGGTTATAGGTATTATTCCGATGAACAGCTCAACCAGGTAATGAATGTAAAGCCTAAAACCGCATTATCATTGGCTATTGTCGTGTTTCAAGCCACAAACAAAAAGATGATTTAGAACGACAGATTGAGATTATTGACAATACTGAAGAATCTGAGCAACAAGAACTCGTTGAAGATTTAGTACAGATAATCACAGTATTTAGCTGCAAGTTACAAGGAAAACGAGCGAATAAAGCGAAGAAACTTATCCGAGAATTGATGCAGGAGGAGACCGATGGTAAAAGCCATAAAAGTAATGTTGATCCCAAACAATGTACAGAAAACTAAGCTGTTTCAGTACGCAGGTGCTTCAAGATTTGCTTATAACTGGGCTTTGGCCAGGGAAAAAGAAAATTATGAAAAAGGTGGCAGATTTATTCCAGATACGGAGCTTAGAAAAGAATTTACAAGGCTTAGAAATTCTGATGAATATGCATGGCTGCTAAACGTTTCAAACAATGTAACTAAGCAGGCAATTAAAGATGCCTGCTCAGCCTATAAAAACTTTTTCAAGGGTTTACAACGGTACCCAAGGTTTAAGGCGAAAAAGAAATCAATGCCTAAATTCTATCAAGATAATATCAAGATACAGTTTCGTGATACGCATGTTAAATTTGAAGGATTTTCTTTCAGCAGGAAAGCTAATAAACAAAAGCTGAACTGGGTAAAACTTGCTGAACATGGACGTATTCCCACAGATGCTAAATATAGGAATCCGAGAGTATCCTTTGATGGATTGAATTGGTGGAT
>ENA-OYYZ01000938-OYYZ01000938.1-human-gut-metagenome-genome-assembly--contig:-NODE-938-length-13905-cov-4.476029_pt1 | contig 13905 bp, 9 predicted proteins | sample MGYA00243256_ERZ653463 | MGnify/ENA primary metagenome ERZ653463 (study PRJEB26926, sample SAMN06165173) | human gut metagenome | biome: ENVO:00009003; feature: ENVO:2100002; material: ENVO:00002003... | reverse complement strand
CGGCAGCGTCAGATGTGTATAAGAGACAGGGTGGGGCGGCCACCACGGTGAGCGCGGCCGCTCCTATTATGGTGGAAATCAGTAATCGTTTCATTCAGAAGTAAAATTCGATGTTTGCTGTGAGTTGGTTGAAGTGGGTGCCGGCGGCGGAGTGGAGGTAGCTCCAGTCCATGGCAACGCCGAGGGCGTATCGGTCGGAGAGAGCCTTTGAGGTCCGCCAGGCCACGCTGACGGTCTGTGCGGCGCCGCTGACGGCGTTATAGTAGTCGTGCTGCTGGCGCAGCAGGGCGTCGGTAATGGGCCCGGAGGCGTTGGTGTCGCTGCCGTAGGCGGGGAGGACCAGCTTCGACGAGGCGCGGAAGTAGCAGGCGCCGCGCAGGCTCACGGAGCAGAAGATGCCGTGGCCGAAGAGGCGGGCGCCGGTGAGCTGCAAAGCTGCGCGGAAGCGGTCGGCCTCCAGCAGGCGCGTGTTGCGGTCGTACTGCTCGCGGCGGTGCAGGTACGTGCCCGAAGACTCCACCAGCAGGCAGCTCCGGGACGTGCGCAGGCGGTAGCTGAGCGCCAGCCCGAGGTTCGTGCGGGTGTCGGTGTACATCTCCTCGGAGCCGATCTTGGGGTAGACGTTGGAGGTGGCGTCGCCGAATATGTTCTCGTTGCCGTGGCGGACGCGGCCGTCCAGGTCGGCGCGTATGCCGAAGCGGGTGTCGCACCATCCCAGGGACGCCGAGTAGGCATCCTGGTCGATGTCGGCCATCGGCAGCTTGTTGAGCGCCGTCAGCACGCACCGCGTATGCAGGCGCGAGTATCGCCCGGCGACATGCAGGGACGCACCCTGGTGCGTCCGCCGCGAGAACTGGAGGCCTATTCCCGGCTCATACCCGGTGTAGGACACCTTGTCGCCGAGTCCGGTGAAGCGGCGGTAGAAGGTACCCAGGCCGGTGAGGTGGTACACGCTCTCGCGGCCCATGTCGCTGACGAACATCACCGAGTTGGACTGGGTGTAGCGGCGCAGGGTGACGTCGGCGCCGAGATAGTAATTCTGGCTGACCCGGAAAGCGGCGCCGAAGCCGAGTCGAAGGTCGCCGGTGATGTTGCGCGGTCGCGGGTCGACCTGGCGGTATGCGTGTCCGGCGTCGTAGCTGAGGGTGGCGCCGAGGCGCCATTGAGGCGACACCCGGCCGCCCCAGCCGCCGCCGAAGCGATAGTGCTCCTGGCGCATATCGCCGCCGCTAAGGGTGGCGTTGACGTATGGATAGACGTCGTCGTAGTCGCTTGATAGGCATAGCTCGCGGTCGATGTGCTTGCCGTTGTCATAGGCGGCGCTACCCCACACGGCGCCCTTGCCTACGGGCATGAGGGCCTCGGCGCCGGCCTGCCGGAGGGTGCGGCCCCGGTCGGGGTCGAAGCGCAGGGCCTTGTCGGAGCCGTGGCTATGGTGGTATCCGGCATAAGCGCGGCCCAGTCTGACGCTGTCGGCGATCGGGCGCAGGGCCGGGTTGGCAGTGAGCGCCGAGGCAAGGGAGCCGCGCCCCTGCTCGGAGCGCAGCTGCCTTGTCCACACATCTTCGGCGCTCCTGGCGGCGAGCACCACCGCCAGGGACATAACACAAAATACTAACCTATGGGGCATTTAATCAAATCGGTAGTGGAGGGAAGCGGACGCACCCTGGTGCGTCCCTACTTTCGGGGCATCACGCCGTCGTAGGTGAGGGCCGAGCACTTGGTGCCGTTGACGTCGATGGCGCTCTTCTGGAGCTCGATCTCGGAGGGGGTTACCTCGGCGTTGAAGTCGGCGGTGGAGTTGTTGGTGTCCTGGAGCACGGGCGTGCCGTCCTCGCGCAGGTAGAGCACCTTGCGGCGCACGGCCTTGAAGTAGCGGGTCTTGTCCTGGTCCACGTGGCCGCAGTATGTCCAGCCCATGTCGAGCGCCGGCGAGGTCACGTTCCACTGGTACTCGCTCTCGACGCTGCAGTTGACCACGTCCACGACCCAGGAGTTGGGCACGCGGTAGCCCTTGCCGCTCATGGGGTAAGTGCCGGTGGGCAGCACCATGTTGTAGGTGTACTCGGACAGGTAGTTGCTCAGGTAGTCCTCCTTGCCGGTGCCCATGCGGGCGATGCCGAAGGCGCGGAAGCCGCGGTTGTGGAGGGTGAAGGTGGTGTTGGTGTAGCAGTACCACTTATCCATGTTGGGCACGGGGGAGTCGGTGTCGGGGAAGCGGGGGTTGCTGGTCTCGTCGTACCATTCGAAGTCGGCGTGGCTGAGGTCGAAAGAGTTTTCGCAGAGAGTCTTGTGGTCCATGCCGTTGTCGCAGATGAGGAAGTACTCGCCGGGCTGCACGGGGTGGTCGGTGCCCGAGCCCGGCACGGTGTAGAGAGCCTGCACGAGCACGTCGGTGGCCATCAGGTCGGGCGTGTAGTCGTACTTGCTGACGGTCATGAAGGTGGATTCGAAGAAAGTGATGCCATCAGCGTAGAGCACGTGGTCGGTGTTGTTGTAGAGCTTGACGTACTTGTCGCCGGCATACTGGGTGCCGGTGCCCTGTAGTGTGCCGGTGAAGAAGATCTCGGAGATGACGAAGTCGTCGTTCTCGATGTTGGCGTACACGGGCAGGGCGACGGTGGCCTCGGAGCCGGTGATTTCAACCGAAGTCTTTGCGCCGCGCAGGGTGGACTTTGCGCCGTTTGGCAGGGTGTAGGAGGCCGTGTAGGCGATGTCGTACAGGCCCGGGCGGAGCTCGATGCCCTCCGGGCTGGTGAAGGCCTGCTCCTGGCCGTTGCTCACGTTGCGGACAGCGATCTGCTGGTCGGTGACGGAGGCGGCGTCGATGCCCTCGGGCATCTGGAGATCGATGGTCAGACGGCTCTGCGAGGGCTCGTCGTCGCTGGAGCACGCGGTGGCGAACGTCAGGCTCACCACGGCCAGCATCAGGTAGAAGATTTTTTTCATATCAGTGTTGTTTTGTTTAGTTTGTCTCAGTGTGGGGACGCACGGGTCGTGCGTTCGTGCTATAGCGTCAGATTGACTTCCATTCCGAAGTAGGAGTCCGACGAGCGTCGCACCGTCAGCCCGTTGCTCTTGTAGTCCGGTAGCCAGTCCACGATGCGGTTCACGAACAGGGCCACGCGCACGTGCCTGCCGATTGGTTTGGTCACCTTGAGGTTGACGTACATGGCCAGGGGTATGCGGACGGTGCGGTAGAGTTCCGGGTTGTAGTTCTTCTCCAGGAACTGGAGCATGGGGTCGGCCTGGGCGGCTTCGTCGTAGGGGCGGAGCAGTCCGTCGGTGCTCAGGTAGTAGTCGGGGTGGCCGTTCTCGCGCAGCGAGCGCGTCTTGACGTACCACATGAACTGGAAGGTGGTAGTCAGGATGAGCGAGGGGCGCTTGATCTGCGTGTCGAACATGAAGTTGGTGTTGAACTGCTCGTTGACGCGGCCGTCGCGGGTGTGGTACAGGCCGATGTAGTAGTCGCTGACAGCCTTGCCGTCGACCACGGTGCTGACCGGGTCGTAGAGGTCCTGGGAGTTGGAGTAGGTGGAGCGGAACCAGGCGCCGGTGATGGTGAGCGACGTGCGCAGGGGCTGCCAGCGGGTTGTGTTGACGGTGAACTCCACCCCGTGTTTGTCGATGCGCGAGCCGTTGGCGGCTCGGCGGAAGCCCCTCAGCACCGTATGCGTCTCGTACGGGATGGCGGCCAGGTCGGGGATGCCCTCGGCCGGAATGGCCGACTGGTCGTATTTCTTGTAGGTGTAGGGGGCGTAGATGGCCGAGTAGCGGAAACCGTCGGTCATCTTCTCCCGGAAATAGCTGACCTGTACCGAGAAAGGGCCCCAGTCGAGACCGGCGCGGAGCTCCAGCTTGCGGTTGCGCGCCGGGCGCAGGGCGTAGTTGGTGGCGTCGTTGATGTACGTCATCAGGCTCACCAGGCTGCGGTCCGGGTTGGCGGCGTCGAAGTAGTTGAGCTGCAGGAAGTCGGCGTAGGAGCACTGCGGGTAGAGGTAGTCGGCGGTGGGCATGCGGGTGGTCATGCCGTATCCGGCGCCGAGGTATATGCTGAAGTCCTTGCCGCCGGCCTGCCACTCGGGCAGGCGCCAGAGCAGGTTTGCACGAGGGTCGAGGTAGACTCGCCCATGCATGTGGTATCGCTTGCCCAGGTGTGGCATCTGGATGGTGCGCAGTCCTGCCTGGAGCTCGGCCAGGGAGCCGCCGACGTGCTGCTTGAGGTTGGCCTCGGCGAAGAAGCTGAGCACGTGCAGGGCAGGCACGTCGCGGTACTCGCGGGGACGGGTGGTCCAACTCCCGCTGAGCGGGCGCGTGAGGTCGTAGACCTGCCCCCGGCCATAGTTCTTGGTCATGGTCCACTCCATGCCCGCTTTGTAATGTAGGGACGCACTGCCCGTGCATCCGTTCCGGCTGTCCGCGCCGAATGCCTTCGCGCCTTTGGCCATTGCCTTGACGAAGGCGGAGAAGGGGCGGCCGTCGCTGAGGTAACGAGCCTTGTAGGTGCCGGGCAGGAAGACGCCGATGCTCTCGCCCTCGGCCATGGACGTCGGCGCCACGGTGGCGCGGCCCAGGGCCACATCCTTGCAGCGGTGCAGGCGGTCCACCTCCAGCGAGGTGGAGGCGGAGAGGTGAAAGACGTTGAAGGGCAGGCCCGGGTTGAGCGTGGTGGTGAGGTTGGCCGTAAGCGCGCCGCGCCCGTAGGTGGAGCGGAACTCGTCGACCTTGTTGAAGTTGAGGTCCGGGTCGAGGCGGGAGCGGTCGAGTCCGGCTGTGTAGTCGAGTCCGTAGTTGAGCACCGTCAGGGCGTCGCCGCCGCCGAAGCGCATGTTCACGCGTGCCGAGGCGGTGAGGCGCCGGTAACGGTCGGTCAGCACGCGAGGGTCGGATTTGGAGTCGAGGTAGCCGAAGTCCACGTTGAGGATGTGGCGGTCGCCGTAGAAGCCTACGCCCTTGCCGGCCGAGAAGAGCTTGCTGTACTCGTCGGCCTTGAAGCGGAACGCGAACGGGGCCTTGCGCCGGATGCGCTTGATATTCACCAGCCCCGACGAGAGGTTGCCGTACTCGGCCGAGGGGATGCCGCGCACTATCTCCACGCTCTCGATGTTGTCCGTGGAGATGGTGCGCATGTCCACGCCGCGATTAGTGGTGATGGTGTTGGCGGCCGGCGAGGTGGCGTCGCTCACGGTCAGTCCCTCGCTCTGCAGGCCCGCATCGGTGTTGATGGGGGCGCCGTCGACCAGGAACAGCGTGCCGAGTGCCGAGATGGCGTAGTCGGAGCTGGTGTAGCGGTTGCCCAGGGCGTCGAGCGTGCCAGTCTCGCGCAGGGAGATGGAGTTGACGCTTGACATGTCGGGGTTGCGGCTGATGTTGCCGGGCAGCAGCTCCAGCAGGTCGGTGAAGGAGGTGGGCTGGAGGTGCTCCATGGCGGCGCGGCCGATGCGCGACGTGGTGGAGGGCGTCACCTGCTCTCGCGCCGTCACCACTACCTCCTGTAGGGTATCGGTCTTGAGGAAGGGCGTTTCGTGGTGTCGGAGCGAGTCCTGTGCATGGCGTATGCAGGCGCTGTCGGCGGACTGGGTGCAAAGTGAGCCGGCGGCGGCTTGCAGAGCCGCTACCGGCGCCATTGCTGTCAGCATGAGAAAAATCCTTTGCACTCGTTTCATTTACGAGTGCAAAGTTATGGCCCGCTCCGGCCCTTTTCAATACCCAAAAACGATGAAAATGGCCGCCCGCGCGGCCCGTCTTCCCTCGGTCGCACTCACCCTGGCCGCACCTCCGGCGTCGGAACCAATCATTTTCTGGGTGCTGTCGGGCAACGCCAGCAAGGCATACGCAGAGCTCGGGGGCATGGAGAATGCCTGCCGTGAGGAGGGCATTTCCTACACTTTCGCCATGTGGGACGCCAGGCTGCCCGAGACAGCCGAGCCAATCCCCGGCATACCGAACGTCGATTCTCGATACATGCCCCGGCCACGGCAGGGGTCGGTCAGAGAAGCTTGCTGTTGGTGGCCGCCACTATCGCCTCTGAGATGTTCCTCGCGCCGAGCTTGCGGAAGATGTCCCGGCGATACTTCTTGATGGTGTCGGCAGAGAGGCATATGCGGTCGGCGATCTCCGCCATGGTGTAGCCTTGGATGGAAAGCGTCAGCACCGACTTCTCCCCCTCGGTGAGGATGGGTGCCTGCCGCCTGACCCACTTGTGTGTCAGAGGGTTGTATTCAAAGAACTCGGAGGAGCCGACGTGGTGTATCTCGATGTGCCCGGCCTCGGCATGGGTGGAGGCCGACACCACGCACAGGGCAAGCCATATGCGCCCGTCCGAGGTCAGCGCAAGTGGCGTCAGCTTGTGATTGACGAGTATCCGGCGGCCGCCGTTGACGATATGGAAGTCGTACGAGATGTACCAGTCCTTCCGTTCGCCTTCGGGAATGTCCTTCCAGAAAGCGAATCCGGCGCTGTTGATGGTCAGCAGCAGCCGGTGCTCGTCGGCGGGCACATAATCTATGTAGAAACGGTATCCGAGCCTAAGCACCTCTTCCGGCGTCAGGCTGCAGAGGAACATCGGGTTCGGCGAGACGTAAAGGAAATTTCGCTTGAAGTAGTCGATGATGTATACGCTCTGGTATGAGGAGCGCGAGAATGCCTCCGCACAGTCGATGTATCCCCCCACACGGGTGTAGTCGAGCTCGTGCGGGAGCCGGATCTCGTTTTCGGGAATGAAGAAACCGTCGGTCCTGTCCATCATCTGCCTCCTTGTCGTGCAATCACGACACCCGATTCTGACCGGCGTGGTCGGAATCGGGTGTCGGTGTTATGAGACGCTGACGGTCAGCGTCCGTTGGCGGAGAGAGAGGGATTCGAACCCCCGGAGGTGTTACCCTCAACGGTTTTCAAGACCGCCGCAATCGACCACTCTGCCATCTCTCCTGTGGTTGCGGGCTGCAAAGGTACGAATTTTTCCGCAGTCATGCAAATCATGGGCTGACGCACGGGCCGTGCGTCCCTGCAATAGGCGGGGAGGAGCCGGTCAGGGCTTGTCGACGAGCAGGGGGTTGACAGTCTGCATCTCCTCGGGGAGGTCGCGGGTCTCGGCGCGGATGGCCGCCTTGTCGTTGGAGTGCACGGCGAAGCGGCTCACGCTCAGCATCATGCCGAAGGCAACCGACATTATCAGTATCGACGTGCCACCCTTGGAAATCAGCGGCAGTGGCTGCCCGGATACGGGCATGACGCCCGTCACGATGCCCATGTGCACCAGAGCCTGGGCGGCTATCATCACCGCCAGGCCCATGATGAGCAGCGCGGGATAGGCGCGGCGGCACTTGCTGGCAACCACGCCGGCGCGCGCAACCAGAAGCAGGTAGAACACCAGCAGCACTATGCCGCCCACCAGGCCCCAGTCCTCGACGATGATGGAGAAGATGTAGTCGCTGAAGGCCAGCGGCAGGCGGGCGCTCTCGCGCGAGTTGCCGGGCATGTTGCCGGTGATGCCGCCGTGCGCCATGGCGTAGTGGGCGTGCTTGACCTGGTAGTTGGCGTCGTTGACGGGCTCGCCAGGGTGCACTCCCTTGAGCCACATGCGGATGCGCTCCTTGCGCATGTCGGTGCGGTCCACGGACCCGTCGTCGGAGTGGTTGACCTGGAAGTGCGGCCCGTAGCCCTGGTATGCCTGCTGCTGAGACATCTGCTCCTCGGCCTGCACGCGGTCGAACTCGTTGGTCTGCGACGCCCTGGACTTGACCATGAGGTAGCCGCCGAAGAGCACGCAGTAGCAGAGGACCACGATGCCGATCTTGCGGAACTGGGTGCCCCCGATGATGAACATGGCCAGCGACACTACCATCATCAGGGCCATGTTGGTGAAGCCGTTCTGGTACACGGCCAGGCCGAAGACGGCCACCACGATGGCGCTCCATACCACTCCCTTGGTGCTGACGCCGCCCGAAATCTGGTTCTTCTGCATGATCTTGGCCAGCACGAGCACCAGGGCGAGCTTGAGCATCTCGGCCGGCTGGATGGTCATGCCGCCGATGGGGATGGCGCGCATGGCGTCGTTGAGGCGAACGCCGAACATCGACGCGTACACCACAAGCCCCAGGCAGATGACGGCGATGGGCCACGTCAGGTTGCGGAAGAACTTGTAGTGCACTTTCTGGATGAGGTACACAAGCACGAAGCCGACGACCAGGAACTTGATGTGCCCCCAGAGCGGGGAGTAGACATTCTCGGTCTTGATCTCGGTGGACGAGGCGGAGTATACCTCGATGATGCTCACCAGCACCAGGAAGAGGTAGATGCCCCAGATGTACTTGTCGGGCTTGTTGGGTGCTCCGGCCCCGGCTGTTTTTGCCGGGGCCTGGCGCCTGCGCCTGGGCTCGGGAGGCGGCGAGGGGGCGATGCCATCTGTGGCGGCGCCGACGGGCTGGCCGTCGACGGTCTCGTTGACCAGGATTTCGGTTTCGGGCATTTTATTAGTCGAGGGTTGAGGGGTGTAGGGACGCGTGGCTCGTGCGTCCGTGAGTCGAGAGTCAGGAGAGGGCCTTGACGGCGGCCTTGAATTGGCGGCCGCGGTCCTCGTATGAGTGGAAGAGGTCGAAGCTGGCGCAGGCGGGCGAGAGGAGCACGGTGTCGCCGGGCGCCGCCAGGGAGCGGCAGGCCTGCACGGCTTCGTCGAGGCTGTGGGTGTCGGCGACCTCGGCCACGCGGCCCGAGAAGTGGTCCGTGATCTTGGCGTTGTCGACGCCCATGGCCACGATGGCTTTTACTTTCTTGTCCACCAGGTCGTCGATCTGCGTGTAGTCGTTGCCCTTGTCCTTGCCGCCGAGGATGAGGACCACGGGGGAGTCCATGGACTCCAGGGCGTAGAAGGTGGAGTCGACATTGGTGGCCTTGGAGTCGTTGATGTACCGTACTCCGTCGACGGTTCCGGCCGGCTCCAGGCGGTGCTCCACGGGGGCGAAGCTGCCCAGTCCTGCCTGGATCTGCTCGGGTGCGAGACCGAAGGCTGTGGCGGCCAGCCCGGCGGCCATGGAGTTGTAGAGGTTGTGGCGGCCGGGGAGGCTGAGGGCCGTGCGCGGCATGCTCCACTCCTTGTCGGCGGCGCGGAATGTGATGGAGCGGTCGTCGGCGACGGCGGCGAGACCCTCGCCCCGGCGGTCGGCGAAGCGCAGGCAGGTGGCGGCTCCGGAGGCGTCGGGCAGGTGTCGCAGGGTCATCGGGTCGTCGGCCCAGTAGATGAAGTAGTCCTGCGGGCGCTGGTTGCGCGTGATGCGCATTTTTGCGCGGGCGTAGTTGGCCATGGAGTGCTCGTAGCGGTCGAGGTGGTCGGGGGTGATGTTGAGCAGGATGGCGATGTCGGCCCGGAAGTCGTACATGTTGTCGAGCTGGAAGCTGCTGAGCTCTATGACGTAGCAGGCGTGGGGCGAGCGGGCCACCTGCCGGGCCAGTGAGTGGCCGACGTTGCCTGCCAGGCCGGCGTCGACGCCGGCCTGCGTCAGCACGTGGTGCAGCAGCAGGGTGGTGGTGGTCTTGCCGTTGGAGCCAGTGATGCAGAGCATGGGCACGGAGGTGTGGCGGCCGGCGAACTCTATCTCGCTGACCACCTCGACGCCCCGGCTCTGGAGCTGTACCACCAGCGGCGCCGACAGGGGTATGCCGGGGCTCTTCACGCACAGGTCGGCGGCGAGCACCTTGTCGGGGGTGTGGCCCCCCTCTTCGTAGGGGATGCCCTCGCGCTCGAGCTCTTCCTTATACTTGGGGGCGATGGCTCCGGCGTCGGAGACCAGGACGTCCCAGCCGCGGTCCTTGGCGAGCACTGCGGCGCCGACGCCGCTCTCTCCGGCGCCGAGCACTATTAGTTTCTTGGGTGTATCTTGCATGGGTGGTTAACGGATTTTGAGAGTCACGAAAGTGAGTGCGGCCAGCAGGATGCTGACAATCCAGAAGCGGGTGACGATCTTGGACTCCGGCACGGGCCGGATGGGGTGCTGAATCAGTGCGTCGATGCCGGCGTTGCCGGGCTTCTGGAAGTGGTGGTGCAGGGGCGTCATCTTGAAGATGCGCTTGCCGGCGCCGTACTTGCGCTTCGTGACCTTGAAGTACGCCACCTGGAGGATGACGCTGAGGTCCTCGAGGAAGAAGACCAGGCAGAGCAGGGGTATGAGGAGCTCCTTGCGGATGAGGATGGCGAAGACGGCCAGGATGCCGCCGAGCGTCAGGGAGCCGGTGTCGCCCATGAAGACGGAGGCGGGGAAGGCGTTGTACCACAGGAAGCCTACCAGGGCGCCGATGAAGGCTCCGGCGTAGACCACGAGTTCTTCCGAGCCCGGGATGTACATGATGTCGAGGTAGGAGGAGTAGACGAGGTGGCCGCCCAGGTAGGCCATGATGGCCAGGGCCACGCCGATGACGGCCGACGTGCCGGCGCAGAGGCCGTCGAGGCCGTCGGTGAGGTTGGCGCCGTTGCTGACGGCCGTCACCACCAATACCACCACGAGCACGAATACCAGCCAGCCGAGCGTCTTGGCCGCCTGCGGGTCGGAAATCCACGACGTCAGCCATTCGTAGTTGAAGTTGTTGTGCTTGACGAACGGAATGGTGGTCTGGGGGGTCTTCTCCAGGGGGCCGAGGTGCACGGCGTCGGGGTTGTCGACGGTGATGCCGCCGGGGGTGACGGTCTCCGCGATGACGCCGTGGTCGGCGGGCAGCGCCACCACCTGGCGCATCTGGATGCTCGGCGCCAGCCACATGGTGATGCCGACGATGAGGCCCAGGCCAACCTGCCCGGTGATCTTGTACTTGCCCTTCAGTCCCTCCTTGTTGTGGTACTTGAGCTTGCGGTAGTCGTCGAGGAAGCCGATGCAGCCCATCCAGGCGGTGGCCACCAGCATCAGGATCATGTAGATGTTGGCCAGGTTGCCGAACAGCAGGCATGGGACGAGGATGCTGAGTATTATGATGAGGCCGCCCATGGTGGGGGTGCCGACCTTTTTCATCTGCCCTTCGAGGCCGAGGTCGCGCACCACCTCGCCGACCTGCATTCGCTGCAGGCGCCGGATGATGCGGTGGCCGAAGACCAGGGCGATGAGCAGGGCCACGGCCAGCGACACGCCGGTGCGGAACGTCACGTAGTCCATGAGCCGCAGGCCGGGGAAGTCGAAATTGGCCGCCAGGTATTTGAATAGCCAGTAAAGCATCTGATTCTTAATTCTTAACTTTTAACTCCGCCGAAGGCGGCGAGGACCTCCTCGCGGTCGTCGAAGTGGTGCTTGACGCCCTGCACTTCCTGGTAGTTCTCGTGTCCCTTTCCGGCTATGAGCACGACGTCGCCGGGGCGTGCCTGCGCTATGGCTTCGCGGATGGCCTCGCGGCGGTCGGTGACGCAGGTGGCCGTGGCGGCCTGCCGGTCGTCGAGGCCGGCTCGCATGTCGGCGATGATGGCGTCCGGCTCCTCGAAGCGGGGGTTGTCGCTGGTGAGGAAGAGCAGGTCGGAGCGGGTGGCGGCCTCGCGGGCCATCATCGGGCGCTTGCCGTGGTCGCGGTTGCCGCCGGCGCCTACCACGGTGAGGATGCGGCCCGAGGTGCCTACGATGTCGCGGATGGTGTCGAGCACGTTCACCAGCGCGTCGGGGGTGTGGGCGTAGTCCACGATGGCCACCTTGCCCTCCCGGGAGCGGATGGTCTGGAAGCGGCCGGCCACGGGCACCAGGCGCGACATGTTCACGAGCACCTTGTCGGCGTCGAAGCCGAGCAGCAGCGACGCGCCGTAGACGCTCAGCAGGTTGTAGGCGTTGAAGCGGCCGGTGAAGTTGACCTCCACGTCGTGGCCGTTGAAGCTCATCAGGGTGCCGTCGAGGCGGCTCTCGCGGATGCGGCCGCGGAAGTCGGCGTCGCCGCGCAGCGAGTAGGTGTACTTGCGGGCGCGGGTGTTCTGGAGCATGTACGGGCCCGACTTGTCGTCGGCGTTGACCAGGGCGAAGGCCGAGGCGGGGAGCATGTCGAAGAACATCTTCTTGGCGTTGCGGTAGTTCTCGACGGTGCCGTGGTAGTCGAGGTGGTCGCGTGTGAGGTTGGAGAAGAGGGCGCCTCGGAAGCGGAGGCCGGCGATGCGGCGCTGTTGCGCGGCGTGGCTGCTGACCTCCATGAAGGCGTAGGAGCAGCGGGCCTCCACCATCTCGGCCAGCAGCTCGTTGAGGGTGATGGGGTCCGGGGTGGTGTGGGTGGTGGGGATGGCGCGGTCCTCGATGTAGTTGCAGACGGTGGAGAGGAGGCCGGCACGGTGGCCCATCATGCGTGCCATCTCGTAGAGCAGGGTGGCGGTGGTGGTCTTGCCGTTGGTGCCGGTGACGCCCACCAGGCAGAGCTTCTCGCTGGGATGGTCGTGCCAGGCGGAGGCGAGGCGCCCGAGGGCCTCGGCCGAGTCCGCCACTTTTATGTATGTGACATCGGGGAGGAAGGTGGAGGGGAGCTCCTGGCACACGATGGCGCCGACGTGGTTGCTCGCCACCACGGGTATGTATTTATGGCCGTCGGTCTGCGTGCCCTTGACGGCCACGAACAGCGCGTCCTTGCCGGCGCGGCGGGAGTCGGACGCCAGCGCCGTGATGTTGCGGTCGGTGTCGCCGATTACCTCCAGCGGTTCGAGGTCGCGGATGAGTTGGCTCAGTTTCTTCATATGTTTGCGTGTTTCTTTGTCAGGAAAGGGTGAGGAAGATTTTCTGTCCCGGCCGCAGGGGTGTGCCAGGGGCTATGCTCTGCTGTCGGACGGTCCCGGCGCCTCGGAGCACTACGTTGATGCCGCGCGTCTCGAGCTCCCGGAGGGCGGCGCGGGCGTCGTAGCCGCGGACGTCGGGGACGGCGCGTGGCGCCTGGCTGCCTGGCAGCGGGGCGGCGATGCGCCGGACGCTGACGCCCAGGTTCTGCCTCACGTCCGGGATGGCCTGGCCGATGCCGTTGCTGAGCACCGGCGAGGAAGCCACGGGGTCGCGCTGGTAGTCGGGGGTGTCGCCGAGCATTCCGCGGGCGAACATGCGCTCGGCCACGCGGCTGAGGACCTTGCCGGAGATGGACCCGGCGCCGCCGCTGCCGGCCGGGGCCAGCACCACCACCACCACCGAGTACTGCGGATTGTCGTAGGGGAAGAAGCCGGCGAAGGCGAAGCGTCGGCGGGAGTGGTCGTAGCCCGTGCCGCGTCCCTTCTCGAAGACGGGGTAGCAGGTGCCTGTCTTGCCGGCCAGGGGCACAATCTCGTCGAGCTTTGCGGAGCGGGCGGTGCCGCCGGTGACTACCTGGCGCAGGCACTCGCGGAGCATGCGGGCGTGGTCGGGGGTGCAGACCTGCTCCATGATGGGCGGGGTGCGGACTATGGAGTCGCGGCCGTCGCCGCCGCGCAGGGCGCGCACCAGGTGCGGACGCACGTAGCGGCCGTTGTTGGCGATGGCGTTGTAGATGCTCAGCAGGTATAGCGGCGAGATCTCTACGGAGTATCCGAAGGCCTGGCGGGCCAGGTCGAGGTGGCGGGCCGTCATGGTGATGGGCAGGCCGGAGGGGGTGCGGGCCGTCAGGCGTCGCAGCTGGGCCGGGCGCTCCTCGGCGATGCCGGTGTGCATGCGGTCCAGCAGGCCGAGCTTCTTCCATCGGTCGTAGAATGCCTCCGGGCGGTCGCCGTAGCCCCGGAAGATTATGCGTGCCACGCCCGTGTTCGACGACCACCCCATGACCTCGGGGATGGTCTTGACCGTCGGCGCGTGCGGGTCGGTGGTCTTCATGAACGGCGAGCAGTCCACGGTGTTGTGGTTGCTGGTTATCAGGCCGTCCTCGAAGGCGATGAGCAGGGAGATGGGCTTGACCACGGAACCTGGCTCGAAGCAGGTGACCTGTCTCTTATACACATCTGACGCTGCC